>Ga0116230_10007574_pt1 | contig 10717 bp, 4 predicted proteins | sample S1TSphfallax_3_FD_88678 | JGI IMG/M metagenome (GOLD analysis project Ga0116230, IMG submission 88678) | Host-associated microbial communities from peat moss isolated from Minnesota, USA - S1T2_Fd - Sphagnum fallax MG | ecosystem: Host-associated > Plants > Peat moss > Unclassified | place: USA...
CGGACTTGGAGGAAGCCACTACCTTCCCCCTTATAGTATACTTTGTGCCTCTCCACGAGGCCCACATCCAAATGATATTTTGTTCAGGGATTCTCGAAATTCCCAAAGTTGGGACTCCTGTGACTTTGGAGCCCTATAATTTTGTGTGCAGACCTCTGATTGAGTTGAGGTCTAAAGCAAAGTTGTAGCCCTTGTTGACATCTTTTTAACGATATGTCGCACTCTACGTGCACGTAAGGAAATCGGGTCGATTCCTGACTTTTAGTGGTCGGGAGTCAAATTGCCAATTTGACTTTTGGCCATTCTCTTGGCCATAACTTGTGTTTTAGATGTCCAAATGGGTCATGCGAGCCCATTTTAAACATCTAAGTTTCAATATATTTTTAATGTTATAAAGAACTCTTCAATCCATTGGGTTTTGACCTCTGAAATCGCTTTCTAAACATTCAAGAGTCCACTAGGACTCCAACTCCCAAGGTGGAAGCTCCTTTGGGAGTGTGAGGGTTCATTCCTTCACACTTTCTTTCACTCTTGGGCTTCCTCTCTTGGCCCGCAACCTTGCAAGCCCTTGCCTTGGTTGCGAGCCCAAGGTTAGGGTTGTGACAATTTGGAATTTGAAATTCTATGTTCAATGAGCATGTGGTTGCACCTTGTTGATTTACCCCCCACCCCTTGTCTGTCCCTCCTTTTTTATTCAAATTTTAAACCTATTGATAATTATCCTTTCTTGGGCTTAGAAACTCCATGATAGGAGCACAAATGATTCAACATAAGATGCCAGTACCAAAATTTTCTAATTGTTTCTGAATCAAAGTTTTGATTTGCATCTTAATTTTGTTATTGCATTTTGATTTTGCACTTGAATTTCAATTTGGCTTTTGCATTTCAATTTTGGTTGTGTAGTTAAATATGATTTTGAACCTCTCTAGGTTTTTTTAATTTTCTCATTTTCCTTCTTTAAATTTAAACTTCATTGGTTTTTTTCCTTTCAAACATCTTTATATTTTAGATTTAAAACTTTTTTGGATGTTTTAAATGATGGATTTCTTCAACTCTCTTGACTTTTGATTGTGGTTTATTTAATTATGATTGATGAGGGTTTGACTAGGGTTTAATTAAGTTTAATTAGGATTGATAAAGGCATGGTTATGATTACATTAATTTTGATTAAATCTTATTAAAATTGATTAAGGGTTAAAGTTAATTAAGGTTTGATGACATCCAATTATAATTGATAATGCTCTAGTTACGGTTTGATTGTTTTCTATTAAGAGTGATTAGGGTTTCATTAGGTTTAAATAGGGTCTAATTAAGTTTGGTTAGGTTTGAGTAAATCTATTTAGGTCTAAATTGGGATTGAATTCTATTTGATTAGGTTTAAATAAGGTTGTTTTTACTTGAGTTGGACTCTAAGTATGGTTTGATTAGGTTTATTTTCAGCCTTTGAATTTTGAGTAGGATTTTATTCAATCTATTTTTATTTTAACATTTTGAATAAGATTTGATTAGTTTATTTTCAACCTTTGGACTTTGAGTAGGATTTAATTAAACCTATTTTCAAGCTTTGGACTTTGAATATGATTTGATTAAGTTTATTTTAAGTTTCAAGAGGTTAGAGTTATCCATAAAGTCACCATGTTTTCACCTTGTTTTTGGGCCTCCTTTTACTCACTATCCCTTCTTTTAATGGGGTCATTCATGGTTAAGGTTCCAAATAAAAAGGAAAAGGACTTTAGAACTTTTTTAAAGTTATCTGGTGGTAAAGTGAGTTTCATCATGTGTTTCCTTTTTATGATTTTATTGGGGGTGAAGCTCATAAAATCATAACTTTAGGACTTTAAAACATTTTTTTCGGCTTTGGAATTTGGAATTCTTTTTTATTTCTAAAATTTGATTTTTTTAAAAATTTCATATTTTAATTTAAAAATAATAATATTAGGATCCATCTTAAAATCTATAAAACTAATCATAAATACCTCTATAATTCCATAAAGGCATAATTACATCAAAACAACGGTGCCATTCTCCAAAAAGAACCAGAGTAAATTGAGTTCTATCTTTAGATAAAGTATGATTAGGTTGGTAAAAAAATGTTATATATATTTTTCTCCTTTTTCTAATTATCTCCCCACCAATAAATAGACACAAATAAAAATAACCAAATCAAATCACCAAAATGCTAATACCAAGTAGTTGCTTCAAAGCCAAAATGATGTGTTTGAATAAAATGTCCTAGATATTGATGAATAAGACATATGATATTAAAATTTTAAGTTTTTCTAGATTTTTTTCTAAGAAATTTTATGTGAATTTTCATTTGTGACCATACGTATGGCGGGGTTTAATCTTGAGCCATTTTCCATGACACAAGAGAGTGATTGTAAGGTCTTCACCAATGAAAAACCTACAAAGGCTCCTTAGAAAGAAAAAAGGCCAAGTTCCATTGTACATTTTTTGCACTTGAATTACATGGAAGCGTTTTACCATCATCATTTATGTTCTATAACAAACAAAAAATGTGACACATTTTATTTAAAACTAGTTTTGGAAATTTGTTTACAATGATTGCAAGTTTTAATTCTCAAATTCAACATTTCTAAAGGAAAGCCTCAAGGATAGGTTGTAGGATACTTCAAAGGAATTGAAGACAAATACAACAAATGAAGAAGGTGTAGAAAGGGTTGTGTTGCAAAATGATCATGTTTTAGCACAATTCAAGACAATTGATGGTCATGCAACATACAATGTACTCAAAAGGCTACTCCTTTGATAAATGGTACAACAAATCCTTTGTCTTATTCCTTTCATGGGCATAGCCCTAGCCTTATGTTTGATAAGATCTAGGGCCATCATTAAGACCTAATATTACATCTACAAGTACACCAATGGATAGGCTAATGACCAAGATCAAAATGTTGATTTCACAATTTAAGAGTTTTGCCACTATCACTAACAAATTGGAGGCCAATGTGAAGGATAGGGAGGTTTTGTTAAAACCAAAGATGAATGTTAACATAGAAAATAAAAAACATTTTTAAGATGGTAATTTGAAAGCATCTAGAATTTGTGTAATGATTACAAATGTAGAATTCAAGGTTAAGGTTAAGGAGTTATTAAAGTTTTTTATAGTTGTCATCCCAATCATGGTCTATTAGATCATCTAGATGATCATCAATAACTTCAAATGTCAAGTCTTGGTGATGCCTATGTAGGAATTTAATTACCTAGTAGTGTAACTACCTTGAACATATGGTTATACTTTTTTGTGTGGAATCAACACATTTCATTAGCCTTTTCAACTTGTAATCAACTCCAAGTGTTAACTAACATGTTTCAATGTGACACATCACAAACATTTCACCCATGTAATTAGGGTCATCCAACAAATACTCAAAACATTCATCTATGTGCACAAAATATTATCACTAATTCTTGTGGATGTTTGATTAGTGCATCATGGTATGGCCTTTGGGTATTTGAAATCCAAATAAATGAACAACACACAATGATTCACCACCATTGTGTTCATTCAATACATTTTTTTCCCTCATGAAATTAACTTTTATGGGTGGGATTGTTCTAAAGCTTGTAAATCAATAAATCCAATGCAACCTTAAAATTACAAAATTTGCATAAATAACATTTGTCCCTCCTCAGTTATGGGAAATTGGATCTTGGTAACAAATTATGAAAAAAATGATGCAAGATTCAATAAAAATGTTGTCATCATTTATTGCACTTTTGCTCCAATTCCAAAAGCCAAAGGAAAACATCATACTTAGTAACATTACCATGTTTCATATATAGGATGAAGTTGAGCAAGTGTTGTTCCAAGGACAATTTGGATGGTTGTTTGAAAATATGATATTGTTCCCTTCTGGAGCTTGCATGATTAATAATGATTTGGACCACAAGTTGCACCAATTCCTCAAGCTCTTCCAAAAGGAAATTGATGAAGGTTTTAAACAAACTTACCATAGTCCACATGGTCACCATGATGTCTTGCACACTTATATTAGGTTTGATCAATTGCCTGCCTTTCTCCTCCAACTCCATTGGTGTGAAATATTCCCAAGTATTGATGTATGCAATTGCAACTTGTATTAGTATTCAATCTTTTGCTTCAATTTCATCAAGTAGTTTTTCCTTGTTGTTTGAGGAACTCAATTTGCAATTCAAAAAAATATATATTCACAAGCTTTTTTTATAAAGAAAAAAAATGAAATGATATTCACAAAACCCTAAAAAAATGTAGAGAAATGAAAGTTAAAAACCCCCAAAAAAATAATTAAATGAAATTCACAAACCCCAAAAATAAAGTAAAATGAAATGGGACATGCAAAACCCTAAACCAAATTCAAGACAAAGGCAAATAAGATGATATGGCATTTGAAAATCTCTAGACCTTATATTGCCCTAGGTTGAAGGGAATCCAAAGTGATTATGTGACCGAACAACATGTCACCCCAATAGTGCGAACACAACAAATCTTTAGGGTTTCATTTTTGTTTTATTGTTTTCATTAGCTGTCACTTTTTTGCATTCTTACGGTGGGAATATATCCATCATTGCTGCAAGGAATCCATGGGTAGGCTATTTTATTTGTTTGTGTTATGGAAGACAAGAGTTGTGTCGCGTGATGGATGGTGGAGGAAGCGACTGCATTGAAGAAGCTTTGCGGAATGGATGGAGGAAGGTAAGCATAAGAGGCAGTTTGAAGGAGAAAGCTAGGGTTCTTTTTGGTATGTATTTTTTTTGTTTTTGAGTTCTCAGACTATTGAGCTAATTGTTGACAAAACTCCGCTACATCGATGACTTAGCAGAATAATTGTTCAGATCAATGTAAAGCTAGATATGAGGGGTTGATGCTAAGGAGTCCGAGCCTAGAACAAAGGGGCATATAGAAGTCTGGAAGCATTTGGAAATAGGGAGATTGAATTGTAGTGCTGTAGCGGGTTTGCCAACTAGAAGACTTGAGAATTGATTCTGTGAAAACTAGTGAATGTCAGCTGAAGCACTCATTGACACTGGAACATCAGAATTTCAAGGAGTGTTATGTGTTGTAGGGTGTCAGAAGATCTAATTTTGTTTAGATCGATTAGATTTTCAAGGAGTGTTATGTGTTGTAGGGTGTTAGAAGATCTAATTTTGTTTAGATCGATTAGATGTAATCAGGTTTGCTATTTGTATCTTTCACTTTCTTTTTGGTAACAATTAAGCCTCCTCAACTCTGGCCATGCAAAACAGTTACAGGTCAAATAAAAAAACCCCATGCACCACCAAAGTCCAAAATGTTGGAGTGTCCATAAAAGTTAAAGTCTCCTAATTTTAAGGGATCAATTATTTTTCACCCAGCACTCACACAGAAAGTGACTTTCCGAACAACTAGGAAGTAGTTAGAAAAATAAAAACAGGGTGTGATGTCCTTGGCTGACTTCACGGGTATCTTTAACAGCCAAGTTTTTGCCGACCATTCTCACGTGACCAGCACGCTTGGGGCCAGAGGGGAAAGGCAAACCGCGGCAATACGTTAAAAACCACTTGGGCTGTTTAACATTTTTCTCACCCGTGCACTTGATTGTCGACTTTGGAATCCTCCAAATTCTGGAAGAATAACCATTAATTTGGGTCTTTCCAAGTTCCAGGGCTTTTTCTTTCAATTTTTTTATATCATGAATTTGGCCACAATTTTTTTTTAATTAGCAAAATGAGTCAAATTCACACTTTAAAAACATAATGGTCCAAAAGTTTCCCAATTCTTTTGTTCAAAAAATGAGAAAATTTGTGAAAAAAAAACCTCTGATTTCAACAGGTTCATTTCTTTGCAGGTTTGCGTGCATCAGAGTTTAATTGTCTCCAATCCAAGGACGTGGTCGGTTGCAAAAACACATATTTTCACACTGTAGCTTGTACTGAGGAGATTGATTGTGAGCTCAGCCTCCTGTAGTTCTATGAAGGTTCTCATTCAACTTATCTTTATAGTAATTCATATTTTGGGGCCTGGCAAGTATCACGAGCCTGACTCTGGTGCTCACTATACTCATTGGTCATCCCATTTGAGCTACTTACAAAGTCAATATAATGAGGATTGTTACGCAAAACTAAGAATGAACTCTCCAAAATGATCATCATATTCCTTTTTGAACTATATTACAATTTACTCTAGTTATGATCACATAGATTAGGTGAAAGGTTAATTCCCTAATTAGGGCCTATCTATCAATTGACTACCTATCAACTTACCCATAGGGTACCTACTTACTTACTCATCTATCTATGTAAGACAAGGATGATAAAAAGCTTACATTGAAAGTTGCATAGGACCTACCTAAGGACATACTTAAGGATTATCTAGAGATTATTTAAGGATTACCAAGATACTTACTTAGGTTAATGGATACTTAAGGATTATTTAGGAAGTTACATAAGGCTTCCTAAGGTGCTATAAAAGCATTGCCTGAGTTAGGGGATATTTAAAGATTATTTAAGGAGCCACCTAAGTAATCTAAAAAAAAATTTAAAGACCACAAATATCCATCTATCTAAGTTATGGGCTATTTAAAATAAAGGTTATCAAAACTTTACTAGGAGATTACATAAGGACTATTTAAGTCAGAGGATACCTAAAGACTACCTAAGGACTAAATTACATAAAACTTACATAAAGGCTATGAGTCAGCCTTAGGTAACCACTAGGTAACCTTTTTTTGCATTGTGAATCAATATATTTCAATAACCCCTTAATTAAATTTTTAGTATGCCTTAACCTAAGAAATCTCTAACTAGTTTCACAAGTAGACTTTATGTGGTCTTTAATATATCTTTAGGTATTCCATAACCTAAGTAGACCTTTAGGTGTCTCAATAGTTAGCCTTTTAGGTAATCCTTTAAGTAATCTCTAGTTATTACATACATAGGTAGACCCTTAGATGTTTCCTTTGGTAACCTTCTAAGTGGGTTGTATCCTATGTAAACTTTTGATAAACTCTGGATAGCCCCTAGGTAGGGGTTATGTAGCTCCTTAAATAATTTTAAAATGTTAAATAGTCTAGATAGTTGTCTCCTTGGATTGGTTTAGTAAATTTTAAATAATTTTAAAATAATTTTTAAGTATCCTATAACTTATGTTGATCCCCAAGTGTCTCTTTAGATAGTCCTTAGATAAGTCTTAAATAATTATTAAATATCTCCTAACTTAAGAATTCCCTATCTAATCTCTTAGATATGCTTTTTGTAATGCCCTAAATCGTCTTCAGGTATCCAATAACGTAAGTAAGACCGTAAGTAAACATGAAAGTGCAAGTGAAACACCAAGACATGAAGAAACATTTGCACATTGTGTGGTGCAACACTCTAGAAGTAGGAGGCTTCTAAGTTCAGGTGCTATGGGTTAGAAATTACAGAAACTAACAGGACCACATGCAAAACACATGGGGGGAGGAGAGAGCGAGATTGTGAGCAGCAACCATTTTTTTTGGCAAATTTCTGTAAATTGGTTAAACTTTTTATCAAAATAATAATATGCTGTTCAATATTCCCTTTTCCTGAAAAAAATCAAAAAATTTGATAAAAATGCCACATTTTTACACATGATATAAAAGTAGCCATGATGTATAAGGATTTTAATAAAATTCTACTGCCATAGCTTGTCTATAGCAAAATGTGACAATCTCCTTGTGAATGATTCTCAATGTGGCAACATCACAAAATTGAAAAAAAGACATTGGGGCCAGTGTTTTTTTTCCAATTTTGTAATGCAGCAACAGTAATGAGCTTCCCCAAGGACATTTCAACGCAACTGGCAACAATTTTGTACAAGATGGTTAAATGTGTAATCAGTAAACAGACCGATCATTCCATGTGCTCATTTGAAACTGGACAGATCTGTGGCCGCACTCTTCCCGCAAAAAAGTACATTAGCATTCAAGGGGTGGGGGGTGGTTTGAGAATTTCATTGAGGTCAAGCATTCAGAGAAATTTAGTAATATATGTGAAGAGCACCTTGTTAGTTATACCCATGAATCTAGTTATATCCAGAGGAGGGATCTTACACCTACTCTGCCTAAGATCTCTCTCACTCTTAAGGAGTAGATGTAGGAAACCCCCCCCCTCCTTCAGCTTGTGATCTCCACATCTTTTTGTGCATAATAACATTCCCCTTGAATGCTTTACAGTGGGTAAAGCCCATGGGGTGATGATATTGCCTGAATGTGGGGCTGGATTCAACTACAGCGTTGTTATCCTATGCCCATTGTTTTCAGAACCTCTGCTGTAGGGCTTTATCCTACACTTCACACCATTAGAGAATTTTTCTTGTTTTGCTTCATCATTTTCAATGTTCTCAATATGTACTTCACAGTTTACAGAACTATGCAATTGATTTGTTGTTGAGGGAGCACTACCTTACTAGCATCATGAAGATTGAAAAGAAGCCTCCACTTTGTTTTGCTTCATCATTTTTGATTTTCTCAATATTTACAGAACTATGCAATTGATTTGTTGAGAGAGCATTACCTTATTAGCATCACGAAGATTGAAAACTGTGAATACACTCCAGTCAGCTGCAAATTGATTCACCACAATTTGATGGAATCCAGCAACCTGTACCAGTCAAAGATTTTCATGTAACCTATCATTTATTCCCTGTTCAGAAGTGTCAAATAATATACCGAGCATATACCCTGATAGAGCGACTTGATGTTCCTGCAAAGGTAATCCTCGACCAGAAAATTCAGGATGTTTACTCACCTCTATCTGGCAACATAATGCTCATGGATATCCATTCTGAGGTATAAGCACAAATACATGACTCGCAATAGCTGGGAACATATTTTGAAGAATATCCTTGATGCTTGATTTACATTTGTTGGTGAGTTAATTGTCAACTAATTGTATCAATTGCAGCAGATCCTTAGGCTGCCACCCACAACCAACCCTAGGTTTACTCACTCCATGAACATTCTCCCAGAATAATCTCAAGAGTGCCCATTTAGCAACTCACAACCTTTGTGCAATTGCCAACTGCAAGACTATTTTTCATGACAAAGTCCTCGAGGGGAAGATGATGTTAGAACTCATTCAAATAGGGAAAGATGTAGGTGCAAGCAACAGACAAGACTGCTTTACCCATGTATGGTACATGCTTGCCTACAATTTCTATTTTTGATGAATAAACACATAACATCTAAGGTATTAACTCAGAAATCAAATCAACAAGGGAAAGGGGTTATAAAGGCGTATGCATTAAGGGGAACAATTTAGGACATTCACAAAAAACCTCTCTAAGAAGATTTGCAATTGATTTTTAAGATTATGACTGTGGAGCATCTGTCTTATTTGAGAAGAAATCCCATAATGGGTATTCTCCACAAATTTCTCAAATTGGATCGCATAGGTATCATAGAAGTTATCAAGTTCAGATGAGTAGTTGGTGTGTTGGGTCCATCCCTTGCAGTGAAGAGCTTTACAATAAAGAATCACAGCTGCTACTCTGATGCTGAATTGGAGATACTTCCCATCAGCAATTGAAAATGTAGTTGCACCACTTTCACGTGATTCCCATGAGGCAAGCTTTCTGAACATTGCAATCTCCATCATTTTGGGTACCTGAAATATCTCACACAAGCACCTGAGGGTGAAGATTCCAGAGTATGTCAAGCTGTAACTTTTTGGCAACTGTGAGTATGTTGTCATTGGAATAGTGATTCCATGTTTGTGCAATATTGATGATATTTGGCAAATGATTTGAGCTATGCACTCGATGTTGGCCATTGTGTTGATTACCTCACTAGAAGCCCATAGAGCCTTGTGATCTAATTGCTTTAGTTGTCGGAATCTTTGCGGATGATGTATCAAATTTTGTCCTTGCAGATCTTCAGTTTCTTGAGATTTAATCATGTGGGTACTCTTCTTTAATGGGACTGCAATGAAGTGATCTGGTAATGCTGGCACATTTGGGAACAAGAGCTCCTGCTTGTCCAAAAAGTTCCTTTGCAAATCCTCACCCGTTGGGTCTGAATCACTGTCTGCAATTACTATCTGGATTGGAAGCTCATAGACTGACAATGTTTTCTTCAACAAAAGAATCCATTTGCACTGGATACTTTCGTAGATAGGGTGCAAAATCCACACAGCATGAATCCTATTGCTGCTGTTCAATGTATCCATCATGGGTTGTCGGCCCTGTTCATCATCATGACTCCAAACTTCCCACAACAACACTTTCCATTTTGCAATCCATGATGACAAGGTCCAGCTTGAGTTCCTCTCTTTCAAGAATTTGTTAACGCATTCTAGCTGCCCATTGTTGCCCATACCATTGCTTACATGAATGCACAGTGGAAGAGTGGGATGCCTCCACTCCCTGTTGATGTCCATGGTCTCTAGATCAAGGAGATCAGGTCCAAGACTGTCCAACACAGTGGGGTTCATCTTACACAGTTGTGCCATGAACATCTTTGACAGTAATTCTGTTGAATTCCCTATCACAAGGACTCTGGTGAAGGTGTCAGAAACATCATTTGTCTCAACTTCTGCAGCAGCAAGAAATGCTTGGTACATGGTCTTCCTTTCACGCACCTGTTTATCACAACATATGACATATACATCAGTCTTGGATGCTGTTGAATCAGGGCTAAGGCCATTATCAAGAATTACTAGCAATGAGATCAAGCTCAGTTCTTGACCACAATATCAAACTGCTGACTGGATGGAGACA
>Ga0116230_10007575_pt1 | contig 10716 bp, 10 predicted proteins | sample S1TSphfallax_3_FD_88678 | JGI IMG/M metagenome (GOLD analysis project Ga0116230, IMG submission 88678) | Host-associated microbial communities from peat moss isolated from Minnesota, USA - S1T2_Fd - Sphagnum fallax MG | ecosystem: Host-associated > Plants > Peat moss > Unclassified | place...
GCAATGGCCGATATCCAGGTCCAGCGGCGCGTAAATTTCCGGATAGTCGAATTCCAAGAGCACGTCGCCGCCGCAAATGCCGATCTGCGCTGCCCCGAAGGCGACGAAGGTGGCAACGTCGAAAGACCGCACGCGGATCACATCCAAATCGGGATGATTGGTCGGAAAGCGCAGCCGGCGGCTGGATTCATCCGCGTAGTCCGGCGCCGGCACGATGCCCGCGGCGGCCAATAGCGGCCCGCATTCATCCAAAATGCGGCCTTTCGGGAGAGCGAGGACGATCGACATGCGCGGCGGCTTACCACCGCGATGGACGCTAGGCCACCCGTTCGATCCGCGCGCCGCACGCCGCCAGCTTGCGCTCCACCGACTCGTAGCCGCGGTCCAGATGGTAGACCCGGGCGATGGTGGTCTCGCCGCGGGCGGCCAGGCCGGCGAGGACGAGGGAGAAAGAGGCGCGTAGGTCGGTCGCCATCACCGGCGCGCCGGAGAGGTGCGGCACCCCGCGGATGATGGCGGAAGCGCCGACCGCGTTGATGCGCGCGCCCATGCGGTTGAGCTCCGGCACATGCATGAAGCGGTTTTCGAAAATCGTCTCCGTGACCATGGACGCGCCCTCCGCGACGGCCATCAGCGCCATGAACTGCGCCTGCATGTCGGTTGGAAAGCCGGGGAAGGGTTCGGTGGTCACGTCCACGCCGTGCAGGCCATTTTTTCTGTGCACGCGGATGCCATCTGCTTCTTGCGTGATCTCGATGCCGGCCTCGCTCAGCACGGTGATCACCGCGCCCAAATCTTCCGCCCGGGCATTGCGAAGGAGCAGATTGCCGCCGGTGATGGCGGCGGCGCAGGCATAGGTGCCGGTCTCGATCCGGTCCGGCAGGATGTCATGCGCGGCGCCATGCAGGGATTTCACGCCCTCGATGGTCAGCGTGTCGGTCCCCACGCCCTGGATATCCGCACCCATCGCGATCAGGCATTTGGCGAGGTCGGTCACCTCCGGCTCGCGCGCGGCGTTTCGCAACGTTGTGGTGCCTTCCGCCAAGGTTGCCGCCATCAGCAGATTTTCGGTGGCACCGACCGAGGTGAACGGGAACACGATGTTAGCGCCGTGCAGGCCGCCGGGCGCCGTTGCGTCAATGTAGCCGCCATCGAGCTTGATGGTCGCCCCCATCGCCTCGAAACCTTTCAGATGCAGGTCGACCGGGCGGGTGCCGATCGCGCAGCCGCCGGGCAGCGACACGCGCGCCTCGCGGCAGCGGGCCAAGAGCGGGCCGAGCACCACGATAGAGGCGCGCATTTTGCGAACGATGTCGTACGGCGCTTCCACATTGGTGATGCGGCCGCCGAGGACCAGCGAATGTTCGCCGGTCGGCTCCACGGCAATGCCATGCTGCGCCAGCAGTTCCGCCATGGTGCGCAGGTCCGCCAGCTTCGCGACATTGGCGAGTTCCACGCGATCATCCGTGAGCAGGCCGCAGATCATCAGCGGCAAAGCGGCGTTTTTCGCGCCGGAGATCTTGATGGTGCCGTAGAGCGGCGCGCCGCCGATGATGCGTATGCTGTCCATGGACTCTGTTCTTTACATTCTTGGGAGGGACACGCCGCGTTGCCCCATATATTTGCCGGCCTTGTCAGCATACGACACTTCGCAAGGCGAGGCACCTTGCAGGAACAGGAACTGGCAGATGCCCTCGCCGGCGTAGATTTTCGCCGGCAGCGGCGTCGTGTTGGAAATTTCGATCGTCACCTGGCCCTCCCATTCCGGTTCCAGCGGCGTGACATTCACGATGATGCCGCAGCGGGCATAGGTGGATTTACCTAGGCAGATCACCAGAATGTCGCGCGGGATGCGGAAATATTCGATGGTATGGGTGAGCGCGAAACTGTTCGGCGGGATGATGCAGACCGGACCAGTGCGGTCCACGAAGCTCGCCGGGTTGAACGCCTTTGGATCGACCACGGCGCTATCGACATTGGTGAAAATCTTGAAATGGTCGGCGCAGCGTGCGTCATAGCCATAGGAAGACAGCCCGTAGGAGATGACGCCCTCGCGTTTCTGCTCCTCGACGAACGGGTCGATCATGGCCGCGTTCCGGGCTTGTTCGCGAATCCAGTGGTCCGGCATCACCGGCATCGGTCGGGCGCGTCCAAAGGCGGCGGGGACGGGGCTGGCGGCTCGCCGGCTTGCCGCCGGTCCCGCGCCTGTTGCTTGCGGCGGTGCAGGTTGGCCCGCAAAGCGGCAGCCTCGGCCCGTGCCCGCGCGGCGGCACGGGCGGCGGCGCGTTCGGTCGCGTTTGGCTGAGGCTTGTCCATGGGATGTTGAAGCCGTCCCCGGCGGGTTGCGTCAAGAGGGCCGCGGCGATATAGGGCGGGGCCGAAAAATCGCTGTCATAGCTCAGGGGTAGAGCACTTCATTGGTAATGAAGAGGTCCAGGGTTCAATTCCCTGTGACAGCACCAGCTTTGGGGTATGGCCGCCGGGGTTGAAACGGGCGGACCATTCGGCTAGGCCATCGCCTGATGCCCAGGTAGCTCAGTTGGTAGAGCATGCGACTGAAAATCGCAGTGTCACTGGTTCAATTCCAGTCCTGGGCACCATTTTCACCCTCCCGAAACATCGAAAACCGTCCGGATTCTGTATCCTTTCGCGGTTTTTGCTCTGGTCTTGCTTTGAGGCGCACGCTACACCTTTGCCGACGCGCCGAGTCTGGTATCGGACCGTCGGCGTTTCAACTGATACGAGCCGAGGGCGATGCCCGACCGGCCGGGACAACAGGAAAGAGGCTTGCCCATGTCGAAAGCGTTTATTGCCGAGGTTATACAAAATTCCGCGGAGATTACCGGCGTTGCCGCCAATCGCGCCGCGGCCGATCTGATCGAGGCGATTGTTAAGGAGATGAAGAAGAACGGCAAGTTCACGCTGCCGAGCTTCGGCACGTTCACCGTGCGTAAGACCAAGGCCCGGAAAGGCGTGAATCCGCGGACCGGCGCCGAGATCAAAGTGAAAGCCGGCAAGACCGTGCGGTTCAAGGCCTCGCCAAGCCTGAAAAAGATCGTTTAGGCCTTTGCCGAAAGCCGAATGAAAACAGCCCGGCTGATTCCGGGCTGTTTCATTTGGAAATGTCCATGCGGAGGGGATGATGACTGAAATCTTTCATTGGGATCAGGTGACACCCCATGGCGATGACAAGGCCGACCGTCGGGTGATTCCCGGTGGCGGCGGCGATGTGAAGCGCGTGCGCGTGTCGGCCGGGACGGTCGCGGACCGCCACGAACATGATTTCGAGCAGTTTTTCCTGGTGACGGAGGGCACCGGCGTGCTGACTTGTGCGCTGGGCGAGATTCCGCTCCGGCCCGGCGTGGTGGTGCATTTTGCCCCGAATGAGTGGCACAGCGCGGTGTTTGAAACCGCGACCGAGTTGGTTGAGGTTAATTTTCGGAACAATCGCTAACAGGTGATGTTTGCCGAAATCCATCCGTGGGTTGAGCGATTCGCATAACCCGCCCGACGCCTCAACATCTTACCGCAGTCTAGATGTCCAGTTCCTGCACGCTGTTGGCATTGTTCTGGATGAATTGAAAGCGCAGTTCCGGGCGTTTGCCCATCAGGCTCTCCACCATCGTTGACGTCGCGGCGCGGTCCTCGGGCAGCGCGGTAACGTGGAGCAGCGTGCGCTTGGCGGGATCCATGGTGGTGTCCTTCAGCATCGCCGGCGGCATTTCGCCCAGCCCCTTAAACCGGCTGATTTCGATTTTCGTGCTGGTTTTTAGCGCCTTCACGATTCGTTCGCGTTCCTCATCATCCATCGCGTAGACGCTTTTCGCACCCTGTGTGATGCGGTAGAGCGGCGGCTGCGCGAGATAGACATGGCCGTGCCGGATCAGCTCCGGCAATTCGCGGTAGAAGAAGGTCATCAGTAGCGATGCGATATGCGCGCCGTCGACATCCGCATCCGTCATGATGATGACGCGCTCATAACGAAGATTGGCGCGGTTGAAGGACGGGCCGACGCCGCAGCCCAGCGCCTCGATCAAATCTTTCAGCTCCTGATTTTGCCGCAATTTGTCGGCGGAAGCGGAGGCGACGTTCAGGATTTTGCCGCGCAGAGGCAGGATCGCCTGGGTGTTGCGGTTGCGGGCCTGTTTCGCGGAGCCCCCCGCGGAATCGCCCTCGACCAGAAAAATCTCCGTCCCTTGCGCGTTTTCCGTGGCGCAATCGGCAAGTTTGCCCGGCAGGCGCAGCCGGCGCGTGGCGGATTTACGCGGCGTGTCCTTCAGCTCCTTGCGGCGGATGCGCTCCTCCGCGCGGTCGATCACGAAGGCGAGCAGGTTGTCCGCGCCGGCCGGGTCTCCCGCCAGGAAATGGTCAAAACGGTCGCGCAGCGACGCCTCGGTCAGCTTGCCGGCATCAGGGTTGGTCAGTTTCTCCTTGGTCTGGCCCTGGAATTGCGGTTCACGGATGAACAGCGAGAATTTCGCCGCAAGCGCGCCGGTGACATCCTCGCCGGTGAGCGCGGCGCCGCGCTTGTTGCCGCGGGTTTCCGCCCAGGCGCGCAGGCCCTTCAGAAGCGCGGCGCGGAAGCCGGCCTCATGCGTGCCGCCCAGCGGCGTGGGGACGGTGTTGCAATAGCTGTCGAGCATCGCTTCGCCGGTTTCCAGCCAGGCGCATGCCCATTCCAGCTTACCCTGGGTCTCGCCATTCGGCGCGTCCGGCAGTTTCGCTTCACCCGCCCAGATCGCCGGCAGCACGCGGGCGGCGTCACCCAGTTCGGCTTCCAGCGAATCGCGCAGGCCGCCGGGAAAGTGCAATTCGGCATTTGCCGGGGTATCGGCGTCACCTTTCAGGAGCGTTGGGTCGCAGGACCATTTGATGCGCACGCCGCGGAACAGATAGGCTTTCGAGCGGCACAGCCGGTACAGCCGGGCCGGGATGAATTTTTTGTCGCCGAAAATTTCGGTGTCGGGGATAAAGCGGAAACTGGAGCCGCGACGGTTCTGAACCGGGCCGACCTGGATCAGCTTGGTCTTTGGTAGACCTTTCGAAAAATCCTGGCGGTATAATATTTTTTCACGCGCGACCTCGGCGGTGAAGGAAGACGAGAGCGCGTTCACCACCGAAGAGCCGACACCGTGCAGGCCACCTGAGGTCGCATAGGCTTTGACGGAAAATTTCGCGCCGGAGTGCAGCGTGGTCAGGATCACTTCCAGCGCCGATTTCTTCGGGAATTTCGGATGCGGGTCCACCGGCATGCCGCGGCCATTGTCCTTGATGGTCACTTCATTGCCGGGGCGTAGCAAGAATTCGATCATCGTGGCGTGGCCGGCCACCGCTTCGTCCATGGCGTTGTCAAGAATTTCCGCGGCCAGGTGGTGCAGAGCGGATTCGTCGGTGCCGCCGATATACATGCCGGGTCGCCGGCGAACCGGTTCCAGCCCTTCAAGCACCTCGATATCGGCGGCGGAGTATTTTTGGCCCGGCGCGCCGTTTTCAAACAGGTCAGTCATCAGCGGTCAATTTTCAGTCGTCAGTTCAGAAAAGGGAGGAAGATTTCCGCTGGCGCGGGAATGATGAGTGTTAGGCGGATAGACCGATTCTGACAACCGACGACTGACGACTATTCCCCGGCGCGATGGATGTCGTGGGTATGGATGCCGCCGCCGGTGCCTTTCATGGCGAGCCATTCCTTATGGTGGAGCGTGTTGCGCGTGTCATAATAGCCGCTGCGCCAATGATCCTTCATGGACAGCCGGGAGAACTCGTAATCCTTCGCATCCCCCTCCCAGGCCTTCTGCTTGTAGATCAGCTGCATGATATTGATTTCCGGCAGCCGCGCCAGTTCAACCTTCTGGTCGCGCTGCGTGTCCGTGAGCTTGTCCTCCGGGATCATGCACAGGGCCTCGTACAGCGCCTGCTTCAGCCGATGGGTTTCCAGGAAATGGCTGGTGGTGGTGCGGGTGCGGGATGAATACTGGATGTCCTTCTGGCGGGACAGGACCTCCGGCATGTCGCGCGGAATGTCGCCGCTGGCGGAGAACAGGTCGACCTGGAACACCAGCATGTTCTGGCTGCCGCAATTGTCCAGCAGATGCTGCAGCGGTGTGTTGGAGACCAGGCCGCCATCCCAATAGTAATGCTTGCCGATGCGGACCATCGGCAGCGCCGGCGGCAGGGCGCCGCTGGCCATCACATGTTCCGGGCCGATCGGGATATTGGCGTTGTCAAAATAGGCGAAATTGGCGGAAGCGACGTTGACGGCGCCGACCGCGAAGCGGGTCTGGCCGTTATTGATCAGGTCGAAATCGACCAGTCTTTCCAGCGTCTGGTGCAAGGGCGAGGTATCGTACATCGCGGTGGCCATGCGGGCGCCGCGCGGCGCCAGCCAGGCATTCACGGCATTCGGCTTGAAAAAGCCCGGCTGGCCGTAAAGCATGGCGTTCATCGCGGAAATGCCGTTGCGGAATTTACGATTGTTATCGCCTTCCGGCCAGGTCAGGGACGGGTCACGGGCGGTGATGGTGTTCCAAAATTCTTCCAGCCGTTCCAGCCGGCGCTCCGGCGGGTTTCCGGCGATGATGGCGGAGTTGATCGCGCCGATCGAGACGCCGACCACCCAGTCCGGCTCCAGCCCAGCCTCGTGCAGCGCCTGGTAGACGCCGGCCTGGTAGGCGCCGAGCGCGCCGCCGCCCTGCAAAACCAAGCCCACGCCGTCGCAGCCCTCGGGCCGGCTGAGCGCCTTGATCGGGCTGATCGGCTTGCGCAGGGGGGTCCTGGGATCGGTTGACATATCCATGATCTGTCTCCATGCGGGGCAATAGGTACCGGGCGAGGTTCTATCAGCACAGAACCGGCCAACCGGGAAGAGATCGTGACATAAACGTCACATGAATTGGAAGACCATCTATACTAGGTAGGGCTGCACCATCAGGAGAACCGTATGACCCGCGACGAGATACTTGGCGCTTCATCAATGCCTTTGGCCTCTCCCAGCTACCCGAAGGGTCCGTTCCGGTTCATCCATCGCGAATATCTGCTGATTCATTACGAGACGGACCCGGAAGCGCTGCGGGCTTTCCTGCCGGAGCCGTTGGAGCCGGACGGCAACGACGTGTATTTCGAGTGGATGAAAATGCCGGATTCCTCTGGCTTCGGCGATTACGAGGAAAGCGGCTGCGGCATCGCTGCCCTGTATAATGGCGTCAAATGTAACTATAGCTGCATGATGTATCTGGATGACGAGCCGCCGACCACCGGCGGCCGTGAGATCTGGGGGTTTCCAAAAAAATACGGTCTGCCGCGGCTGAAGACGATCCATGACACGCTGACTGGAACGTTGCATTATGATGATGAGCGGGTCGCCCTGGGCACCATGGTGTACAAGCAGACGCCTTTGGACCACGCCAAAACGGTCGAGGGCATGAAGAAACTGAATGTCAATCTGAAATTCATTCCTGATGTCGATGGCTCACCGAAAATCGCCCAGTTGGTCGGGTATTATCTGGAAGATATTGACTTGAAATTTGCTTATACCGGGCCGGCGCGGTTGCATCTGGTGCCGCATGCGAATTGCCGGCTGGCCGATCTGCCGGTGCGGAAAATCCTGTATGGAACGCATCTCTGCGCTGATCTGACATTGCCTTATGGCAAGGTGCTGCACGACTATCTGGAAGAGAAGTGAGGGAAACATGTCGTTAAAAGGGAAAGTGGCGCTCGTTACGGGGTCAACCAGCGGAATCGGGCTGGGCATCGCCCGCGCGCTGGCGGCCGAGGGCGCGGATATCATGCTGAACGGCTTCGGCGATGCCGGCGAGATTGAAAAATTGCGCGGCGAACTGGCTAACGAGTTCTCGGTGAAGGTGGAATATGACGGCGCCGATCTGAGCAAGCCGGACCAGGTTGCGGCGATCGTGCAAAAGACGCAGGATGACCTCGGCAGCCTGGACATCCTGGTGAACAATGCCGGGATCCAGTTTGTGGCGCCGGTGGAAGAATTTCCGGAAGCGAAATGGGATGCCATCATCGCGATCAACCTCTCCGCCGTGTTCTACGGCATGAAGGCGGCGATCCCGGGCATGAAGGCAAAGAAATGGGGCCGGATCATCAACATCGCCTCCGCGCATGGCTTGGTGGCGAGCCCCCATAAGGTCGCCTATGTGGCGGCCAAGCACGGCGTGGTTGGAGCGACCAAGGTTGCCGCCATCGAACTCGCCAATGACGGCATCACCGTGAACGCCATCTGCCCCGGCTGGGTGCTGACGCCGCTGGTTCAGCACCAGTTGGAAGACCGCGCCAAGGAAGCCGGGACTGACGTGCCGACCGAAGAGAAGAAGATGCTGCAAGAGACGCAGCCGATGCTGAAATTCTCGACGCCGGAGGAGATCGGCGCACTTGCCGTGTTCCTGTGCTCGGACGGCGCGCAGACCATCACGGGCGTGCCGCTGCCAATCGATGGCGGTTGGGTGGCGCACTAGCCGTCAGTTGTCAGTGGTCAGCTGTCAGAATACAGCGGATATCGGCAACTGATTTTTGGGGGCGGGCCATTCTAAACGACGGAGATGAAGCCGGGCGGTTTGCGGCCATGCTGCGCCGTTCGGCCGAGTTGAAGCTGGCGCTGGCGACCGATCCGGCGCCAGTTCTGGCGGTGGTCGGCGTGTGCGAGCGGGCGATCCGGGCCGGCGGCAAAATCATGTTCTGCGGCAATGGCGGGTCGGCGGCGGATGCCCAGCATCTGGCCACGGAGTTGCTGATCCGGCTGCGCGGCAGCGTGCCGCGGCCAAGCTGGCCGGCTTTGGCGCTGACCCTGGACACCGCCGCGATGAGCGCCGCCGGCAATGATTTCGGGTTTGACGAGGTGTTTGCCCGGCCGCTTCGCGGCCTCGGGAAGTCTGGGGACGTGCTGTTCGGTATCACCACCTCCGGGCGCTCAGGCAATGTGCTAAACGCGCTGCAGGCGGCGCGGGAGATGGGAATCGTTACCGTCGGGCTGCTGGGCGGGGATGGCGGACCGGCATTGCCGCTCTGCGATTTCCCGCTGCTGGTGCCGGATGGCGAGACGGCGCGGGTGCAGGAATGCCATATTACCCTTGGCCACGCGATCCTGACACTGCTGGAAGACCGGCTGGTCGACTGATGCGGGTTCTGGTCACCGGCGCCGCGGGGTTCATCGGCTACCATGTCTGCGAGGCATTGCTGGCGCGCGGCATCGAAGTAGCGGGGGTAGATGACTGCAATGCGTATTATGACGTCCGGCTGAAGCAGGCGCGGCTGGCCCGCCTGACCAAGCATTCCGGATTTACGTTTCACCTCTTGGACATCGCGGATCACGCGGCGATGCGGCTGGTGGGCGAGGGGGCCGAGGTGGTGGTGCATGTCGCTGCCCAGGCCGGTGTGCGGTACTCACTGGAGCAACCATTTGCCTATGCCGCGTCGAACCTGACCGGGCATTTGTCGATCCTGGAAATGGCGCGGCACAGCAAGACGGTAAAACATCTGATCTATGCCAGCTCGTCCTCCGTCTACGGGATGGGTTCGGCGCTGCCTTACACCGAATCGGCGCGGGCGGACCGGCCCTCCTCGCTCTACGCCGCGACCAAGCGCGCGGATGAGCTGATGAGCAGTTCGTACACGCATCTGTTCGGCCTGAAGCAGACTGGATTGCGGTTTTTCACCGTTTACGGGCCGTGGGGACGGCCGGACATGGCGTATTTCGGCTTTGCCGAGGCGATCTGCGCCGGCCGCGCCGTGACCTTGTACGACCAAGGCCGGCTGAAGCGGGATTTTACCTATATCGACGACATTGTGGCCGGAATCCTGGGGGTATTCGACCATCCGCCGGGTGATGACGCGCCGCACCGGCTATACAATATCGGCAATAACCAGGCCGAATACGTCACGGATCTGCTGAGTCTACTGGAGAAATCGCTGGGCAAAACGGCCCTGACGGTCAGCCTGCCCAAGCCGGAAGCCGATCCGGTGGAGACCTGCGCGGATGTCTCCGCGCTGCACGCTTTGTGCGGCTATACCCCTTCCACCCGGCTGGAGGTGGGCATTCCCCGCTTCGTCGCGTGGTACCTGGAATGGCGGCAATCGAGGGGTTGACGCGGTTTGCCGGTCGGACTAGATGCTGCCTCCACCGAGCACGACGGCCGGCTTGATTTGGTTTTCGTGTTTGGCTAATCTGCTTCGCTTCGCGACGGGAAACTTTGTCCCGTCGTTTTGTTCTTTTGGCTATCGTTCTTTGACAACAGAATAGGCTGGGAAGGGATACGTTGGTGGCGTTGCTGTGTTTTGCTGGTTTACTGGCGGGCGCGGGTCTGGTTTGGGGTTTTTGTGCTCTGAGCTGGGTTTGGTGGTGACTATTGGTTTGTGTTTGCTGGGATTGCTTGAGCATCACGATTGGTTGTCATGATCGGTGGCGTATCTGATGGTATCTCTTTTGAATGCGTAACAGATACGCTTTGGACGGCGGATTGTTATTTTCGTTGGTGGGTTTTGTCTCATTGGCGTTTATGATGATTTGTTGGACGACATGTGAGCTTGGGTTTTCGTTTTGTTGAAGAGCGAAGTTCGGCTTATTTATATGGCTAGACGAGCTTGGAGACGGGATGAACTTGAGAGTTTGATCCTGGCTCAGAGCGAACGCTGGCGGCATGCTTAACACATGCAAGTCGCACGGTCAGCAATGGCAGTGGCGGACGGGTGAGTAACGCGTAGGAA
>Ga0116230_10007577_pt1 | contig 10715 bp, 9 predicted proteins | sample S1TSphfallax_3_FD_88678 | JGI IMG/M metagenome (GOLD analysis project Ga0116230, IMG submission 88678) | Host-associated microbial communities from peat moss isolated from Minnesota, USA - S1T2_Fd - Sphagnum fallax MG | ecosystem: Host-associated > Plants > Peat moss > Unclassified | place: USA...
ACATATGCGGCAAGGCTTGCATCAAGATCGCAGCTTGTTCCTGCGGGCTCGCCTTGATTGTCTCGCTCATTCTGGTTTTCCGGCTAAACTTCCGCCTGTCTACATTTTTGTGATGACAAGCTCAACGCAGCCGGAAAAGCCGCAGCCTAAAACACAGTTTTTAAGCGTAAAACCAAGATTAAGCCTGGAAAACGGCCCGCAGAAGCTCAAGCTGAGATTCAACCGGCCGCAGGACGGCCATCGACTGAGCTTTTTTATCCGGCGATTCATAAAGCAGCCGGTCGATATGGATAATGCGCGCCTGGAGCCTTATTGAGGCATCGACCAGTTCGACGAGACGGGCGGGAAGTTTCGCCAGAGTTTCCGGATTGGACACAACATCCTGTTCCACAAGGCGCACTTTACGCTTTTCCGTCATGGCTTCGGTTTGCGTCAATTCGCCTTCATTGACGGCGCGTTGCAGCAGCAGCCAGGATGCGAGTTGCATCAGCCGTGTCGTGAGGCGCATGCTCTCGGCTGCATATCCAAGCGAAACCATCCGGGGAAGACGTTTGGAGTCTTCGCGGCCGGCCCCATCCAGATAAGACGCGGTATCTTCTACGAGGACCATGCCTTCACGAAACAGGGTTTTGAATGCATCCGAGGTCGCAAGTTTTTCTGCGAAGGAAAACGTGCCGTCTGCGAGGGAACTCATTTCTCTGCCCATAATACGCCTTCACTGATTACTGTCCCGGCTGGGATACGCTTCGAACGCAGCAATAGTAGCGCCAAGCCGGTTGGCGCGCTTATTCAGTTCTTATTAGGGTTAATCGCGTTCGTAAAACTGGAGCGTGTTTTCGGCGTCGCGGTGTCCGGCAAGCCCGTCAGAAGGTGCCGGCCGCGAAAAAAGGAGCCGTGAAAACGGCTCCTGAAGGTTTTGTCTGGGAGGTGCATGCCCCGAATCGAACCCATCGGGACTCTCGGAGAGGGCTTTAAGCTAATCTGCGAAAGTTAAAATAGTCTTATTGCCGTTTACCATTGTGCGCGCTTCTGTCGAGCTGAAGCCAAAATTGGCTCGAACGTGAACATGCGTTTCAATAAATGCTTTTTCCGTCCCGCGATGGAACATTGGATTTCGAAAAGGCGGCATGCCTTCTTGTCTGGATCGCCGGTCTTGCGCAAGCCGGACGCTCTCCAGCTCTCATTGAGAGCTCACCAGGCAGCCTGCCCGCCATAAAGGCGGAAGCTGAAAAGCCTTAGAGCATCTTATCCGCCTTCAAATGGAATCATTTGAAGGCGGATAAGATGCTCTTGATTCAAAAAGTTGAGCATCGGATTTATCCCAAAACCGGTATCCACTTTTGGGTCCGATGCTCTAGAATATGATTGCATCCGCCCCGGTCATGCCTATATCTTGGGTCATTCCCGTCATGATCGTTGATTTGAACTCCATCGAGCGGAGCAACCGCCCGCTTGACCATAACGGCCTTACCCGCATCGCCGTCCCATTAGAACCAGGGGAGAGAACATGGGCAATGCACCGCTGATGCCGAAAGCAACGGCAGTATGGCTTGTCGAAAACAGCTCTTTGACATTCGATCAAATTGCCAATTTCTGCAAACTTCATCCGCTCGAAGTCAAAGGCATTGCCGATGGCGAGGTCGCGGCCGGCATCAAGGGCCATGATCCCATCACATCGGGGCAATTGACCCGTGAGGAAATCGCGGCATCCGAGGCCAATCCCGAGCGGGAGCTGAATTTGGCAGCCACCAAAGTGAGATTGCCAGAACTCACAAAAAAACGCGGCCCGCGCTATACACCTTTATCGCGGCGTCAGGATCGTCCAAATGCCATTCTTTGGCTTGTACGCAATCATCCGGAGCTGAAAGACGCACAAATTATGCGGCTCGTCGGCACCACGAAAACGACGCTTCAAGCCATTCGCAACCGCACGCATTGGAATTCCGTCGCGCTCACGCCGATGGACCCCGTTACTTTGGGCCTGTGCTCCCAGATCGATCTCGATTTCGAGGTCAACCGCGCCGCCAAGGATCGCGCACCGGCCAACGATGAACGCGGCCAGACCCTGCTGCCCGCCGATGTCACGACCGGGCCTCTGGCCGAAGAGCAGGTCGCCGATGCGGATGTTTTCGGACATTCTCCCGGCGCGCACCAGCCCGAGCAGGAAGCAGATCTCGATGTCGATTCGGTCTTTGCCAAACTCAAGGGTTTGAAAGTTCCCGAAACGCCAGAGGAATAGATTTGCCGCGCCGTTCACCCATTCTCAGAACGAATCAGATATGGATTTGAAATTATCCATATTTGGACGGTTCGGAGGAAAAGGCGATGCGCCGGTATACAGGACTGCGGCTGTCATTAGCCCTTAGCCTTATAGTAGCGGGCATGTTGGCCGCGGTCCCGCGGGCGGAGGCCGCCGATTTAGACGAAGCCTATCCATCCCCGCGCGCGCCTTCCAATGGACCGGCGATCGCCGGGGGTGTTGCCGATGCCCGTGTTGCGGGTGCCCATGTGCTCGATCCGCGATGCCGGGTCATTCCTCAGCCAGAAACCAATCTTTACGGCGACACCACACGGTTCCGGCCAACGATGATCTGCATGTCGCGCGGGATTTATGCGGATCTTTACAAGCCCTATCCGGCTTATCATCCCTTTTATGATTGGATTCGCAGCTCTTCTCCGTTTCGCTAAAGACCGCGGGCGGTCGCAGATAGACTCGCGCAATCCCGTCTAAGTTCGATTACACCGGAAAACATCGGACCAGATAAGCTGTCCCGTAAAGCTCGGCGTCCCGGCTTGCTTTCAAAAGCCCGTAAATCAGACGGCCAATCTCAAGATCTCCGCCGATGAAGGGGCAAGTTGTCTCGAACTGCAAATACGGTTCCGGCCGGATTGTTTAGCCGCGTAAAGGGCACGATCGGCATCGTGCACGAGTTCCGACGGACGGCCGTTATCGCCAGGATATGAGGAAGCACAACCTACGCTGACAGTGAGTTTACCAAGAGGACTTTGCGGGCAAGTCAGGTTCAATGCCGCCACGTTGGAACGGATCTGCTCAGCGATATTTTCCGCTCCGCTTTGATCGGCATTTGGCAGCAAAACAACGAATTCCTCCCCGCCATAACGCGCGACCAAATCGCCCGGCCGTTTAGCCGCCGCCGCGAGGCACTTGGCAACAGCCTTAAGAGCTTCATCGCCAGCCTCATGTCCATATCCATCATTATAGAGTTTGAAATGATCGATATCGATCATCAAAAGCGAGACATGAATAGTTTCCCTTTCCGCCAATGCGCATATCACTTTATAGCGGGAATCGAAGGCCCGCCGGTTTGCGATACCCGTTAAGCCATCCGTCTCGGATAAGAGAAACAACCTCTCGTTCATCTCCGCTAAGCGCCGCTCTGACTCCATCGCGTCCAACATATAGTTTTGCAGCAAGCCGGCCGTGCGGAAGGTGAAAATAATTTGTATGATCAGAAAAGGAAGTACGGCGAGTGTGAAGTTATGCCCGCCCAAGATCAAGGCGATGAAGGCTGGCAGAACGCTGGCGATGACCTGACCGTAAATCACAGCGGGTGCAACGGCGTTGCGGAGGACCACACCTCCTAACCAGCCAGTTTGGATGAGAAGCACGAATAATTTTATAACTTCATCGTCAAACCCCAATATAACATAAAAATTGGTTGCGCCCCATAAAAGCCCTGTCGCGATGGCGCCGATCGTAAAGCGGCTCGCCCACAAATCGGGAGAAGGATCGTTTGGACTTTCATTTGGCGTGTTTGAGCGCCAATACAAAGCAGAAAGGATCAGGCGCAGGATGAGCGTCAAAACTGTCGCAGCCGCTATATCGGCAAAGATAAATGCCGATGTCCTGTAATAACATATCCCTTCGACGATCAGGAGCGTCGCGCTTCCTTCGATCACTGACAGATTTTGTCCAAAGATGATCGATAAGAGCTGCCGTTTTTGCGTCGGGGTCGATGTCTCGGACACCAGAAGAAAAGGAATACGCACGTAAGTGGCCTTTAAAAACGAGCTCCTTATGGTTGCATGAAATACTTAATCGCCTCTTTCCCGTGCGTCGCAAATGCTACCGGCCGCGGTCAATGCGGCGTCCCGGCAGCCGTATCCGGTGCTTGAACACGATGCGGCCAGAAGGATAAAATATCCTGGCAAAGCAGCTCATAATCTTTCGCCGCGCGGGAAGCTGGACGATAATTCCGCACCACGGTTTTAGCGCCAAACGCCTCAGCGACGGCGATATCCGATCTGATCCCCCGGAATATCCGCTTCGGCCCGAACTGTTTCAATAGCTCCGCCAATATGATGCGTTGTAGATTAAGGCGCATGTCGATTTGTATTGGAACAATCGCGAAGCCCGAAAACCTTGGGTTGAATGTCGTTACGACTTTGAAAAGCATCTCACAAAATAGAGCTATGCCATCATAGGCCAGATGCTGGAGCTGCGTTGGGATCAAAACATGATGAGCCATCGCAAGCGCGGCAACCGAGGTGACATCTATCGATGGCGATGTATCGATGACGATTTCATCGTAAAGGCCGCTCACCTTTTGCAAGGCTCTCGATAGACGCAGAGGTTCGTTGAGTGCATCATGTATTTGAAAGTTGCGTTGTGCGGGAAGGACATGGATGCCGTAGACATCGCTTTTTCTTATGGCGTCCGCGATATCGGCGGATGACTGACGAAAGAACTGATGGACCGTAGGCTCGCCTTTTTGCGCTATGACGCCGAGACCAAGACCAGCGTGCCCTTGCGGATCGAGATCCACCAGAAGAACACGGCGGCCCGAGATTGCCAATTCGGCTGCTACGTTGACCGCTGTCGTCGTCTTGCCAACGCCGCCCTTACGATTTGCTACCGCGATGACACGGGCCATTTCGCTCTGTGCGCCTCAAATCGATTTTAACCGCGTCAAATAAAGCGAATCGCAGCCGATCCGACTCACGGAGATGAGATAAGTAAATTTATCAGCCGAAACAATCCTGAAGCTTTCGTCGCCATAGAGCGAGATGAGGAAAAGTGTGCGCGGTTTTGCGAAAAGAACATGCTCCAACATATTGATTTAGAGCGAATTCTTATCGCTTGAGTGAGTCCACCCAAGCGGAAAGCGCATCTAGACGGATTGCGCAGGCTTATCTGCGATATGCCGCTCTATTCTATGCTTCAAATACATCTCTAAAAAAGAAACTGTTCCGCATCGATTGCTTCGTCAGTCGCGCTTACCGGAAATCCTGAATTTCTGAATTCCGCCGAATTATGAATAATTTCATCATGAATCTGCCGTTCGGATTCCATCGTGTAGCTCTCAAACAGCATATCGTCGATCAAGGCCCCGCCTTTTTCATCAAGCTGATCCCCATTATGAAGCCCGGCGGCAAACGCGTCGATCGATGTGACAGCCCTTAAAAGCGTCTCCCGAATTTCGTCGCGGCTATCCAGCCGGCCAACGGCCTGATTCAATAATTTACCGATATTATGTGCCTCTTTTTCTAAATTGGCCGATGCCTCCATCATATGTTTGCCGCTCATTCTGAAGGTTTTGATCGCAGAAGCCATGCGGTCTTTGATCTGCATCATTTGCTCGGATTTTTGCGTCTGTCCTGCTTCTGACAGTCGTCTGATGATCGTCATGACTTCGCCGATCGCAGGCTTCACTTCGTTGATGCCACCGACGACTTGCAACGCGTAGTTCCGGAGTTCCAGCGCGATCACGTTGAGTCCTTTACCGCTTTGACCAAGACGCGTCGATTTCAATACGGCATTCATACCCAGCATCGTCATATCGACAACGATTTCGGAAAGACGCGCTGTTTGATCATCCATGTCGCTTATGGATGCGCTAACCGCGACCGCGGCCCTGTCTACAATGATGCGCGCATCATAGGTTTCCTGAACAAGCACATTGACTGACTCGAGTTTCTTTTCCAGCTTCTCTAAAAAGGAGTCTTTGCCATTTTCACCTGCGCCCGACAGCGTCAAACCGCGCAAGGCGAGCGCTTCCGCATCATCGGCCAAATGCCGCAGCAATTCTGCGATTTTGTTCATCTCCAGATTGAAATCCGTTAAAGCTTCGGTGAGCTGCGCGGATTGCAAATGGCAAATGGCGGAAGCGACCGTTATATTATGACGCCTATCGGAGCTATCGCTTGATCGCGCAGATCCTGAATCCAGCAGATCGGCTGCCAGACAGAGTGCCCGATGGACGTGCTCAATGCGTTGACGTGTACTATCGCCGATTTGCAGAGCGACGACGCCTTGCCCTATGTGCAATCCAATTTGCTGCGACTGTGTCTTGATATCGGCTGAGGCTACGGCAATTTCCTGGCGGCGTTGAACGACGACCTGCAGGCTCGTGCCGATTTCCGAAGCTATCGATATCAGACGCTGCTGATGACTGTTTTGAAAACTCAGTTGCGTGGACGCCGTGCCTTTCAATAGCTCATATAATTTTGAATGAGTCGACTGATATTCATCGATGGCGCGCTGCGCATTGACCGCGAGAATTTGCAGTCCTTGAGCGAAATCCATCATATTATTGTCGGCTGCCGCCGTCAGCGACGCGGCTTCGATTTTTACATTGAACACCAGGGCCATAATCGTCCGGATATTCGAAGCAACACCTTCGATTTGCGCGGAAATTCTTTTGTTGAGGCGGACAAGCGAGATAAGCCCTTCGCTCTCCGCTGTCAGCGCCTGGCCGATCGCGGAAATATCCGACGCGACGACTTGCAAATCTTGATTCGCAGCGCGGAAATCGGTGCTCTCGAACGAATGCGAAAGCGTTTCAAAAACCTCACTTAGTTCCATCAGCCCAGGAATGGCATCTCCAAGCTGCATACCTACATTCAGGCACGTGCTTTCGCATTTGGAGAACGTATGGCAGATCTTGTCCGCTTCGCATTTTATATCCGCGGCGAGTGGATATCCGTCGGCCATTATCTCGTCTTTCTCAATCCGGCAATATCCATCAAACGCCGCAGCGCGCGTGCAAGATTTCAGCGGGAATAGCGGACAAAGGAACGGTTTTCGCCGCCGCCCCAAGTGCAATCGCCTCTTTCGGCATCCCGAAAACGATGCAGCTTTCTTCATCTTGCGCGACGGTGAACGCGCCCGCTTTTTTCATCTCAAGGAGGCCTTTAGCGCCATCGTCGCCCATGCCTGTCATGATGATGCCGACAGCATTGGAACCCGCATATTGAGCGGCCGAACGAAACAGCACATCGACCGACGGGCGATGACGCGAAACGGGCGGTCCATCTTTAATTGCCACATGATAGCGCGCACCGCTGCGCTGCAGCAGCATATGGCGGTTGCCCGGCGCAATCAAAACGCGGCCAGCGATGACTTGATCGCCGTCTTCGGCTTCTTTTACATCCACCTGGCAAAGCCCATCGAGGCGTTTTGCGAAAGCCGCCGTGAATTTTTCCGGCATGTGCTGAACGATGACAATTCCTGGGCTGTTCGGTGCGAGAGCCGTCAATACCTCGCGCAGCGATTCGGTCCCTCCCGTAGATGCGCCGATACAAACCACATGCTCCGTCGTGCGGCTCAATGAGCGCGACGCCACAGGCGGAGGCATCATCACATCCGCTGTCAGCTTTTTCTGGACGCGCATCGAACCGGCCGGACGCGAACCTTTAAATCGCGCGATCGAAGCCGCCTTGATCGCATCCAGGATACGCATCTGCGATTCGGCAAAGAATTGTTTTGTATCGACACGCGGCTTCAGGATGATATCGACCGCGCCCGCTTCCAGAGCATCGAGAAGCGTATCAGATCCGCTTTCAAGCAATGTGGAGCAAAGAATGGTCGGGATCGGCCGTTGCGCCATGATTTTGCGCAGGAAGGTGATTCCATCCATGCGCGGCATTTCCACATCGAGGATGATAACGTCTGGCACCTCGTCCTGAATGCGTTGGGCCGCGACGAAAGGATCTCCCGCGGTCGCCATGACTTCGATGTCGGGAGAACCCTCGATGATCGAACATAATGTTTGCCGGACCGTGGCTGAATCATCCACGATCAGAACGCGTATTTTGCCTTTTTTCCGTTCCATAGCGGCCTCTCATTTGACCTTACGAAAAATAGTCGGCGCCACTTGACGTAAGAACGTCTGGCTATTGCCCGCGAGTGACTCGGAATGTCCAAGAAGCAAATATCCGCCGGGACGAAGATGACGGCTCAACCGGTTAATGACGGCATCTTGTTTTTCTCTCTCGAAATAAATCAGGATATTCCTGCAGAAAATTACATCGACATCGCGATCGAACGGGTATGATCCATCCATCAAATTGAGATATTCAAAGCGCGCCAACCGCCGGATTTCCGGAACGATCCGCATCTCCTGCCGCGAAGCATTGACCGATTTCATCACATAAAGCTGACGAAAACGTTGCGGAATAGGATCGATCATGGAAAGCGGATAGACCGCGCGGCGCGCCTGCTCGAGTACATCACGGCAAATATCTGTGCCCAGGATAGAACAGGGCGGCCCTCCCTTGTCCCCCAGCATATCGGTCACGACCATGGCGATCGTATAAGCCTCGGCACCTATGGACGACGCGGCGCTCCAAAACTTCAGACGCGCATCCGATGAGCGGCGCTCGCTCAGAAGCGTCGGCACGATCACTTCACACAAAAAATCGAAATGATCCGGTTCACGGAAAAAATCGGTCTTATTGGTCGTGACGCAATCGACGAGATACGGGAACTCTTCGTCGAGTTTACCATACGTGAAAATGGCGTCGCCATAATCCCGCAGGCCCGCAAGCCCAAGCGCCCGCACGCGTTTGCGCAATCGCCCTTCGACCATGGTGCGCTTTCCCGGAGGCAATTTTATGCCGGTATGATCCTCGACCAATTGCGCCAAATGCGTGAAATGTTTCTCGTGAAGTTGATCCTGCATTTTTTACTCCACACATATGCAGGTAAATTCGCAGCAAGGACGCACTGCTAAGGCTTATTTAAATCAAACAGCAGGAGCTGTTTCCGCGAGAAGCATATCCACACTTCCCAGAAGCCGGTCCAATTTCAAAACGATCGTAAAAGCGGACCCTTGCCGGCCGATGCCAACGATATAATCGGGCCGCCAGCGGCTCCCCATCGAAGGCGCGGGCTCAAGCGCCGTACCGCCAAGATCCGTCACCTCGAACACGCAGTCCGCGACAAGGCCTACAGGTGTTTTCTGACCGTCGATCTCGGCTTCGACGATAATCACACGTGTGCGATTGGTTGGCGGAACAGGCTCCAAACCGAACTTCGTCCGCAGATCGATGACAAGCATGCCAATGCCACGGACATCCATCAGCCCCAACACATAGGCAGGCGCATGCGGCAAGCGCGAAATGGGCTGCAAATCCAGAATTTCCCGAACCTTCTCGACAGATAAAGCGAACCTCTCTCCGTCGATCCCGAAAGTGATATATTGCATCGTCTCAGTCATCATGGTCGATCCTAAAATAAGCCATCGCGTGTTGTGGCGATTATCAGGGCAATCGGGTTAAGGTTCTCTCATTCTGAGGAGCGGTGCGTCCTTCTCCCGCTTTCCGGGAGAAGGTGCCGAATGAAATGAGGCGGATGAGGGCTCTCCTATCCTGCAACCGACCCTCATCCGACCTTGCTTCGCGAGGCCGCCTTCTTCCGCAAGCGGGAGAAGGCGGCCCCTCATTTTCAGAACCTACCCTCGCGCGAACTCCGTATCGAGCGCGTCACCCCCGGAGCTCATGTCCATTCCAAAGCCGCCATTCGCAACCTTCTTCAAAGCTGGTTTACGGACAGCCTGTTTGGATGCGCTGGCACCCGCGCGCCGCATTTCATCGGCCTTTCCGCGGAGCTTCACGACAGCTGCATCGCTCTGATACGCATGATGTCCGCCGCTCTCTTTGATTCTGAAGAAAGCGATCGTGTTTTGAAGCTGTTCGGCCTGGGCTGTCAGTTCTTCCGAAGTGGCGGAGACTTCTTCCGAAGCACTGGCGTTTTGTTGTGTCACCTGATCCAACTGCTGGATCGCCTGATTGACCTGAGCCGCGCCAATATCCTGCTCACGGCAGGCAGCCGTGATTTCTTCGACCAGTTCGGCAGTCCGCTTGATGTCGGGCACGAGCTTGCTCAACATGCTGCCTGCTTCCTGCGCCGATTTCACTGTATCGGCGGAGAGCGTCACAATCTCCGACGCGGCAGCCTGACTGCGCTCGGCGAGCTTCCGCACTTCGGAAGCGACGACAGCGAAACCACGTCCATGTTCGCCAGCTCGCGCCGCTTCAACCGCGGCGTTGAGAGCGAGAAGATCGGTCTGGCGCGCGATTTCTTGGACGATGGTGATCTTCTGCGCGATGGTTTCCATCGCTCCGACAGCCCGCGTCACTGCGGCGCCGCTCGCCTCGGCATCCACAGCCGATTGGCGCGCAATCTTTTCCGTCTGGCTGGCATTGTCAGCATTCTGCTTCACATTCGCCGCCATTTGTTCCATCGACGAGGAGGCTTCCTCAGCCGCCGAAGCCTGTTCGGTAGCGCCTTGCGAAAGCTGATCGGCGCTAGCCGACAATTGCTGGCTGCCGGAAGACACATTGCCTGCCGCACCTAAGGCTTCGCTGACGACGGTTTGAAGTTTTTCGAGCATCCGCTCAAGCGCCATGCCGAGCGTATCCATATCCGACAGGCGCTTGGCCTGCACAGTCAAATCGCCGGAGGCAATGGA
>Ga0116230_10007578_pt1 | contig 10715 bp, 10 predicted proteins | sample S1TSphfallax_3_FD_88678 | JGI IMG/M metagenome (GOLD analysis project Ga0116230, IMG submission 88678) | Host-associated microbial communities from peat moss isolated from Minnesota, USA - S1T2_Fd - Sphagnum fallax MG | ecosystem: Host-associated > Plants > Peat moss > Unclassified | place...
CCACGGGCACCTTCAGCACCTCGGCGAATTGCGCGACGGTTACATCTGCCATACTTGCTCCTAAACCTTAGCTTCTTCCGCGAACCAGTGTTTGCGGGCATCCATAATCAACTCGGCGGCCTTCTTTTCGTCGACGCTGCCCATTTCCACGAGTTCATCGACGGCGAGGTCGGCCAGATCCTCGCGGGTCTTCACGCCCTTGCGTGCCAGCGTCTTGCCGAGCGCTTCACCGGCGACTTCGACGAGGTCCGCGGCCGGCTCCGCGCCATCCATCGATTCCTCGCTCGCAATCGCCTGGGTCAACAGCACGTCGCGTGCCCGGGTTCGCAGCTCCTTGACGATTTCCTCGTCGAACTCCTCGATGCCGTTCAATTCACTGGCCGGCACGTAGGCGATTTCTTCAATGGTCGAGAAGCCCTCCTGCACCAGGATGCTCGCGACGTCCGCATCGACGTCCAGCTGCTTCATGAACGTTTCGCGCAGTGCCAGCGATTCGGTTTCGCTCTTCGCTTCGGCCTGCGACTCGCTCATGACATTGAGCTCCCAGCCGGTCAGCTCGCTGGCCAGCCGGATATTCTGTCCGCCGCGGCCGATGGCCTGGGAGAGCTTGTCCTCGGAGACCGCGATGTCCATGGCATGCGAATCCTCGTCGACGACGATGGAGGTGACTTCGGCGGGGGCCATGGCGTTGATGACGAATTGGGCGTTGTTCTCGTCGAAGGGGATGATGTCCACCCGCTCGCCCGCGATTTCATTCGACACCGCCTGAACGCGCGAACCGCGCATGCCGACGCAAGCGCCGACGGGGTCGACCCGCGGATCATTGCTGCGCACGGCAATCTTGGCGCGCACGCCAGGGTCACGCGCAGCCGCGAGGATGTTGATGAGCCCCTGGCCCACTTCCGGCACTTCCAGCTTGAACAATTCGATGAGAAATTCCGGCGCGGTGCGCGAGAGAAAGAGTTGTGGTCCGCGCGGCTCGGTGCGCACCTCCTTCAAGAATGCCTTGATGCGGTCCTGCGAGCGCACCGGTTCACGCGGAATCATTTCTTCCCGGGCGATGAAGCCCTCGGCGTTGGCGCCCAGATCCACATACACCCCATTACGGTCGACGCGCTTGACGATGCCGCTCACCAGCGTGCCGGCACGGTCCTTGTACGCATCGACGACCTGCGCGCGTTCGGCCTCACGAACCTTTTGCACGATCACCTGCTTGGCGGTCTGTGCCAGGATCCGGCCGAAGGGCACCGACTCCATCGGTTCCTCGACGTACCCGCCGGGCTCCACATCCTTGTCGATCTCACGGGCGTCATCCATGCGCAGTTCGCGCTCAGGAGTCTCGAGTTCGGCGGATTCGTCGGCGAACACCTTCCAGCGGCGGAACGTGTCGTAGGCGCCGGTCTTACGGTTGATGGCCACCCGTACGTCCAACTCTTCGCCATGCTTCTTGCGGGTCGCGGACGCGAGTGCGGCTTCCAGCGCGTCGAAGATGATTTCCTTGTCGACGCCTTTCTCGTTGGATACCGCGTCGACCGCCATCAAAATTTCTTTATTCATTGCCCTTAAGACTCCTGGTCAATCCGGCCGCAACCGGGCCTTCTGAATCCGCTCCAGCGGCAAGCTATGTGCCTGCCCATCGACATTCACCACGATCGAATCGGTCGCGATCGACTGCAACACTCCGACGAAGCGGCGCCGACCGTCGATCGGCAGCTTCAGTTCGGCGACAATCCGCTCGCCGACGAAGCGCTCGAAATGCTCGCGCTTGCGCAAAATTCGATCGAAGCCCGGCGAAGAGACTTCCAACGCGTAGTGACCCTTGATCGGGTCCTCGAGTTCGAGCACCTCACTCACCGCGTGACTCACGGTGGCGCAATCATCCACCGAGATACCCACATCCCCCGCCGCCCGCCGGTCGATGAAAATCCGCAGCACCCCGCCCCGGCCCTCGCGCGCGAACTCGAGATCAACCAACTCGAAACCCATCGCCTCGATTGGCGGCTCCAGCAAGCGCAACAAGGCATCACGCATGGTCTTGACGTTTTCCTAACGCACCGCTCCAAAAACAAAAAGGGGACCATCGGCCCCCTATGTCAACACTCACAAGAGTTGGGCTATCGAGCCCAAATGGGCGGTTAAGCCCAAGAGCCTCGCCGCCGCGGGCCGCGATTATAGGCAAATAGCCGGTGGCCGTAAACCCTGATCGCGCAAGTCGTCCACGGGCAAAAGGCCGGCCCCGACGAATCGAGACATGGCCACTCGGGACCGGTCACTTGCGACCCGGCGACTCGAGGCTTCACGACATCACAAACGACCGGGGCCGCATCCTGCGGCCCCGGTACGCTCAATCCTCGACGCTGTTACCAGCGCTTCGGACCGCGCGAGCCACCACCACCGCCGCCACCGCCGCCGGTGCGCTCCTGGGCTTCGTTTACCTTCAGCGCTCGCCCATCGACATCGTGGCCATTCAAAGCCTGCATGGCACGAGCCGCGTCTGCGCTCGCCATTTCCACGAAGCCGAAGCCGCGGGGCCGGCCGGTGTCGCGATCATTGATCAGCGCAACCGACTGTACAGCGCCATGCTTTTCGAACAGCGCGCGCACCGCGGACTCGTCCATTGAGAACGGGAGATTGCCAACATACATTTTCGTCATTGAAGAATACCTACTACAGAAGAAGCTATCGGCCGGTCACATGAGCCACAACGTGAGTGTTTAAGCGAAATGCCAGCCACCTGGATCGAAGAAACCTGCTTTGTGGGTTGTGGCCGAGACGCCGGAGCGGCGCGGTGGCCAGAAACGAACCAAGTAGAAATTCACGAGCCACAGTCAGGATACAGCAAATCGGCCCCGAACACGAATGTTGTTTAAGTTATGTCAAGGCGGCCGCGACGTCCAAAGCGACAATATCGCGGGACTTGACCGGTGCCCGCTCAACACGCCCGGGGTGTCAAAGGAGCCGCAGTGCACCAGCCCTGCTGCAGTGCAACCCGCATACCCCACCTCCGCTTCCTGTTTCCCATGGTTGACCATCACGAAGCGGCCGCCGGCCTTTAGATTTCGCGCGACCCGTACGAACAGTTGCTGCGGTTTCAGCAGCGACAAGGGCAGACGCCAGGCCAAGATCGCGGCCGCCGTGACGAAGGGAAACCAAGCGGTGATGACATCGGCCGCCATATCGCATTGCAGATAATCAGCGATGATGAAGCGGGCATTCGCCACCTGGGCAACATACCCGGCCGCATAATCGATGCGGGTATGTCCGGAAGTAAACAAGCGGTGGCCTTCGACCTCGATCCCGATCAATTCGCTGGGCTGGAAAAACCGCTCGAGCGTTGCCGCGTACCAAAAGCTGGCGGAACCCACGTCGCAGAGCACACCGCCCAGGGGACGGGTCCAGCCGCGCTCGGACCAGGCACGATCCAGGATGTCGAGGTATTCATAGTTGTTGAGTGACGTCGGCGCCGAGAAACGCTGCTCGAAGTTCACCTGGTAACGGGTCCGCAACGCGGCTATTCTCTCACTCTGTCGATCCGGCAAAGCCGGCAGCGCGAGGGCCGGCGATTCTTGAAACGCACCGCGAGACCATCGCACCCGCTCGGATACTCGATACCAGAAGCGGTGGCGCAGTGACCGCAGGCGGTCTGTCAATGAATACATCTTTGAAATGCTATGCGCCGCCGGGCGTAGCGTCGAGACTTCGCGGGCAATTTCCATGCGATTAGCTTTCCTGCTGCCGAAATATTGGCTGACCTGGGTTGGGCTTGGTGTGTTGCGCGTCATTGCGTTGCTGCCATTCAGCGCCCAGCAGCACGTGGCCACCGCCTTGGGGAAGGTGATCCGGCATCTGCCGCTGGCCTACATTCGCATCGCCGACCGCAACATCGAATTATGTTTGCCGCACCTCTCCCGCGAGCAACGCTCGCGCTTGGTGGACCGGCATTGCCACAGCTTGGGAATGGCGCTGTGTGAAACGGCGACGACCTGGTGGAGCAGCGACGAGCGTGTTGCCCGCCATGCCAAGGTCGAAGGCCTCGAGCATCTCGAGGCGGCGCTGGCCAAGGGACGCGGCGCGATTCTGATCGGCGGCCATTTCACCACCATCGAGATCGCCACTCGAGTCCTCTCCACGGTGGTGCCGATGAATGCCGTCTACCGGGCACCCAAGAATGAATTGCTGGCCTACGTCATGCATCAAAGCTTCTGCCGTTATGGCACGCCGATCCGCCACGACGACATACGCGCGATGATTCGCGCCTTGCGAAAAAACGAATCAGTCTGGTATGCCCCCGACCAGAGCTACCGCAACAAGGGTGCGGCGATGGTGAATTTCTTCGGGATCCCGGCAGCGACGACCACCGCGACCTCGCGACTGGCACGCATCTCCGGCGCCCAAGTCCTCACGTATTTTCCAGAAAGGCTGCCCGGTCTTGGCGGCTACCGCATGGTGATCGGACCGGCGTTCGACGATTTTCCAGACGTCGACGCAGTCCTCGACGTCGAACGCTTCAATGCACTGTTGCAGGCGCAGATCCTCAAGGTGCCGGAACAGTATCTTTGGATGCATCGTCGCTTCAAGGGATTGAGCGAGGACTATCCCAACTATTACGGTCGTGATTCGCGCCGACGGACGCCGATCCCGGTGCCCAAGCCCAGCCTGTGAGAGTAACCGCCGAGTGACTGTGAACACACCGTTGCTGGTCTTCTATCTGGCGCTCGCCGCCGCCGCCGTCGCCTATCTGATCGGCGGCTATCGCGCCGTCCGGCGCGCCCGCAGCTTGCGCGGACCGACGGCGGAGGAACTCGGCATCGGTGCCTTGGTGACCTTTTTCGACACGCTGGGAATCGGTTCTTTCGCACCGACAACCGCCCTCTTCAAGCTGCGTCGCATCGTGCCGGATGAGTTGATTCCTGGCACCCTCAACGTGGGACTGGTGTCGGCGGCGCTGGTCGAGACGGCGATTTTCGTCACCACCATCATCGTCGAGCCCGCGCTGCTGGTCGCCATGGTTTTGAGTGCGGCGGCGGGAGCCTGGGCGGGCGCCGGCATCGTCGCGCATTTGCCGCGCCGGGCGATCCAAATTGCCATGGGCATCGCATTGCTGATTGCGGGTACCGTCTTTGCGGCGGTGAATCTCGGCGCTCTACCCGGCGGCGGTACCGCCATGGCCTTGGCGGGATGGAAGTTCGGCATCGCCGTCGCCATCAACTTCGTGCTCGGCGCGCTGATGAGCGTCGGCATCGGCCTGTATGCGCCCTGCATGATCACGCTCGCCCTGTTGGGCATGCATCCGCTCGCCGCCTTCCCCATCATGATGGGGGCTTGCGCCTTGCTGCAACCGGTCGCCAGCCTGAAATTTTTTCAGACCGGCAAGTTCGCCTGGGGCCCTTCCCTGGGGCTCGCCATCGGCGGGATCGTCGGCGTGTTGGTCGCCGCCTTCATCGTCAAATCGCTGCCCCTGGTCGCGCTTCGCTGGCTGGTGATCGGGGTCATCGCCTATGCCGCCGCCGCGATGTTGCGTTCGGCGACCCGTGCAGATCCATCGCCCGCGCCGCCGTCATCCGCCCAGCCCTCACCGGCGCAGACGGCGCCGACCCACACCGGCCTCGGAGCCCACCCGGCGCGATCCGACCTGACGCAGGGTTGACGTTCGTGGCCATCACGCTGCGCGTCGCGACCTTTGACGACATCCCCGAGCTCGAGGCGCTGATCGCCCGATCGGCGCGGGTCTTGAGCAGCGAGGACTATCGTCCCGAGCAGATCGAAGGTGCGCTGCGCGGCGCCTTCGGCGTGGACTCGCAATTGCTCGAGGACGAGACGTATTTCGTGGTCGAGGAGCATGGACACATCGTCGGTGCCGGCGGCTGGAGCTTCCGCTCGACCCTGTTCGGTGGCGACGCGCGCGGCGGCCGAGATGCCTCACGCCTCGATCCTCGGCGCCAGCCGGCCAAGATCCGTGCGTTCTTCGTCGACCCCGCCCACGCCCGGCGCGGCATCGGCACGCTGCTGCTCGATCATTGCGAGCGGCAGGCGAGCGCCGCAGGATTCTCCGAGGTCGAACTCATGGCGACCTTACCCGGGGTGAAACTCTATTCGGCTCGCGGCTATCGGGGCACCGAACAGGTGCTCTACGACGTCGGCGCCGGCGAACACATCGAATTCTTGCCCATGCGCAAGGCGCTCTGATCCCCTATGCCCACAGGGCCTGCCACCCGGCGAGGCCCAAGGCGTGCAGCCGCCGGATGTTTTCCTCGTAGATCGAGGCGGGATCGGCGATGCCGGCAAGCGCCCGCTCGACGCTCGCCTCGCGCAAGAGGTGGAGGGTGGGGAACGGCGAGCGATTGGTGCAATTGCTGACGTCATCGGCGTCGGTACCGGCGAATTGATACTGCGGATGGAAACTCGCCACCTGTAGCTCACCCTCGAGGTCGAGTTCCGCCACAGTCGCATCGCAGATCTGCAAAAAATCGTTGAACTCGATGAAGTCATTGAGCACCCAGGGATGGATCAGCAGTGTCGTCTCGCATTCACCGGGCGGCGTGGCCTGCAAATGCCGCAACTCAGAGCGCAATTCTTCGAGCAAGCCGGCTGCCGACCGCTGCTCACTCACCCGCAGGCGCACGCCACCGCTCGCGTACGGGGCATGCGCGAACGGGCATAGTCCGAGCCCTATGACCGCGCGCTCGATCCAGCGTCGGGTGTCCTGGGCGATGCGTTGATTGTCGATGCGAATTCCTTCGGGAGCCGGAAGCCTGATCGCTCCGGTTCGAGTATCCTAATTGAATCGTCAGCCCTGGAGAGATTTAAGCCGATGCCACAGCCCATTCCCGCGACGCTGATTCCCGGAGATGGAATCGGTCCCGAAATCGTCGATGCCACGCTGGCCGCCCTGGAGGCACTGGGCTCGCCGTTCAGCTGGGATACGCAGATCGCCGGACTCGAAGGCGTGAAGAGCGCCGGTGATCCGCTGCCGGCGAAGACCATCGAGAGCATCAGGCGCACCCGGCTGGCATTGAAAGGGCCGTTGGAAACCCCCTCCGGCGGCGGCTACCGATCCTCGAACGTGCGATTGCGCGAGGAATTCAAGCTGTATGCGAATCTGCGTCCCGCCCGCACCATCATTCCAGGTGGCCGCTTCGAGAAAATCGACTTGGTAGTGGTGCGCGAAAATCTCGAAGGGCTGTACATTGGGCACGAACATTTCATCCAGATCGACGACGACCCACATGCCGTCGCCATGGCCACGGGCGTGAACACACGCCAGGGGAGCCGTCGTCTCTTGGAATTCGCCTTCGCCCACGCCGTCGCTCTGGGACGCAAGAAGGTGACCATCGTTCACAAGGCCAACATCATGAAGGCGCTCACCGGGATATTCCTGGAAACCGGCTTGGAACTCTACGAGCGCCGCTACAAGGGTAAATTTTTGCTGGACACCGTCATCATTGATGCCTGCGCGATGAAACTCGTGCTCAATCCCTGGCAATTCGACGTGCTGGTGACCACCAACTTGTTCGGCGACATTTTGTCCGACCTGGTAGCCGGTCTGGTCGGCGGCCTCGGCATGACTCCCGGCGCCAATATCGGCATGGACGCGGCGATCTTCGAGGCGGTGCACGGCTCGGCGCCGGATATCGCGGGCAAGGGCATCGCCAATCCCACCGCCTTATTGCTGGCATCGGCGTTGATGCTCGATCACGTCGCCCTGCCTGAACTCGCTTCCCGTTTGCGTGCGGCCATCGATGCCACGATGAACGTCGACAAGATCCGCACCGGCGATCTCGGCGGAAAATCCACCACGGCGGAGTTCACGCGCGCTCTGGTGAGCCGCATCGCCAACTCTTAAGACCGGCGCGGGCCGCCTTCGCTGGCGACGCCGCTACGCGAGTTGACGTTGTATTTGTACAACATAAAATGCAGCAGAATATCTTGCTAATAGCGATGTTTTAGCGCAAATTCACAAATCGTTTGATGTGACGCCGCGATGACAGTACGAAAAAACCCACAAAAGCGGGATGAATCTTAGGCGATGCCGGCGGCGAGCTGACGCTACAGGGATGAGTCGGCGAGGGGGAGTGGTACGACGCAATGAGTAACCACTAACATGATAAGGGAACCGCGATGAAGTTATCTCCGAAGGGATCGATACCTCTAGGTATCGCTATAGCTATTGCATTGGGCGGGTCGGCCGCCGTTCGGGCACAGGTCGTCGCTGCGGCGAACGAAAATGCCAGCTCCAGCGAAGGCATTGATGAAGTCATTGTCACCGGTACGCGCGAGAGCGGAGTGCGCGCACTCGACAGCGCGACGCCGATTCAAGTCATTTCGTCTGACGCGCTGAAGGCCACGGGCGCCGGCGACCTCATGTCGGCCCTCACCCAGACCGTGCCGTCCTTGCAGATGCAGGCGTTCGGTGCCGACATGTCCGGCCAGACGCTGCAGGCACGCCTGCGCGGCGTGAGCCCGAACGACGTGCTGGTGCTCATCAACGGCAAGCGCCGCCACACGACCGCCAACCTCGCCGTGGACAGCGGTACGCCGTTCCAGGGCGGCGCCGGCGTCGATCTCAATTTCATTCCCTTGGATGCCATCGACCACGTCGAGGTGCTCACCGACGGCGCCGCCGCGCAGTACGGCAGCGACGCGATTGCGGGTGTGGTCAACATCATCCTGAAGAAGAACTCGTCGGGCGGCTCGCTCGATGGGCTCTATGGTCAATACGGCAGCGGTGGCGGCAAGACCGAAGACATCAGCGGCAACGCGGGTTTAGAGCCCACCGAGGGCGGCTATTTCAACCTCACGGCCAACTACCGCAATCACGGCCACAGCGACGTGGGCGCGGAGGATCCGCGTCTGTTTCCGCAGAACCTGGGCCAGGCAGCTTCAGGCCAGCCTGCGATTAACTTGAACGCAGCGAACGATTCGGGGTATCCGAACCTGAACCGCATCTTCGGCGATGCCGCCACGATCCAGAAGCTCGCGGCGATCAATGCCGGTTGGGACCTCCCGGGGGGCACCGAGTTGTACCTGGTCGCCACCTATGGGCATAAAGACGCGGTGTCTTACGAGAACTACCGAGTGCCGGGGAAGGTGAGCTACACGGACCCGGCGGGTGTCACCACCTATCCGCTTCCCGACGGCTTCAGCCCGCAGGAGGCGGATTTCGAAGACGACTATCAGTTCACGGGCGGCGTCAAGGGGAGCATCGTCGGTTGGGATTGGGACCTCTCCACCGGTTTCGGCGGCGATCACGACAATCTCAACACGTTGCAAACAGTCAATGCCGGCTACTACGGCGCCACCGGTCTGGACGGAAATCTAGCCAATTACCACGACGGCAACTTGCAGGCCACTCAATGGAACTCCACGTTGGACGTTCGCCATGAGTTCGACGTCGGCTTAGCCGGTCCCCTGACCTTCGCGTTCGGTGTCGCGCATCGCCGCGATACCTACTCCATCACCCCCGGACTGCCCATCACCTACGAGGACGGCGGTTTACAGTCGTATCCTGGCTTCACCCCGTTGGACGCGAGTTCTCATGCGCGCACCAACAACGCGGGCTACCTCGATTTCGCCGCGAAGCCCATCGACAAGCTGCAAGTCGATGCGGCGGTGCGCTTCGAGCATTACAGCGACTTCGGTAACGCGACCATCGGTAAGTTGAGCGCGCGCTATGACTTCTCGCCCGAATTTGCGATACGCGGCTCGGCCAACAATGGCTTCCGCGCGCCGACGCTGGCCGAAGAATATTACTCGGCCACCAACGTGGGTCCGGTCACCGCCTTCATTCAATTGCCACCCAATTCTCCTGCTGGAAAATTGCTTGGACTGGGCAACGGTTTGCAGCCTGAGAAATCGGTGGACTTCAGTGTCGGCTTCGTCTGGCGTCCTATCGAACACATGAGCGCGACCCTGGATCTTTATCAAATCCAGATCACCAACCGCATCGTGGGAAGCGGCAACGTCTACGGTCAGGTCAATGGCGTGCCGACCGGGGCCTTTCCTGGCGTCAGCGCGGCGATCCAAGCCTATGGACACGGCTCCAATCTCATTGATCCGGCGGTGCTGGCAACGGGTAGCTACGGCGTGAATATCTTCGCCAACGGCATCGACACCCGCACCGATGGCGCGGATCTGGTGTTCAACTTTCCGTTTGAGTACAACTTTGGCAACATCGTATATTCGATCGGCTCGAACATGAACACCACGTCGGTCACCAAGCGGCCCGCCTCGCCGGCTTCTTTGGGCGGGGCTGTCCTATACGATCAGGAAGCCTATTCGGAATTGACCACGGCTAGCCCGAAGTTCGTCTTCAACCTGGGCGCGTTGTACACGGTGGATAAACTCTCCGTGGATGTCGTCGAGAAGATCATCGGTCCGACCTCGGACTTCGAGCAAGACGATGGCGACAATCCGTCAGGCAATCCGGAGTACTTCAAGGACCAGCAAGGCACCACCTTGATCACGAACCTGGATATCGGTTATCAGTTCACCGAGAATCTGAAGCTTTCCGTGGGTGCGCAGAACTTGTTCAACCGGTTTCCGAACCAGCTGAACTCGACTCTGCTCGAACACCTCAACGTGTATGGCGGCCAATTCGGCGACCCGACCGCAGTGGAACATTACCCGTTCTTTTCGCCCTTCGGCATCGACGGTGGTTTCTATTACGTGAAGGCGTCGTACAAGTTCTAAGGGGCGAGCCCCGGAGAGCTTGAAAC
>Ga0116230_10007579_pt1 | contig 10715 bp, 7 predicted proteins | sample S1TSphfallax_3_FD_88678 | JGI IMG/M metagenome (GOLD analysis project Ga0116230, IMG submission 88678) | Host-associated microbial communities from peat moss isolated from Minnesota, USA - S1T2_Fd - Sphagnum fallax MG | ecosystem: Host-associated > Plants > Peat moss > Unclassified | place: USA...
AACAATTGATTTTGGATTGCCGATGGTCTAATGTTAGACCAATGGACGATTGTGCTCCAACAGCTTCAAACGGGCATCCCTCGCTGCTGACCGCTCCGGAAGATGAGGCGTTGGCTGCTTTTAAGCAGCTTTGGGTCACTTTCCTGAAATTGCAGCGTCAACTGGAAGAGGTGTTGGAGCCGCACGGGTTGGTGCTCTCCCAATTTGAAGCACTCATCAAGATTGGGATGAATCCCGGGCTTATCCAGCAGGAATTGGTCAAACATTTGCTGGTCACCAAGGGGAACGTCGGGGCATTGCTGGATCGTCTGGAGTCGATGGAGTGGGTGCGGCGCTGTTCGTGCCCGAACGACCGCCGGGCCAACAGGTTGTATGTGACCGAGCGTGGCAGCGAGATGTTGCAGGAGATTATTAAGAAGCACCGCGTCTTTATCGCAGAATCATTTGAACCCCTTTCGGTTGACCAGCGCGTCCAGCTTTGCTCACTTCTGAAAACAATCGAACCGAATTAAAGTGGGTCGAGCTCCTTCGGGTTTTGCAATAGGAGCCTCTTGCCTATTCTTTTCGCGAACCCTGCACAAAGAACGTCCACTAATCACGGCTTCGCTTAAAAACCGAACAAGATTAAGAATTTCAGCAGCCGCCTGCCAGAATCGAGATTTTCTTCTAAGTCTCTTCTCGATTTGTTCTTATAAACGGTCCGGATAAAAAAAAGCCCTGTGCGGACCTCTGGCACCCTCTTCGCTCAGTGCCGGGCGAGCCGTGACTTAGAACCAGAACATTGAGGCGATGCAGGTTTGAGCATCGTTACACGAAGCGCGGTTGGTTCCCATGGATAGTACTGCCCGCAGACGTTCTGCGGGCAGTACTAAGCCTGGGTTTTTTCAACTTGATTGAGATGATGTAAAAAATTCGGTCCGGTTTGTGTGCATGGAAAGCGCGCGACTTGTGACTTTTGATCCTCGTTTCCTCCTCCGCCAAGCCGCACAGCACTAACCCTCGCCGTGCGGCTTTTTTCTGCGCTTAAACTGGCAACGTGGTTTGCATTGATTCGTAAGCATGATCGATCCGGTCGTTAAAATCGCCAGCAGGAATCGATTCATCGGCTTGCTGTAGCTAGGGATTTTCCTTGCAATGACGGGGGCCACCGATAAGATTCGACCTGTCCGGGGTGAAGCGGTTTTGAGCGAATTCCCAATTCCGACTCACCAGGGATGTTCCGTGGACCCACTGCCTGCAACGCTGTTATGAGCCAGCTTTTCAGTCCACATTCACGAAAGCATCTCCCGGCACTCGACTCGGTGCGTGGGGTTGCCATCCTAGGTGTGTTCTGCTTTCACCTGCTGGCCGCCTGTTGGGCAGGTGGTGCCGAGCATCTTCCCTGGGGCCGGTACTTCCCCGACTTTCACAAGGCCCCGCCGCACCTGCTCTGGTTTTATCCGTTTACGTTTGGCTGGGTCGGGGTGTCGCTTTTTTTTGTGCTCAGCGGATTTGTGATCCATTACTCGACCGTTACCGCACAACGCTCGTTCTCCCTGTCAGGTTTTTATTCCCGGCGGTTTTGGCGAATCTATCCTCCTTATGCGGTCGCGCTGATCCTGTTTTTCAGCATGCAGGTTTATCCGCTCCCCGCTTCATGGCAGCCGTTCGTCAAACCCACAGCCCTCAGTTTCATCACGCACGCCCTTCTCGTTCAGGATTTTTCCAACAAAACCTTCGCCCTGATCAATCCTTCGTTCTGGAGCATTGCCACCGAAGTGCAGTTCTATCTGGTTTATCCGCTGCTTCTGTTCTGCCGGTCACGCATCGGAATGACCAGGGTTCTTTTCGGCGTCCTCTCCTTCAGCCTTGCGGCGCGCCTGCTGATCTGCATTGCCAAACGACACGATGCGGATGCGTTCGATGAAAGCCACCTGATGCTCTGGGCGTCGCCGATGATTACCCTCTTCGACTGGACGCTGGGCGCTTTCATCGCCGAGCGGTTCGCGCAGGGAAGGCGGGTCTTCCCGGCAAACGTCGGCATCCTCGCGGGCACCGCTGCGTTGTTCCTGGCCTCCACGCTGATTCGCCCGCTGTCGATCTTCTCGTTCCAACTTGGCTCGCTGTTTTGTGCGGTCTGGCTTGAGCGGGTCATCTGGTCCGGGCGGTCGTTGTCGCTGATCGAAAAACCGCTGATCTGGCTGGGAATCTGCAGCTATTCGTTCTACCTGTTCCATCAACCGATTCTGGACATCATGGTCCGGCAGTTCCAGCTGTTGACAAAAGCCGGTCCAGCCGTTTCAGCCCTGTGCTGCGGACCGGTTATTTTCATGCTCATTCTGCTGCTGAGCGTGGCCATCTATCACGCCCTCGAAAAACCCAGCATGGAATTTGGCAGAAGCTTGTCCCGTCAGGCTCGCAAGATCGACACTGGCGCGGTAGACTTAATCACCGTCGCAGAGTTGACCCCGACGCGCGCGGCGATGACCGAGGGTGCCCTGGCGAAGATCGGGGCCGCGGGAAACGGGGGCTCCTGATGGAAGTCCGTCCAATTCAGCAGAAAACGACTTTGGAATCTTGTGAAATAGTCTTATAATGGGGGCAGCAATTCAGGGAAGAATGGCTTTCCGGGTGGCACTCAATCAACCAAGGAGACGACTCGGTCGAAACAGACGGTGAGAAATGCGTTGGCGAGAGCTGTAACTGCGCGTTGTCGCCCGCAATGTCTGACAACTTTGAAGTGTTTCACGCGTATTAGGTGGGACCCGTAACCTGCACGGATTCGGCACTTGGATGTGCCGAGAGAGTACACATGATCGACTCCTGCTATCGTCTGTTCAAAGGAATCCGGAACTACCGGAATCTGGTTCCGCTGATGTATCAGCGGGCAACGCATTCGGCACTGATTGATGTGACCGACCGACGGACCGGTCTCCGCTTCAAGTGCCGCCGGGGCGCCGACACGATGTTGGCCGAAACCTTTCACGCGCTGATTTATCATGTGCCATTCGCCCCGATCCGCAGCGGGGATATCGTGATCGACGTCGGTGCAAACCACGGATTTTTCTCCTGCTGGGCCGCCCAGCAAGGCGCGATCGTCCATGCTTTTGAACCCGATCCCAACACCTTCGATCGCCTGGTGGAAAACATTCGCCTCAACGGATTCGAGGGCATCATCCGCCCCCACCAGTACGCCATCGCCGACGAAACGGGGGAATCGCATCTGTTCTGCTCGTCGGACCTTGGCGGCGGATTGAGCACCATCATTCCCGCGTTTGCCGTCAAAAGCGGCATGGAAGTGATGTCCCAGGCAAAGATCAAGGCGATGTCTCTCACCGACGCCCTTGAATACTGCCAGGTCGACCGTGTGCGGATCTGCAAGCTCGATTGCGAAGGGGCCGAATATTCCATCCTCGGCAGCCTCAAAACTGACATCCTCAACCGCTTCGATTCATTTGTGATGGAGTATCATCCGCAGGCGTACAACCTGCCCCAATTCATGGATCTGCTCCTCAGCTTCGAGGGCTACCACATCTCCAAAGTCGTCAGCCAGGACCGGGATCTGGAAAATGCCAACTTAAGCGTGGTGCGCTCCGAATTGATCCGCGAGTGGTCGCGCAGCACAACGGTCGAGCGCCGACATGCCAACGGGCAAATGAACGGCGTCCAGCAGAACGGCGTTTCACAGAACGGGGTCTCCCAAAACGGGGTCTCCCAGAACGGCATCCACAAAGAACATCCGCCCAAGCAGCGGTAACCTCGTTCGGAAATTCCGGACCGAGTGCTCTGAAAGAGTATCATGGGCGTCTCGCCGGAGTCTGGCCCATGGCTGTTCCCGGATGCAAAAACCACGGGCGAGACGCGCGAGACGCCCGTGATACAGGTTCTTCAAAGCTCTGAATGACCAAACCCGATTCCCGGATCAAACCCCAAACGCCAAATCCCAAACGCCAAAGCCCAAATCCCAAATCCCAAACACCAATGTCGGAATGAAGGTCAGTTCAGCACTGTCTTTTGCGCAATGAGCTTGTGAAACAGTTCAATCTCCCCCACGTCATACGCCGTGAGATCACCCCGAAACAGATCATGCTGCCAGCGCTTTGGTTCCGGATCGCCCGGTTTGTGGCCTCAGTTGAGATTCGTCTGCGTCCGCCCGTTGACCAGACCCCAGTAGATCGCGCCGACATTCTCAGCCTTGAAGATCGACAGGCAATCCGCCACCGTCGAACCGGTGTTGCGGTTCAACCATTCCGTGCAGATCACCGGCCGGTCCCATTTCTTCAAGTGATCGATTTCATTCTGCAGCCCCTGCGGCGGTTCGTAATTGTGGAACGTCACCACGTCCACCTGATCGCCAATGATCTTGTAGAGCTTCCCGCTCCATTCATCCATGCTCAGCGGCTGCGATGGATTGACCTCCCGCCCCCAGTCGAACACCTCCAGCACCAGCGGAATCGACGCATCCCCCATGCCGGAATTCATCGGCTCATTGTACAGATCCAACCCATCCACATCTCGGTGTAGCTGATCGCATTGCTCGGCACATAATTGAACCCGCACCGCTACGGCTGCGCGCGATACCATGCCCACGCCTTCTCCTCCGACCAGTTTCCTTTGGCTTCATCCTGCTTGGCCGGCACCACGTTGGCGATGCCGATATCGATGAACTGCCCGCCGGTTGTCTGATGGCAATGGGCGGCAATCAGGTTCTGCCCCGGTTTCAGTGCCGCCTTTCCCTCAGCCGTCATCTCGATGGGCTGATACTCGGTGTTGAAACCGCTGGCCGAACCAGCGAGCACGCCGTTGATGTAAATCTCCACATCCTCATCGTGATAGCAGTAGAACTTCAGATTCGTGGTGTCCATCTTCGGCATGGCAAACGTCCGGCGAATCCAGATGTCATCGGTCTTCCAATCCGTATGCGGATTCGACCCCGGTGCCCCGCGGCCAAACCCGCCCGGCGCTTTCTTCCATGAACTGGCATCAAAATCCGGCATGAACCAGTCATTCCCCGGTTTGTCCACGGTGTACGACCAGATCAAGCCGGCTTTGCGAGACGTCGGCACCACCTCGGTCACCACCGGCGGTTTGGGCAGCTTCGCCCAGTTGCCTGTCACTTCGTGATCCATCCCCGCCCATTTTTTCCACATCGGTTTGTCGGTGAGCATCCGCGCAAACACCCCGCCAATCACCGGCCGGGCGTGCATCGTCCCGCTGCGCTTGCGATTGGTTTCATACAGATCCGCAAACGGCACGCGGTCGCCCGTTTCGTTCAGATATTTGATGATCGGAGTGACGAATGTCTCAAACCCCTCGGGTGTGTCAGCCATCGAAGCCGTCCAGATGGTCCAGTCCGTCTTGGTGCGGTGATCCCGCGAATCCAGCGGCAAGCCGTACTGATCGCGATGCCTGGCATAAAAATCGATCTGTTCCTTTTTGACTTCCGCCGGGAACAGATTCAATCCCAGAATCTGATCCCAGACCATGTTGTAATTCTGCCCCCAGCTGTCGGATTTGTTGAACGCCAGCTTGTAATGATCCCCTTCCTTATCCACCGATGCCCAGTGCTTCGCCCCCTCATGGGCCATGGCCATGTACCGATTCGCCTCGGCAGCTTCACCCCGCATCCTGGCCATATCGCCGAATGCTCCCAGAGCCACGATCGCCTTGACCGACAGATTCGCATTGTGCGCCAGTGTGCCCTTGAAATCGTCGGTGCAGAGCTGTTCCGCCGGGTCGTTGCCGTACTTCTCCAGATATTTCGCCCACTGCGTCAGCTGCGGCCACCACTGATCGACAAACTTGGTATTCCCCTCCTCCTGGCAGATCGCATCGGCGATGATAATCATGTTGCCGCTTTCCTCGACCGGCATCGATTCCCCGCCGTCGTCCTTTCCATACGCAATGGGATATTCACCCAGATCATGCGGAGCATTGGGCCATCGCCACCGCGGCGCGGCCGCATAGACAAACACCGGTGCGAGCGATGCCTTGGCGAGTGTCGGTGATAGGAAAACCAGCACCGGGTCCATCGGGAAAATCACGTCAACCGTCGCCATGTTGCCATTGCTGGTGTTCTCCTTCGTGAACAGCAGCGGTTGCCCATGGCTGTCGGCGGATATTCCGCAGGCACCGATCGACTGCCGATACGCCAGCGCGCAAATATAAGCGTAATCCGCCCCGCCGACCTTGGTAATGTCCGCCATCAGCTGAGTGTCAAAATCGATGCACCGTTTGAGGATGCTGTCATATTCCTTGTCCGCCAGCGCGATCAGCTTGTCGCCGTCCATCCCCTTGGCCCGCCGCCAGTAGCCCGGCTGTTTCTGACCGAAAAAATCGACCGTGTAGATGTCATCGTAAGAGATCATCGCCCGCTGGCTGACCGGCTCAGCCGAAACCGATCCAAAGTCAATCGCCAACGCCATGGTTGGCACATCATCGCCCTTGCCCACCGCGCGCGGCTGGTTTGTGTCGTCCTCGGGCAATGTCCCCTTCTCAACAAAAGATGAGAGCACCGCCGCCGCCCCGCCGATCGCGCCCCTGGTCTGTGCGGATGCTCCGGCAATGTATGCGTATCCCCAATCAATCCGCGAATCATCCCCCGCCCGCAGCACATACGGCTGCTCCTTGTCCCCCATCTTCAATGCAGTGAACCCCGAAATCTCCGGCCGGCTCCACACCACCTGCTGCTGCACATTGTCCACCGCCAGTTCACCGCTCGCGCTGAACAGCACCGACACCGGGTGCGCCTTTCCATCCAGCGATTTCACATCCCAGGTCAGATACGTCAAAGGCCGGGACAGCACATCGATATCATCCGGCAAAGCCGGGGTCAGAAACGTCAGCGTGACATGAACATCCGCTCCCTCGAAATTATAAATCGTTCGCGTCGGAAGCACCTCCACGCTCGTCTGCGGAAGCGCCGGCACACTCCTGGGCTCATTGCCCATCAACCGATAGCTTTTCCCGTCGATGCGGATCAGGCTGTCCAGCGAATGCGGATGCCCGGTCCAGTGCCGGGTCACATCATCGTTGAGATGATCCGTTTCGGACCAGATGCTGAGAAACGGATTATGCACCACCAGCGGCACCGCCGGCGGACGATATTTCGCCTCTTGCGCCTTCAGAGTTGCAGGCAAAACCAAAACGATTGCCAGCAACAACCAAGATCTAAGGGTAGCCATTCGATGTCCTCCGCGATGAGAAAGGTGTTCACTCCGCCACGCCAACGCGAATAGTACCGGGCTTGCAGGCTGGCACGCAACGGTTGGAACGAAACGGGAAGACCAGAGCTGCTCATTCAATCAGTGGGTTGACGCAGCGGCGACGACGCGGTTTGATTATCGGGTCGCCGCCGCCGGGCGGTGCATTTCACCATTTTTCGGGAGGCTTGCCATGTCAAAGTTTCGCCAGATCATCGGGGGTCTGATTGTCGCTGGTGCGGTCACGGGCGGATTTCTGTTTTCCAGCAAAACTCGCGGGCAGGAAAAGCCGGATCAAAAGCCGGATCCCAAGGCCATGATGGACGCCTGGGAAAAGTCCATGAAGCCGGGCAGGGAGCAAGAGGCTTTGGCCAAGCGGGTCGGCAGCTGGAAGGTCGAGATGATCGATTACTCGATGGGCGAGCATAAGACCCAGGCAACCGCCGAGATCAAGATGCTCATGGGCGGCCGGTATCAGGAAATCAGGATCAAGGGCAGCATGATGGGCCAGCCGTTTGAAGGGTGCAGCACAACTGCTTTTGACAACGTGCGCAAGGTCTATGAAAACACATGGATCGACAACATGGGCACCAGCATCACCACCGCCGAGGGCAAGGCGACCGACGACAACACCGTCGAGATGAAGGGGAAGATGGTCGACCCGATGGGCGGCAACATGCTCGACTTCCGCAACGTCACGAAGAACATCGACGCGGACCACTTCACCTATGAAATTTACTTCAGCGTGCATGGGCAGGAAAAGAAATTCATGGTGAGCAATTATTCTCGCGTCAAGTGATGCGGTCCATGTGGACCGCGGATCTTCGGAGCTGATCAATCGTTTTTGATGGGAGGCAGCATGGCTTCAGTAACCGGCTTTGGCGGGGCGTTTGTCCGAGCGAAGGATCCGGAAGCACTCTATCAGTGGTACGAGCGGCATCTGGGTCTGACCCGGTCGCATGGGTGTTTCACCTTTCCAGCCTCGGTGCAACGCGGCAAGATCGCCCTTGCTTTCTTCGGACAAGAGGATGCATATTTTCCGCCGGCGCAGCAAGCGATGATCAACCTGCAGGTGGATGATCTGGATGGAGTGCTGGACCGGCTGATGGCCGAGGGTGTTTCAGTTGACCCCAAACGGGATAGTTACGATTTTGGAAAGTTCGGCTGGTTCACCGACCCCGAAGGAAATCGAGTCGAGCTTTGGCAGCCGGTTGATTGAAGCCTTTGCGAATCGTGCTGTATTCATTCTGACTTCTGCATTCAAAGTTCTGAATCTATTTGTTTTCCCACCCGCCGCCCAATGCTTTGCACAGGGAGATGGTGGCGACATCAATCACCTGAGAGCTGACCGCCAGCGCATCCTGTGAGGCTGCCAGCGATCGCTCGGCGTCCAGCACGGTTGTGAAGTCGGTGATCCCCTGAACGTAAAATTCAGTCGCCCGCGCCACGGCTTTCTGATCGGCAATGACGACGTTGGCCAGGTCGCTGTGTCGCGTGTGTTCTGAATCCAGGGCGGTCATGGCGTTCTCCACCTCGGCCAGGGCGATGAGGATCGTCTGCTGATAGTTTGCCAGTGCGGCATGGGTGGCAGCTTGTGCGGATTGGATCTGGGCGTTGGTTTTGCCGGCGTCGAAAATATCCCACGACATCTCCGGGCCGATGGCGGCATAGTGCCTGGACCAGTCGAAGAAATGGTCGCTTTGAATGTCGAGTTGACCGATGCCGCCCAGGAGTGAAAAGCGGGGATAGAGGTTGGCTGTTGCCAAGCCGATGCGCGCGTTGGCGGCCGCCAGACGCCGCTCGGCGGCTCGGATGTCGGGACGACGGCGGAGCAATTCCCCAGGGATGCCCGCGTGTACATGTGCTGTTGCCGAGGGAATCGGCCCCTGCTTCGTGAGCTCCGCGGCAAGAGCATCGGGGTCTAACGCCAGCAGCACGCTCAGCAAGCGAATGTCTGTTGTACAACGGTCTGCCAGGACGGGGAGCGTTGCCCGCGTGCCGCCCACCAGAGATTCGGCGCGGTAGACGTCCAGATCACCGACGACGCCGGCCGAGAAGCGCTCGCGGGTGATCGACAGCGTCTTCTCCTGATAGGCAAGGTTTGCCCGTGCCAGTTCGAGCCGGCGCTGGACAGTTCGCAGGTCGACATAATCCCGGACGACCTCGGCAATGAGAGACAAGCGGACATCGCGGGAACTCTCCACGCTTGCCTGGTAGTCGGCTGTCGCCGACTCGACGTTGCGCCGAACACCGCCGAAGACATCCAGTTCCCACGAGGCGTCGAAGCCGGTTTGGTACCACTGGTAATCACCGGGGATCGCCGGGGCGAGCGGGCCCGCCCGGTGGTAGTAGTCATAGGTGCCATCCAGATTGGCCGACGGATATTGACCGCTTGCTGCCACCGCGCTTGCCGCACGCGCCTGCATCACCCGCTCCCGAGCCTGTGCGAGATGCAGATTCTGTTTGACCGCCCGGTCTACCAGCGAGTTGATTTTCGGGTCGTCAAAACCGTTCCACCATAGATCGAGACTCTTGTCATCGGTGGCGGTCACCGCGGCGTGTTGCGTCGTGGCATCTTCCGAGTCCGGCCAACTCTTTTTGATTGAATATGCGGGCGCACGGTAGTCCGGGCCGACAGTGCAACCTTGGATCAGCAGAACAACGGCGATGCTGGAGAGGAGCAACGTTCGCATCGGAATCACCTGTTCCCTGCGGCTGGCGCGGATCGAATATTCACCCAGGGCACCACCGACATGCCCGGCGCCAGCCGATGCGATGGATCGTTGTTGTCGCCATCAATCGTGATTTTCACCGGCACCCGCTGAACCACCTTCACATAATTGCCGGTGGCATTCTCCGGGGGCAGCAGCGAAAAGGCGGACCCGGTGCCAACCATCTGGCTGTCAACATGCCCGGCGAACTTGACGCTTGGATACGCATCGACCCAGATGGTTACCGACTGACCCGGCCGCATTGAGGCCAATTGAGTCTCCTTGAAGTTGGCGGTCACAAACACCTTGCGGGGGACGATCACCAGCAGCGGTTGACCGATGGTTGCGTAGTTTCCCACCTCCACGGTCTTCCGCGTGACAAACCCGGCAATCGGTGAGCGAAGGTCGCAGTAGGACAGGTTCAGTTCGGCAAGCGCGTGGGTTGCGCGGGCCGCTTCGACGGCGGATTGAGCGGTGGCGATTGCGGTTTGTGCGACCTCCACCTGTGCATCAGCACCCAGCGCGGTTTGTTCCGCGGCCTCGGTTTGGGCGTTGGTCACTTCGACGGCTGCGGTTGCTGTATCCAGCGTGAGCTTGGGGAGCGCGTCCACGCTCAGATGCTGGTAGCGTTGCAGGTCTGCGGTTGCCTTGGTCGAGTTGGCCTTGGCGACTCTCACCTGGGCATGCAACTGGGCGGCGGTTGCGCGGGCGACGCGCAGCTGGGCCTTGCTCTGTTCCATTTGCCCCCGGGTCTGATCCATCGCCGCCTGCGACTGCTGCACCTTGGCCAGATAGTCAGAGTCGTCAATCCGCAGCAGCAGCT
>Ga0116230_10007580_pt1 | contig 10713 bp, 11 predicted proteins | sample S1TSphfallax_3_FD_88678 | JGI IMG/M metagenome (GOLD analysis project Ga0116230, IMG submission 88678) | Host-associated microbial communities from peat moss isolated from Minnesota, USA - S1T2_Fd - Sphagnum fallax MG | ecosystem: Host-associated > Plants > Peat moss > Unclassified | place...
GGAGAAGGGCAATATCAATACGCCGCTGGAGCTTGCGATCCTGAACCAGGTCGACCGTTTCAACCTGGCCATCGACGTCATCGATCGCGTGCCGAAGCTGCGCGCCTCCGCCTCGCACACCAAGCAATGGCTCCAGGACCGCATCATCGAGTCGGTCAACTACGCCCACCAGAACGGCATCGACCCAGAAGAGGTTCGCAACTGGAAGTGGCCGCTGTAGCGCTATGTCGTGGAAGGGGAAGCGGGCGTGGGATCGAACTCCCATCTTCCTCCGCCACTGGTAATGCACCAAAGGAATACGCCGTAACCCTTCCCGGGGGTTGACGACTGCTGGTCGATGTGTGCAGACTCTACGGCGGAAGTGAGGTTTGTGTGTCGAAGAGTCAGGCAGAGGTCGTAGAGAAATTAACTGAAGTCGCGGGGGCTGCCAAGGCGCAGCCCTCGACGCATTTTGCGGGTCCCACGTTCCTGATGTGCTCCCCGGAGTGGTACGACGTGGGATACGTCATCAATCCCTGGATGGCGGGGAACCTGCATCGGCCCAACCGCGACCGGGCTTTTTCGGAGTGGCGCGGGCTGTATGCTGCGCTACGCGAGATCGCCGACGTGAAACTGCTGCATCCGCGCGAAGGCGCTCCCGACATGACGTTCGTTGCGCACGCTGCCGTGGTCAATTACGGGGTCGCCGCGGTCGCCAGCTTCGCCCACCGCGAGCGGCAGGGCGAAGAAGAGCATCTGAAGCATTGGCTCGAAGACGCGGGATTCCTGATCTGGGAGACGCCGCGCGAGACCGCCTTCGAGGGCGAAGGCGACGCGTTGTTCAGCCCCGATGGTCAGCGCATCTGGGCCGCGCATGGCGCGCGCACCTGCCGCTACAGCCATCGTCATGTCGCCGACGCATGGCATGTTCCGGTCACCTCGCTGCACCTGGTCGACCCGCGTTTCTACCATCTCGATCTCTGCTTTGCGCCGCTCAGCGGAGGTCATGCGGTCTATTTCCCGGGTGCGTTCGACGCCACATCGCGCGAGGAGATCGCCGGGGCCTACGCGCCGGAGATGCGGATCGAGGTCTCGGAGGCTGAAGCCGCGCACTTCGGCTGCAATCTGATCAACGTCGGGAAACATGTCGTCATGCACGAGACCGGCTTTGGAAGCCGGGAGAACTCGGTAGCGGCGAAGCTGCGGGCGCGTGGTTACCAGGTGCGCGAGCTTCCGCTGGGCGAATTCCTGAAGGGCGGCGGGGCGGCAAAGAGTCTCGCGCTCCGCTTGAGCGATGTCTCGGTAACGAACTGCAGCAAAACAACTTAGGAGCTAGACCATTTTCCCTGTCGATGGGATTCCCGAAGCGGGCGTTCCGTGGCGTTTTCATTGGGAAAAGCCCATGGAGGTAGGGCCGTCGCACTACATCCACAGGGAAAATGGTCTAGATCGCAAGAGCGTGCTCCATCTCGTGCAGGATGGAGTCCGTCGCGGCACCAGGATCGGCGGCGCGGGTGATCGGACGTCCCACGACCAGGAAGGTAGCTCCATCGCGCAACGCGACGGACGGGGTGGCGATGCGGCTCTGGTCGTCCGCCGCCGCTCCGATTGGCCGGATGCCCGGGACGACCAGCGGCCGGTACGGTCCCAGATAGCTGCGCAGGTGCGCGCACTCCTTGGGCGAGCAGACCATGCCGCCCACACCCGCTGAGTGGGCGAGCTTGGTGAGCCGCAGAACCTCAGCGTCGGGGGTCTCGGAGACGCCGACCTCCCAAAGCTGCTGTGAATCCACGCTGGTCAAAAGGGTTACGCCCAGGACCACCGGCCCGTGGTGTTCATGGGCTGCCGCATCGACCGCAGCAGTCAGCATTGGCCGTCCGCCGCTGGCATGGACGGTGAGCATGGAAGCCCCGCAAGCAGTCAGGCTATGCACGGCGCCGGCCACGGTGTTGGGAATATCATGCAGTTTCAGGTCAACGAAGACATGGAAGCCGCGATTCCGCAGAACTTCCACGATCGACGGCCCGGTTGCCAGGAACAACTCGAGGCCGACCTTATACCACTGGACGCGCTTCTCCAGCCGGTCGACCAGGTCCAGGGCAGCCTCGGCGGAAGGGTAGTCGAGGGCGACGATCAGGCGATCGTGGGCCGTTTCCAGATGCTGCGTGGGTGGGATGTAAGGGGAAGTCATAGCGGGTTCACCCATCTGTAGCAGTGTACCCGCTTCTTGACTTTGCCGAGGGGACGCACCCGCCAAGCTACTGCGCAGGGAGCCAGTCGGGATGCCCGGACAGCAGGTTCGGCAGGGTCGGATCGGGCAAACGGGCGATGAGAACCTTCGCCAACTCAGGATCGCTGAGCGAAACCCGCTCCAGCTTGACTTTGCCGGTGTCGCGGAGACCGACCGCGCGAGCGGCGGCGTAGGAGAGATCGACGATACGATCGCCGAACGAGGGGCCGCGATCGTTGACGCGAACCAGAACGGTCTTGCGGTTGCGCAGATTGGTAACCCGCACCCAACTGCCCAGCGGCAGGCTGGGGTGGGCGCAGGTGAGCGCGTTCATGTCGTAGGTCTCGCCGGTGGCTGTCTTCCGGCCCTGAAACTTCAGCCCGTACCAGGAGGCCTGCCCGGTCTGGAACCATTGCCGGATGCGAGTGGCAGTGGAGACCTTGTGCGGTTGAGGATTCGCCGTGGCGACCGGTGCCGCCTTGTCACGGTCGCCGGCGATTGCGTTCACCGAACAACCGAAGACAGTGGCAACAAAGGTGAGATGCACGGCCGTGGCGCGGAGGAGTTCTGCGGGCCGCCCGGAAAACAGTCGCTGGCGGTCCGAGGTGGAAGTGATCCGTTCACGCTTCATGAACCTTATTTTCTTGAGCAGGGCGACACAAGTCAAACATCTGCCATGACTTAGATGCTGCTGGCGGTTGCAAACCCGGAGAGAGTTTGATAAGGGGATCTGGGCGAACTGTCACGCAAAGTTCACAGGATTTTGCCTTGACGCGAGCTTTTCGCGAGCGAACGGTTCCACAGGCGGCCAAATTCCCACTAAAGTTTATTTTTGTGGTCTCCTGCAGATTGGCAGAATCCTGCCGAGGGGGTGTCTGCGTGAAAGCGCTGTTGACCATTGCCGGATTCGACCCATCGTCGGGCGCGGGCGTTACCGCGGATCTGACCGTGTTCCGCAGCGAAGGCTTCTTCGGTACGGCGTGCATCACCGGCCTGACGGTGCAATCGACCCTGGGGGTGCGCCGCGTGCAGCCGGTCGCCGCCGCGCTGGTGAGTGAAACACTCGATTGTCTCGCTCAGGATCTGCCCATCGATGGGATCAAGATCGGCATGCTGGCCAGCGCGGAGAACGTCGCAGCAGTAGCGGCGTTCCTTGGGACTTTGCGAAGCCGCAGCCTGCCCGTGGTGCTGGATCCGGTGATCCGGTCGAGCTCCGGCCGGGAACTCCTGAGTGCGGAGGGTTTGGCGGTAATGCAGCGCAAATTACTGCCGCTGGTGGATTGGGTCACGCCAAACCTGGCGGAGCTGGCGGCGCTCGCCGGCAGACCCGTGTCCACCCGGGAAGAGATGGAACGCTGTGCGCGGCAACTTGGCGAGCAACACCCGAAGCTGGGCATCGTCGTCACCGGCGGCCATCTGGAAGACAGCGTCGATGACCTGGTGCTGACCCCGGGCGGCCGCGGGACGTGGATTCGGGGAGAACGGATCGACAGCCGGGCGACCCACGGAACCGGCTGTGCCTTCTCGAGCGCCATGCTGGCCGGGCTTGCGCACGGTCTCTCCGGCGAACAGGCAGCGCATAGCGCCAAGGAGTTCGTCGCCAGTGCCATGCGCTGGGCGACCCCGCTCGGGCATGGCAAAGGGCCGATGAATCTCGCGTGGCGGACAAATCCGCGTTCCCAAATGGTGGCTGTCCCAGAATGAACAGAACAGGGTCAACGGCCGATAGAATTCCTAGGGGAGCCCTATGCCGGACGTTGACATCAAGGATGCGGTAGACCCATCGGCCGGAAGAGCGGAGGAGCACCGGCTCGCAGCCGCGACAGCCCGCGCTCCGCAGGAAGAGCGTCGCGTTCGCCGGCGTGCCAACCAGGAACAGGGCCGCGCTCTCGAGATGCTGGGCCATGCCATCGAGTACCTGATGGACTCCCGGTTGTACGCGGTGGACGGCGCCGACCCAAAATCGGAGGCAGAGGCCGTGAATCTCTTGATGGGGCTGAGCCGCGCTGTCTTCGCGGAGTGCGAGGAAGTCACCACGCTGTGGGACAAGGTCGAACGCCTCTGCCGCCGGTCGTTCGCCCGCGAAGGCCGCCGTCGCTGATACGCTGGACAGGATGGCGTTGACGGTCACTCTCAATGGACAGGAACACAGCTTTACGGAGCTGTCGGACGGCGCGACGATGGGCCAGGTGCTGATGGACCTTGGACTCAAGCCCGATCGAATCGCCGTCGAACATAATGGCGAGATCGCCCGGCGCACCGCGTGGGACTCAATCCCGGTGAACTCCGGTGACAAGCTTGAGGTGGTTCACTTTGTAGGGGGAGGGTGCGCCGCAGACTCCGGCGTTTCGTCGCCGTCCTACTGAGTCCGCATGGTTTGCCGCCCGAAGCTGGGAGCCGCTCGACGCGTCGCTGATCTCTCAGCTCACAAGCCAAGCTTTTCGGCTCAGTGCCTGGCTTTTGCCTTTTGCTTGGAATGCTCCTCATGCTCGGGATGCACCAGCTTGTTGAAGTTGCTGGGCTGGCCGTCGGCCGTCTTCTCCTGGTAGATCAGTTCGAGATCGCTCTGGTCGAACTTTTTGAAGAACTCATCCCACGAAATCTCCTGCAGCTTGCCATCGTTGTGATGCGGCGCGTTGGGGAACTCGAAGCGCAGGATGCCTGTCGCGCTTCCTTTGGCTGTGCTGCTCACCTCCGCTGGCTTGGCGCCGCGTGATTCCGCCCATTTCCGAATCTCGTCGTGATCCGTCGTTGTTTTCGATAGAGCCATTGCACCCTCCGGGTCTTCGGTAACGCTCTGGATCAGAGAGATTCACCGCGCCGGACGTCGGGTTGTCTTTCTTCGGAGGCGAGGCCAGACGTCCAGATCGTGGGGGCGACGCCGATTCCGAAGCCAGGTGCCGCGGCGATGAGGTGCTGCGTGCCGCCCGGGCCGTCGCCGGGCTTGCCATCCCACAGCGCGAGCAGCGTGCGCTGTCGGGCGAGAAAAATCGCATCCTGCACAATCCAGAGATTGGTTCGCTGCCACACATCGTAGTGGGGTTTCGCGCCCATCCAGGCAGGCAGGTCGCCGGATTCGCTGAGCACGGCAATGCGGCTGGGGCCGAGCCGTTCCGTGAGCGCATGAAAGCGCCGCACCCAGGTCTCGCCGGCCGGTGCGATCGAGGTAGCGATGTACTGCTCGGGGGGAAGCGTCAGCCGTAGCAGCGTCTCGACTCCCAGCTCCTGGCATGCCTCGTGGAAGAGCAGATCGCCCCCACTCGCGCCGCCGGCGATCCCGAATGTGCGTCCCGCGACCGTCTGCAGCTGCTGCTGCAGTCGCTCGAGCATCGCTTCGCGGGCAGCCGGCTCTGCACGGGCAGGGAAGCGCGGATGCGGGCGCGCAGGCGCATCGATCATGTGACCGGTGAAGAGGATCGCATGATCGAAACTCGGCTGCGACTCCTGCAGCTTTGCCAGCGCAGGCGCGATCAGTCGTTTCGCCGCCTGACCCCATGCGAACTCTTCGGACTCCGCGACAAGCAGCGCCAGCATGCCGCCCTGGCGGCGTTCGATCGCTGCGCGCACCTCCGCGAGGAAAGCTTCAGGCGGTTGGTTCGCAGGGGGAAGGGTGGAGTTCATCGGGCTCACGCTTCTTCGCGGGCGGAATTCGAGAGTTAAGAGTTCAGAGTTGTCGAGTCAGAGGTCTAGAGCTGCAGGAACCTCTGCATGCGTGTGATGCGGTCCGCCAGACCGGGATCGGAGGGCGCGGCCGTACCGTCCTTTGGCAGCTTGTCCACGATGTCCTGCACCTCCTCCAGCTCACCCGCGATCCAGTGCGCTTCGGCTTTGTAGCACTTCAGCATCTGGTCGAAGTCGTCTTTCTTGCTCTGCTTCAGGTCGGACAGCTTTACCTTCTCGCCAGCCTTGTGGAGGAGCGCCAGCATGCGCTGGCTCTCGCGCGTCGCAGAGAGCGCCGCCATCAAGGTATAGAACGGGTCCGTCCAGCTGCGCCAGTTGTTGCACTCCTGCGAGCGGTTCGCGGCGTCCAAAGCATCGTCGATGGCCTGGGAATAGTTGCCGGAGGTGAGCGCGATCTTGGCCCGCGTGGCCAGCGAATACGCGATCTGCAACGCGCGGCCGTGGTAGGTGTGAATCGCCAGCGCGCGATCCAGCAGGCGGCTCGCTTCGTCCAGCCGTCCGGGCTGCGTCGCCAGCAGGTCCGCCAGGTCCCGCAGGGAGCTAGCAAACGCCGAGTGCCAAAGCGCTTCCGGGCTGGCGCTTTGTTCCAGATCCTGCAGCGCCATCCGGTAGAAGATCTCTGCGGTGCCGATCCGCTGCTGGCACTGCATGAAGTAGGCAAGCTGATGCCGGGCGCGGCCGCGATCCCGCAGCTTGGTCGGGCCATCGGCTGCGTCGATGGCCTGGCGATAGCAGTCTTCTTCCATGTGGCGGAGATCGATCGCCGATGCTGCGGGTGCTGCAACCGGTGCGTCGGGATCGCTCCTCCAGCGGCTGACGTAGTTGCCGCTCACCAGCAGGCGCTCCACGCCCGGAGACAGCCGGGTAATGCAGCGCTGCGCGTCGGCCTGGCGTTCGCTGCGGCTGTAGGAGAAGTAGGCGAAGACGTGGTCTTCGTCCGCCAGCGCTGCGGGACTTGCGGTCTGCAGCGACTCGTAGAGTGTGATGGCATCCGTCAGTTCATTCTGTTCGGCGAGGCTGGTCACCGTAGGGGCTGGTTCGGGTCCGTGCAGCAGCAGGAAGGTCAACGCGGAGCTTGGTTTGATCTGGCGAATGAAGTCGGCATGCCGTGGACGCGAGTTGGTCCACACGATCAGCGGCGCGCCGAAGTGGGTGACGCGATCGAAGAACCAGATCAGCCGATCAGGGCCCTCGGTGTTGCCGGCGTCCTTGGAGGACAGGTTCAGCTCCTTCAACACATCGAGCGAGAGCGGGGAATCATCTCCATCGAGCCGGATGACGTTGCCGCGCCAGGCGGCGAAGGCGGATCGCGGAAGCGTGTCCGACGGGGGGCAGCCGGCGAGCACGTCCTTGTCTTCGGTAATAAAGCCGGGACGCAGTTCGCCAACCAGCGTGGCGACAGCATCCCAGGCAGGATCGGGTGCATTGCCGGCATTCTCCTGCGGCGACCACAGCGCGGCGGGAACTCGCGGCCCGTTCAGCGGCAGTGCGCTCAGATCGAGCGGCTGGCGCTGGAAGACGGTCATGGAAGCCCAGTTTCCAAAGGCGAACTCACGCTTGTACTTGTCGGCACGGATGCGCACCAGCGCAGTCTCCGGATCGCGGCTCGCAGCCGGCCCGAAGACCTGCAGATAGAAGTCGTTGGCGATGGACGCGGCATCCATGTTGTGCAACTCCGCCTGGAACGACAGCACGATCGCCGGTCCGCCAGGCTGGCGATGCAGCGCCAGTGCCGGCGATTTGCCCCACGAGTTCGGTGAAGCGGAGAAGCAACTCCATAGCAATGCCATGCCCGAATCGCCGTACTGGTCGGCCAACGCCAACGCATTCACGCCGCCCACCGTATTCACCTTGGAATCGCCGTGCTCTTCGAGGTGCAGGATGTCACGTGGGCCGCTGCCGTCGTAGGTGCGGCTCACCTCGTCCGGCAGCACGCTGAAGCAGCCTCGCGTGCTCTTGCCGGTGTCGGGGCCCAGTTGCGCGAAAATGTTCAGCTTGCTGCCGAAGGTGCGCGGGCTATCCAGCGTGAAGACATCCCAGCACTGCACGATGGAGACATCCGCCGCCGCCAGCAGCCCGCTCTGGCGGTCGTATAGCGCGCCCCAGGGAAGCTGATGGATCTCCGGCCGCCGGCTGCGGATGACCAGCCGCCGCGGGACCGAAGCGTCGGCGAGGAATGCTGAGAGGTCCATGCTGAAGGCTTGCAGCGCGGTATAGAGCTGCGCCCCGTGCTCGCGCAGCGACTGGGCGACGCCGTAGTTCTTCTGATCGCGGTCGTGGTTGCATTGTTCCAGCCAGCGCGAGAACTCGCGCCACATGGCATCGTTGATCGGCGAGCGAAACAGTCCCACAGGATGGTCGACGCCGTCGATACGCAGGCAGGCGCTGTACTCCAGCTCGCAGGTCAGCGGCCGGCTTTCTTCGTCGAGCGTGCCCGGCAGATCGAATTCCAGGATGGCGGTACTGCGCGGGATGGACATGCTCAGAAAAACTATCACACGACAGGCGCCGCAATTGCTGTACTCTGCGAGTGCCGAGGAATCCTCCTCGTGGAAGGTGGCTGCACTTGAAGAAGAAAGATCCGAGCATTACCTACCTGAATGGCAAAGGCTTCAACGTGGTGAAGTTGCCCCGCGCCGGCATCGAGCCGATGTATGTGATCGGCAGCGCCAAGATCACGACGTTCCTCGGACCGCTGCGCAAGATCTGGCACAGCAGCGCGCCTGAGCCTGTTCCAGGCGATCCGCAGCCGGCCGCGGGCATCTCCGGGCAACAAACGGATGCGCTCGATCTCAGCGTGGGGCTGAGCGCGCTCGACGGCGTGCTGGAGGGATTCGGCGTGGGCAAGATGCTGCCGTCGCTGACGGCTGCGTACCAGACCGCAAGCAAGGTTCAGTTCACCTACGGCAATGTGACGCTTACTTCGATCGACCTCTTCGATTTGGGCGACTATCTGAAGAAGGGCGATCTCGATACCGACAACATCGAAGTGAAGCACTATTTTGTCGATCCTGGCGCGAAGACCTTCCTGATCACCGACGTCCTCAAGTCCAACTCGCTGACCGTTACTGCGATGAACTCCAGCGGAGAACAAGTGGGCGTCGACTTTCCCGCCATCCAGTCGGTGGTGACCGCCAACGGCAAGATCAGTCCGGCGAAGACCAGCGAGTCTTCGATTACGTACACGGGGACACCCATCACCTTCGGGTTCGCGGTGCAGCAGATTACGCACGTCAACGGTGTCTGGCAGGTGCAGGATGTCGAGGCATCGGGCGGACTTTCCTTTGGCGTGGGCGACGATGGTGAAAGCGATGAGCCGAAGGGTGTCCTGCTGCCCACGGAAGATGGAGATTGCCGCCTTGACCTCTGAGTTCACCCCGCTCTACGTCGCGGCGGAGAGCTCGGCCGAAGCCGAGCCGCTGACCGCCGAACAGGTGCTCGGCCTGCCGCCCGCGCCCGATCTCGAAGATGCCGCGCAGCGCCACCAGGCGCAGAAGACGCTCGCGCCGGCGGCCAGCATTCAGCACCCTGAGCTGCTCTCGCAGACCGGCTGGGCCGTGCTCTACACCGCGGATCAGCAGCCGGCGATCGACCAGCTGCGGCCCCTGCTGGCCAAGCGCCAAGCCGATGTCGGCCACGAGAATCCGGAGTGGTACCAGAAGTTCATCGTCCCGGCCGGCGTAACCGCGAAGCAATGGCTGGCGACTGCCTCCGGCAACAAGGTGGGCCTGGGTGGCTCGGTGCAGCCGTGGGACGGCATTCCGTATTACCTGCTGCTGGTCGGTCCGCCCGAGAGCTTTTCCTTCGAGTTCGAGGCCACGCTGAAGAAGAAGTTTGCCGTCGGCCGCCTGTACTTTGACGATCCTGCCGACTACGGCCGCTACGCCGCCAACGTGATCGAGTACGAGAAGACCGGGCCGCGAACTCCGCAGCACAAGAACGTCGCCGTCTGGATCACCTGCAACCAGAACGATCGCGCCACCCACGCGCTCACCAGCCTGGTGCCGGACGAGTTCACGACGGACGATCACCGCCTCGGTGCGCCAAATTTCACCCTGGAATCGTTCGTGCGCGGCAAGGCGACGCGTCCGCAGTTCTTCCGGATTGTGCGCGGGATAATGGATCAGGGACGGCCCGCGATCATCTTCACCGGCTCTCACGGCACGCAATATTTGCCTACCGATCCGCGCCAGCCGGAGAAGCAGGGCGCGCTGATCACGCAGGAGTGGTTTCCCGGCAGTGGTCCACTGGTTTCAGGCCCCGATGGCACGGCCGGGGCCAACCAGTTCTGCGCGGCAGACCTGCCCGACGATGCGCAACTGCACGGCACCATGTTCATGATGTTCGCCTGCTATAGCGGCGGCTGTCCGCGGGACGACACCTTCCGCACCAATCCCGACGGCACACCGATGCAGGCCGCGGCGAAGGACATGATCTCGAAGCTGCCGCAGGCGCTGCTGAGCCAGGGAGCTTTGGCGGTCCTGGGGCACGTCGATATGGCGACGCCGTATAGCTTCCAGGATCCGGACGGCACGCCGCAGGCCCAGGTGCTGCGCGATCCTCTCGACGAGTTGCTGAAGGGTTCCACCGTGGGCATGGCGGCGGACCGGCTTACGTCGGAGTGGTCAGCGATGGCGTCCCAGTTTTTCGAGCTTGGGCCGCTCGACGCGAATGCAACGGATGCTGACAAGAAGGAACGGGCGACGTTGACCGTCGCCACGCATAACGCAAGAAATTACATTTTGTTGGGGGATCCGGCGATGCGACTGAGGCTGGAGAGCTTGAGCTAAAGCAAATTACCTGTTGCCGTGGAGTGATTGGGA
>Ga0116230_10007581_pt1 | contig 10713 bp, 7 predicted proteins | sample S1TSphfallax_3_FD_88678 | JGI IMG/M metagenome (GOLD analysis project Ga0116230, IMG submission 88678) | Host-associated microbial communities from peat moss isolated from Minnesota, USA - S1T2_Fd - Sphagnum fallax MG | ecosystem: Host-associated > Plants > Peat moss > Unclassified | place: USA...
GGAGACAAAGACAACTAATTAATAATGGCCTTGCATGATAATTGTGCAATTGAAGAAATCCTCAAAACTTTCATAATATTCTATCAAAATCCTCTATGTTTGGAAACAAGAAGCCATATAAGGTGGAATGAAGGTGATCTTTGGAAATGAAATGTGAGTGATTGCAAATAGCATGAACACTTCAAACTAGTACAAGAGTACCAATGATTTGTGGACCAACATTATCGCATTGGATACTTTGCAAACCGACCAAAAGTTTTGTGGATTGCAAGGTAAACAGGTGAGGTTGCAAGACACATTTGTAATCTTCAATGTGAACATGAGAGCTAGGCTTAGGACATTGCTCCTAAGAAATTACAATTATCGATCGAATCACCTTGTCTTCACCTTGTCTTTGGGCCTCCTTTCACCCCCTATCCCCTCTTTCAACTGTATCCACAAAGTGAATTTTTAAAATTAAATCCCAGTATGAAATGCTGAAACTTAACATTTTTGCACAAGGTTTGAAAGTAATTATAGTACCTAGTTGTACAAGTAAGAGTAGTGAAAATATATGTAGCAACAATGGAGGTGCACAGGAAAAAAAAGACAAGATGAAAACTTAGTCTACCACAAAAACTAGTGGAAAAAGTAGTTTGGGTCCTAGTTATTTCACTTTGTAAAATTTTCATTCCTTGGTATGCATTTGATGCCCTATCATGCCAAAACAAGGCAAGTTGTTGCATAAGCTTAGAGCTTGAGCCTTGAGTTTAAAGTTGAAACTCAAAAAATTTATCACAAAATGAGTCTTATAAAGGTAAAATTAAAAGCAAACATGGGGATGAATGTAAGCATTCATCTTTAATATGGATGAATATTTTTTTGCATTCATGTAATGTATGGATGAAAAACAAATTGAATTTACATATTTTTAATATATAAAGCTTCCATCAAAATTATGAATGAATGTTTTATTTTATCATTCAGTTCTTATCAATAAAAACAAAATTCACCTAGTTTTAATTAACTATAGTTTTATGGAACAAAATTTAGTTCTATACAATATAACATTTGTTGACTAATATAATGTAAATTTCATTACAAATGTATTTGATGGCTATGGTTTTAAATGTCATTATTTTCAATATGTCTTAATTATATTGTTATTATCGTGCTAATATCCACCCCATGGTCATTCAAATTTTTTTTTTCCCTAAGCAAACTAACCCAATGTTGTTGACAACAATGGGTTTTTTTTCCTCTCCAAAGGTGCCATAACTTCCCTTAAACCTATTTATAAGCATCATGGACAATAATGGGGATTTTTTTTCATTCTTTTTCAAAGGTGCCACAAATTTTGTCAAATATAATTAGTGATTTTGATAACAATGGGTTTTGAATGCTTTAAATATCTTTAAACTACTTATTATCATTGATGACAATGGCTTTTTGAAATAAATTAAAATTCAGTTTCAAACACTTTAATTAGCTTCCTTTAAACAACCTATTATCATAAATGACAATGGGGTTGTTTTTAATAATATTATTTTTTAAGGTGTCCTATTTTTCACAAAATACATATATAATGTTGTTGACAACAATGGGGGGACGAGGTTAACACTTATCCCATGACAATATTTTTTTAATTGTTTAACATTGTTAATGAAAATGATTTTTTTAAATTTTAAAAACGATTTTGGTTCCATCATCATATTTTCTTTTATAGTCATATTGTCCATCATTGTTAAATGATATTCAAGTTTGAAATATTAATACTTGGACAATAAATGAAAATGGATATTAAAATATATATATTTTTCAATCATGGATGAATTTCATCCAATGATTTATTCATTTAATCCAATTCATAAACAAAATTCATCTATGAAAAAATGACATTTGTCCACATGAAATCATTCATCTATGGACACATTCATCCACATAGGTGGATTAAAATCACATTAAGTTTTAAACTATGAATTCCGGCTTTACCCTCATGCACAAACCATCCTCTGCCAAAATTGGTCATTTTCACCTCTTAATTGTGAGTCTTACGAAAAACTCCTTTGAGTTGGAAATTCCAACTAAAATCAGTCTATTTAAGGGGTTGTGACTTTTAACAAGTCTTGAACCTTCAAAATGTCATTTGAAGGGTTAAAATCTTGTATAAATTGATCAATTTTGGTGTCATTGGAAATATCCAAAAAGAAAAAATATTTATATTGGGCTCACATGCCTTGAATAAAGGTGTAACATGATAACTACAAACATTAAAAAATCGGGACACAATTTGTCCAAAAGTGACTCAACCAATCAAAACATGAATTAGATGTGCAAATTCAAAAACTTTTTATGACATTAGAAAATGGTCATTATATAGGGCATTACTAGAATGGGTTGCACACCCAAATTAACTATGTTTTTCCAAAGTTATAACACTAAATTTTTTGACACCAATTGTATTTACTTCATGAATTGAAACTACCTCTCCCCCCCCTCCTCCAACTTATATTTGAATGCATAAGGACACATTGATTTGGTTGAAAATTTCAAATAATTTTAGAGGCTAAGAGATAGCTTCATTTTTGGCATGTGAAGGCACCTTTTATAGCTCTTTCCAACAAAACAAATAATTCAATAATTGACATACACCTTGAAAATGTTATTGTTGAGTTTTTTCCATAATGTAATAGATATGACATGAATGATATTTTTAGTGCTCTTAAATAGGATATATTTTGTTAATTTAATCTTGGCACTTGTTTTTATAGGTAACATGGCATCTAGGTGTACTAAAATCTATAATGTTTTTGTTAATTGACAATAAATGGATACCTTACCCTAAGGTTAGATTCATCATTAAATAATTGTCAAAATAATGAAATTATTTTTTGTGAAAATAGGAAGTGGGATGTTGAAAATCGTCATAATTATTGTAGGCTACACTTTGAATAATTTCACTAATCATATGACAATATCATAATATATCATGGAAAATTCAATAATTTTAATTTTCATTAACAAATTAATTTTTTAAATTAAAGAATTATTTGTATTGTTGATGTGGAAATTAAGCCTAGGCTATGGTAATAACTTAATAAATGAAGTTTCCGTCTAATAGGTAGAAGGTATTAGATGTGAACACCTATTAAGTTTTTTGTTTATTGAGATTATGATGATGTTAAAGGTAGAAATTGATTATTGGACCTTTGTTTACATAGCTAACTAGGGTCAAAAGTGGGCTTTGTTCACCCTGATGAATAAAGGGGATAAGTTATTTGAAAGTCTACCATTAAATTTATTGATGTTTGCATGAAAGGATGATTACATGTGACAAGTGTCACAAGATTCAAGAAATTGAAAGATGTATTTTTATTTGGTCTTTTGAAATAACCTTGGCAAGATTTAGTTCATCCTTGGTGGAAAGACGACATGAGGATTCTACTCAAAATTAATATTTTAAAAAATAATGGTTTAGAAGAAAGAAAAAAAGTAATAAATGACACCAAATATTTTTCAATATATCTCTAAAAATAACATCCTTAGAGTTAAAAATAATACTACCAAAGAAATAAGCAATAGTAGACATGTCAAACCTAACCTTTTTTTAAAAAAAACTTTTAAGTTTATTTTTAAGTTCATTCTTTTTCTTGGTCATTCCATTTACTCCAAACTCATTTTCATATGTTTTTGAAATGTTGAAATTTTGTTGGTTGATTTGTAGCTTATGGTTTTTTTTTTAGAACTCCCACAAGTGGAACAACAAGGTAATGCAAAACACATCTTAATTGCTTAAGACACTTGCAGCAAGTGCTATAGAGCAAGATTTGTTTTTAACATTGCATGTCATGGGTTTGTTTTAGTTTTGTTAGTTGTTCTAGTTTTGTGTTATGTGTTAACTCAAAGAGATGTAGTTATGAAGCAGGGCGACGGTTAACATATGTGATTAATCGAATATATGATACTTGATTCTTTAACAAAAAAATGGATGGGTACAAAAAGGTTCTTTTATAAAGGCTTTTGGAAGACCCCTTAAAAAACACATGTTGAGTCTTCAACAATGTCCTACAAAATTAGGTCTTTGCCAAGTCTTTAAGGCTTCGACAAGCAATCATAAATCTTTTAAGTTTATAGGGCAATCTCCTAATAGTCTAAAATGACACTAATGTTTTGCAAGCTAAACACAATGTACAAGCACCAATCACAACTCAAAATGCATATTGATTATTAATAATAGTTAAAAGAACTTGAAAAATTTTCTTTCTTTCAATTGAAAGGTAGAACAACCCACCCATATGAAACTATTATAGATCCGAGTTTTTGAAAAACACCCTACCTTGTTATTTTCCCCGGGTAGGGATGGTCATGGATACTTAAAATTTTAAAATCATCAATTATGAGGTGGGGATAGGTGTTAAATTTCAAAAAATGCCGAATAGGAGGGGGGGTCTAAGTTTTTGAAAAAGTAAGCCCAATAGGCATATACATATACCCAATTTTATACTCAATCAATAACCAATGCAAAACAAATACCCAACCCACATTGGCAACACGAACTACAACAACAACAAAAGAGGGGGAAAAAAAAATGAAGGAAAAAGGGGAGGGGGGTGGGAGGAGCTTAATTCCATCATTGTCTTTTGATGGTGTTTTTTGAGCCTCTCCCAAACCTTGGAGGTCTAGCAAGATTTAGAAGTATGTGAGGCTCAAAGGATTACTACAATAAATAGGACTACATGCGATTCAATCACAAGAAATGGTTATAGGAAATTCAACTATAAAAATTTTAACTACAAAAGATGACTACAAAAGATTCAATTGTAGGAAATGATTGTAGGAAATTGGATTACAAGAGATGGTTGTAAGAATAAGTTTGCATGAAATTTGATTGCACGAGATTATTGCATGATTTGACCACCAAAATCAAAATTCTGAAATAAAATCATATTTTCCATTTTGGAATTAATTTCCATTTATCCTTTCAAAAGTCATATCTCACCTATATGGAAGTAGATCATAAGTTGTGTTTGCTAATGGACTTCTGAAGGGGAATACCACCAATGTGGGAAATTTTAATCCATTTGGAAATTTAAAAATTTGGGAAATTTTTTTAATGATATTGTGTGGTTGCATGTGGGATGGGTTAGCAACCATGTTTTGAGGATTTTCTTCCATTTTTTCCAAGTAAAAACCCATTCTCATTGATGATAAGCGGTGGAATGTTGTGCCATCAACAAATGTGAAACATTTGAATTATTATCTTGATTCTTGTGTGGGGATCACAAAAATGGATATTCATGTTGCATGATTTGTGCATATATATATTATTGAGTTGCATTTGTTTCTTGTTAATATGTTAATTAGATTATCATTTGATTTCAAAGAGTAATGGGGTTGCCAAGGCACATATGACATTCAACTACAACTTGGGTTGAACACATGTTCTTAAAATGACCTATTAGTGATGTGTGTTTATTATTCATTGTGAAATTTTAAATGAAAGACCATGTGTTTTATCAAGCATGCCTTTATCACTGCAATGAGCTTGGGTCTATGATTAACATTTGGTTTGTTGGAACATGTTGATTAAAATTTAACCAGATTTAAGTTATATTAGGATGTGCAATTGTGAATGGTCTCGATTTTGATCAATAGGATGTCCCATTGTTTAGTGTTGTGGTGAGATCGAATTGATGACCAATAAACCACTTTTGTCATGTTCACAATGTGCCTAAATGTTGTTGGCCTTGCAAAATGTTTTTATGTAGGTGTAGGTGTCTTAGTCATATAGATGCAACATCATTGAATTTATGTTAGGGGAATTGTGATTTAAGGGGTTGATTTAAAAGGTAGGTTAAATCACAACAAGTTCAACGTCCTTTTAGGTTTAGTATAATCATTACAACTTCAATAAACATTGGTTACCAAAGGTTCTAGGTGGGACACCCAAATTAACATTAATGATCAACATAAAAAGGATATAAAATCTAAAAACATGGAACATTGTCACCATCACCAATGGTTTTACCCAATGTGGGTGTGGTTCAAACCACCCACACCACCTTCATCATCATCAGGTGAGGGAATTTTCATATTCAAAAGCAAGTTCACCTTTGAAGGTTATCACCACACCATTGTTATGGGACATGGACAACATGTGTGGGGCCACCAAATGATCCTGTCAATATTCAAGGTTGATTGGCACCATTGAACTAAATGATTTCATCCAATAATCTGATAATTGATGTGACATGCAACAAATATGAAATCCTTAATTGTTTACGCCCTTCATGGCATGGAAGGGTTTGTTCTAGCCTATGGATGATTATCACGAGTTTAGGCATGCCCATCGGAAATTTAATATTTTATATCTTCATTTTTATTTATTATTGTATAACTTTCTTATGTACTTTGCATAGAAAAACACAATTCAATATTAACCAATTTGGTTATGATTTTGTTAGTTAAAAAAGAAATCTACAAATTTTATATGTATTTTTTCTTAAATATCATAATGATTTGTCCAAAAAAAATTGTAAAGAAAAATTTAGTTCAACTCTATTTTACTTTTGAAGTTTTATGGTTTTATCCTTTACAACAAAATCCATTTTTATTACAATGAAAATATGTAAAACAAAAATGATAATTCAAACTTGTTTTACCTCTGAATTTTTTTAAAATTATAATTCAAATTCCAGTTGATGTTCTAACTAATAAAATATAACCAATATGTAACTAATAACAAAAATAACTAAACAATAAACAAATCAAATTAATAAACTAAAAAAAATGATTAACACCTATTAGGTTCAAATTAAAAAATGGCACATGTATTAGTCACCCAACAGTGTGCTTATTACTAGAGTGTTTATGGTCCCAACACCTATTTCCACTTTAAATGAAGTTACAAAAGTCCTTAATAGTTGTGTGACGAAGTGGGAACGAGCATGTTAAATATGGCAATGGTTCCACTAGAAATGGTAGTATTGATCCTTCCACCAGTGTGCAAGGTCCTTTGCCCACATTCAATCTAGATGTGGAATTTTTCCAAGAATGATCAATGTTTTAGACCAAAAAATTGAAAATTTTATAAAATTTCAACATAAGCCCCCATGAGAAGTTATAAGAAGCCTATACACAAATGTATAGATTGATCATGGTGACACAAGGCATGACAAAAGCCCAAGCAATCCAATTTTGGTATGGGATCCTAGACAAGGAACTTAGGCATCAAGTGAAGGATGCCATGCTACTTCTACCCACACAACCCACTTTGGCAAGTGTGTTCCAATTATTGGAATACATAGAAATGAACATTGTGGATATAATGAATGGTTACATTTGGATTTAAGAAGGAAAACTCGATGAATGCATCCACGCCATCAATTCAACAACCTTATGGCTAGCTAAATAGGATTGCATTTAAAGTTCCATTATGTTGGTTAAATTTTTGGGCCTTCCACATGGGTTTGAACTATTGGAGGGTAACATCCACGATAAAGATGAACTCCCATATGGAGAGTGGGCAATGTAAGGAAATGCAATTCATTAGGTTCCCACATTGGATCTTAGCCCACCATGGACCACATTAACCAAGCTATATGCATTGGCCAATTATTTTATCAAGTTTGGCACATTTTACTATTGCCAAGTTCAAAGATAGTTGTGGATGTTAGTAATGGGCTACTAAGGTTAAGCCCTTTAAACGCCAAGATTATTTTATGGGATATTTCCAAGGATGGTAAATTTATAGTTTAACCATAATGTTATAATCAAGGATCCAAGTATGGCGATACAACTATGTGGAGTGGAATCCATAGGTTAAACATGCCTCCAAATGTCATGTTTTGATGTTGTAGCAACATCCCATTTTGTTGCCAACATTAGTCATTCAAAGTTACCAACAATCCTTGCCAAACAACATCACATTGTTGGGGGTGCAAAATTTGGATATGATTCGGATAGTAGATTTGGTCATTTTAAGATGGTCATGTTAGGCCCTGTAAATGGATGTTATTGTAATAGGTTCACACACCCGTCAATTCCAATGGTTATGCACTAACATAACACCACTAAAGGTGATCCAACAAGCATATTAGTTCATCCTTGAATCACCACATGTTTGGTGGATGACATATTGAATCTATCATCGATGTGTGGTTCATCATGATGACCAATGATGGCCACCTTTTGTGGTGGTTAATAAGGTTGGCTTTCCATGAACAACCTTACAAACAATCTTGAGTTTTTCACGTTTTCATGTTTTTAGGGATGGAGGCCCCACGATGATTTGGGACTCCACTCTTTTCTATAATGGAGGACTTTAATGTGAATGAACGAGAATGGGCCATGGGCTTTCACACTAACACCATTACTATGTTCAACATACATGTGGATTTTGGGACAAGTTATGAACCTTAATTGCCTCACATGGTATTTTAGTTTAACTTTGGCCAAACAAGCACATTTGGCCCAATATTTCCCTCCCACCCACCCACCCACCTTACATTTCCACTTATTACACCGCTAGTTAGGATAGTCATGTCATTGTAAGGGGGAGGTGATGTTACAACATGAATTACACATCTTTATAATATGTGGGATTAAGACCACCAAAAGGGGTTTATGGGTGTTGGGAAAGAGGTTGGTGATGTGGGGCACCAAGATATTGTGGTACCTACCAAGTGATCTACATAAGAACCGCAAGTTATGCTTTCAAGCTCAAGGCAATGGAGATGGTTTGTCATCCAACCAAAGGTGCCCTTGACCACAACCACATGGGAACCATATATGGCTAGTAGTTATAGGGGATGAGATTTGCACAACGCAACAACTATGGATTGTGTTTGATGTTTTTACCTCCAACTTGAAATAATTGGGCCAATTAAAAGGACAATAGGTCCAAATTATAATGGAGGATGATAATCCAATTTTAAATAAACCTTATAGGTTTAGTGAGGTGGAGAGGGCTTTAGTTCAAGCTTGAACAACAAAATTGTTGGACATAGGTTTGGTGGAATTACTAGGGGTGAATATGCATCAACAATAATGATGCCAACCAAGAAGGATAATTTCGACAATTAAACTGAATGTCATATCTGTGGGAATTACCATCTAATGAATAAATGGACTCATTTGAAAAAATATGCCATGCCCTTGTTGGAAGAGATCTTTGATGCCCTAAGACAAACTATTTTTTTTAATACCTTGGACTTATGGTCAAGTTATGTTCAACTACCATTAAACAACGATACCAAGATCAAAACAACATGAAGATGGCTTATGAATGAATGTCAAACCTAAATTTAAAGCTTTGAGCTTATAACTTATAATTTAATGTGATTGTAATCCACCTACATGGATGAATGATTTCATATGGATGAATGTTGTTTTTGCATGGATAAATTTGATTTATGATTGAAAGATAAATATATTCAAATATTAATATCTCAAACTTGAATGTCATTTAATAATGATGGAGGTGAAAGCATGATCAAGTAGTACTTTGTCATAAAAAGTTACAAGTGGACACAAAAGATTTTTGTTGCATTGAAAGTATAAATATTATTTTATTCAATGATTAATATGAAGACATTCTTTCACTTTAATATTATAATTTTGAAAAGTGAACATCTTCAAGTAGATTTAAGTAGATTTTACAAAAATTGCATCTACTTGTAGGAAGTCTCCAATCTTACAAGATGGGTTGCAAGTAGATGAAATATTGAACTTTTTCTACTTTCAAGTTAATGTAGCCTTAAAAATTACTTGCGTACTATCAAATTATGCATGTTATAATGATAATAGATAAAACTTCTAGTGTAAAAGTGGGTTTGAACACCAAATTGACCCTGTCAAGTTCAAATCTAGTTTTCACTTAATTTATGATACCAAAGTTTTTCAAAGTTTGTATTCAATTTACTATCAACTAAATGGAGGGCCATGTTTTTTCATATTTTTACTTTCACAAGTTTTTAATCTACTTTCATGTGTTTATATCAAAAATTATATCATTTTCAAATTACATTTTGGGCACTACTTTTTTGATCTACTTTACCATGCCTGCACCCATGGATAATGAATTTGTGATGGTAAGGGAAAATATGATGATGGGACCAAAATGATTTTTTTTTTAGGAAATCATTTTCATGAACAATGTTAAGTAATTAAAAAAATATTGTCATGAAATGAATGTCAACCCCCCTCCCCCCACCCAATTGTTATTAACATTATATATTTACTTTGTGGAAATTGGGGTGCCTTGAAATAAATAATCAATAAAAAAATATCAGTTGTCATTTATGATAGTAGGTTGTTTGGAAAAAGCTAGTTAAAGTGCCTAAAACTAAATTTAAGTTTATTTCCAAAACCCATTATCATTAATGACATTATGTAGTTTAAAAAGATCTTAAATTTTCAAAACCCATTGTTGTCAACAACATTGGTTAAATTTGAAGAAAGTCATGGCACTTTTGACAAAAAATGGAAAAAAACCCCTTTTGTTACTAATGACATTTATAAATAGTTTTGAAAAAAATTGTGGCACCTTTAGAGGAGTGGGGGGGAAAAACCCATTGTCATCAACAACATTGGGTTAGTTTGCTTGGGATATCACTACTACATATTGTGCCCTTTTGCGAAGGGCCAAACAAAAAATCTGAAGGTTTTGCGAAAGAAAAACAAATAACCTGAAGGGTTTGCGAAGGAAAAAAAATCTGCCAACTTTGCGATGCA
>Ga0116230_10007582_pt1 | contig 10713 bp, 5 predicted proteins | sample S1TSphfallax_3_FD_88678 | JGI IMG/M metagenome (GOLD analysis project Ga0116230, IMG submission 88678) | Host-associated microbial communities from peat moss isolated from Minnesota, USA - S1T2_Fd - Sphagnum fallax MG | ecosystem: Host-associated > Plants > Peat moss > Unclassified | place: USA...
ATGTTTTCCATGTTTTCCATGTCATTTCTATCATCTCCACCCACCATCCCTAGATTTTGTAACCTCTTCATTTGTTTCTTCAACCACCTTGAAAATATCAACTCATTTCAAGTTCCCAAATCTTGTATTTGTTTCAATTTTTGCATTTTTTTGAACCTCTAAAGCCCAATCCACATCAAAGCCAACCGAGTTAACAATGCACATGTGCAAACATATGCAAGTCATGACCAAATCTAACATGTCATGTCATGGAATGTCTACCCTCTTTAGTAAAATCCTAAATCTACCTTTCAACATTCCAAAAGTTCTTTCCATTGGCATCCTTGTACTAGATTTTATAAATTCCTTTTGTATTAGCAATCCATATTTTTCACTTTTGAAAGGTGAATGAAACCATGGTTGCATTTGATAAACAACATTTCTTATCAACTTATAAAGTAAAAATTTGCTTTTCATCACACAGATTCTTGCATCTATTTTTTGGAAAAGAGCCCAATCATGGATATTTCCTACCCATTCATAATTATAATCCCAAAACTACACTTTGCATAGATACAATTCTTTGAATCAAAGTGGAGTAAAACCATTTTCAACAATAGTATGATTTTGTGTCTACTTTAGGTGCAAAAATTGGAATATGACCACCATCTATTACACCTAGAATGTATCAAATTCCATGCAAGTTCTCAAAACCACTAGTGAGTTTTTGATCTTGTCTCTAATTAATTTAGGGGTTCACCAATGGTTTCAAAATGTTTTTTAATTGTTGAACAAAATTCTATCACTATAATTGATGTTGCATTTTCTACAATGCCATAGACCTCTCCACACATTTGCAAAGAATTCCCACTACCTAATCATGGTGGGCCATTGTTATTATAGTTTCAATATGGATGCTTTCTTGCATGTGTGCATTTTTTCAGTCAAGACTTGGACTCACCACCCTAATCAATGAACGAAATGTGTCATAGCTTAACCTTGTTTCTTGTTGAAACATATTTTCAAAAAAACTCCCCAAAAGTTGATTCTTCATGTATCACATTGCCCTCTCATACCTTCACATGTTGCAAACTTTTGATGTCATGTGAACAAACTCCATGAAAAACAACATTGCACTCATCATACTCCAATGTTGTCCAATAGCTATTCATTGCAATTCAACCACTTGTGCAATCACTCAATGTATAGCCATAATAAAAACAAGAGCCACCAATATTTTGTGCCTATGCTCATCCATTGTGTGTAGTAAGAGGTAAAAAAGTAAAATAAAACAAAAAATTAAAAAAACCATGAAAAAAATAACCAAAAGTTAACCAAATTCTCTCACATGTCAATCACACATTTTCAATATTGGACCTTCGAATTGGACCCCGAGGCTTTGAACACACTCATCACACCTTAGAAATTTTATTGATTTTTAATATGAAAAAAAGGTCCAATTCAACCTTCAATTTGCTTCAAATTGATCCCTGGGCTTTTGATCCTTGGACCCTTGTCTATTATTACCTGCTTATTTCACAATTATCCCCAAGCTTTGATCTAACATCTGTTGTTTCTAGGAATCCAACAACAACAAACAAATAAACAAGTTATGCATCATGATGATTTTACCTTTTTTTTCCCATCCAACTTCATGATCATGTCAACCTGTGCATAAAAACCAGTGGAAAATTACAGATAAACTCAGTTGTAAAGACCTGCACTGATTTTTCAAGTGTGACTGAAGAGCATCTCATAGAGAGTATATTTTCCTTCAATTGTTTGTGGGGCATTTCAAAAAAATGGAATGTCTATTGTCAGGGCATTTGAAAAAAGAATACGCACTTCCATGCAGTGGGCATTCTGTTTTTTGAAATGCTCTGCAATTTGGTTTTTCTCCGTGACATGTGCCAGATATAATGTGAAACAAATTTTAAAAATTAAAAGCAGTGCAAGTCTTTACACTTGGTAAAGCCCTCAACCACAGGCTTACCAAAAATGGGTGTGCACTGGACTTTGCCTCACATGGGCCCTTATTCCAATAAATTTGGGACTTGCGGTAGGTACTGTAGTACATTGACAGCTTAGACACATGTTTCTCAAATAATTAATTAATTTTTAAAATTTTCATTTTGACACATAGAATATTCGTAAAGATTCAATATTTTCCTTCATTATATATATATATAATTTTTTACTTTAAAAAAATTTTAAGTTAAAATTTTCAACATTTCTAATGTAAAATATTTAGTATCGAAGCTGCCAAGGGAATATAGGGTAATTAAAATTCTGGAGAAAAGCATTCATAACAAAATTAAGGGCAGCCCAATTGCTTTTTTTTGGGCTGTTGAAATAAAATTTCTGAACAATTTTGAGCAGGTGTTGAATTAACTAGCTAGCACTACTTCACATTATGGTGCATTCACACTTGATGTTAAGTCGGTGTTAAATGAAAATCTAGGTGGCACCCTAGGTGGCACATAATATTAAATGAGTGATGATTTAATGTTAAGTGAATGTTAGTTTAACATAAAATTGTACACGATAACTAGGTTTTAATTTTAAATGGCTACCATGGTGTAAGGGCAACTCAACACTAGAGGTCCCCAGCACCAAGTGTGAACGCAGCTTAACTAGCTGATAACTGACAGGTTAGTTAATAATTTGCAGCGTACAGGTAGGTACTTTGTAGGTTAGTTCAGCCAGTTAGTTAGTAGTGATTGAGCATTTTAACCCAGTAGATGACGGAGAGATAGCAACGTACAAAGGAACAAGACGAGTAAATTAACTCATGTAATTAACGTTAATGGGCGCATCTCCTCGTTTGAATGCTAAAAATACGTACAGTTAGTAATTATTTACCAACAGGCGTGGAACGGCGGTTAATGAGCTCTGATTTAAAATAAGAAAACTTGGGGAACAAGCACCAGTTTCGGGGTGTGCACTCCATGACCTTCCTATTTATTTATTTATTTATTGCGCCATTCAATGCCAGGAGCCAATTAATAAAGCCTATTTATTTGTCCAAATTACCTCTTCTTTTTTAAGCCCATTATTATTTCAGGAATGCCCTCACACAAAGGCCTCCACTAGACCCCTCCTCCTGAGTCCTTTACTTTCGGAACGCCCTCAACTGGGGACCTTATTTAGGCCCTTTACTTCGATAACGCCCTCAACCTGGAGTTTTGTAACCTAGGCCCCTAATTTGGGAAATAGCTCTCATGCTGGGGCCTTACCTAGGCCCTGTTTTTTTTGGAAATGCCTCCACCTTAGGTGCCTTAAAGTTGTAGTTCTGATCACAACTAGTGATAAATAAGAGTTATATCTCAAATTTAGAAAAACGGTTTAAATGATGAATTCATTGAAGGATGTTAGAGCCGCTCTATCAAGGCCATAGTAGTTCGTTGTTTTATCTAATGGATGTCGTCATTTTTTCATCTTTACTTATCCCCCAGCTAATCACAGCTTGTTAATTGAGTTATTATATTTAAGACTTCTATCTAGTTGTACTTCTCTTGTTCTCCTTCCCCCTCCCCCTAAAAAAAAAACACCCTTTTCTTCTATTTTCTTCCTACTAACTTACCATGTTGCTTACCTATTATGTGTAGGGTAAAGCCCTAGGGTGAGAGCATTCTCAAAATAAGAGGCCTAGGATGAGGCAATAGCCAAATCTAGCTTTGCATTTTGAGAATGTCCCCCACCCATGGGCTTTACCTATTGTAAATCACTAGGCAAAACTTATCATAACCAAACCTATGTAAATCACAAGGTGTTGAAGGGGAGGGTTCTTATGTATGCTCCTCAATAGTGGGAAGGAAATTGATAAATATAAGGTGCCCTCCACATAAATTACAATTGTTTTCAAGTGATTTATGAACTACTTAACAACATACCTACTTTTTGATAATCTACTTACCTACTAACAATAAACCTACTACATATTGCCTACCTACTTACTTAAACAATTTACCTAAGCTTTCTATCATTTAATATAGCCTTATCCACATGGACCCAGCTACCGGCCTACCTACATATTACTCCTTAAACTTACTAAACCTATCACCACAAAAAGATTGAATGTTGTCATCACCACATGTAGGTATTACAAAAACCTTGGTGTCTTCCATTTAAATTATTTTTAACACTTTGATGATGACATAAGGTGAACCCCAAATGTAGACATTAGACAAAGCTATATTGCAATACATTTGTTTTTGGGGTACATTACAAAATTATCAACCACCATCTACACACGGGTTCCAACAAAAGGTGGGTAGCATAATGTAGTATTTTTATGTGGTTAGAAATTAAAATCATAAATATCAAAATGTTGGAGTATTTAAGTGATTGTAGTACCTTCATATAACATTAAAAGCTTAGATCAGCAATGGGAAAATGCTTAAGGTAGTGTATTATCTTATTGTTAATTCATTTTCTTGGGATTTTTTATTATTTTGTAAGAATTTATTTTTCAAGGTGGGTGTTTACTCTTCTAATTTTTTTTAATTCTTTCTTCTTTCATTAAATTTCAATATATGTCATCTAAATATAAAATTGAAAATGGATGTAGATTTTGTAAGATTACCCCAAATAAACAATGCATATTTTGTGACCCACATGTGGGTATTACATTTGGTCCCACTATGTGTGTGTTTGTGAGGATCCCAATATGATACACCAAATTGCAAGACATCGAACCAAGAAAACAATGACGACAAATCAACCACAACAATTCACATCTTGTTAATTTTATCCATATCACATAATTTGCTACATTTAGCAAATTAGGTATCGTTAAAATCCTTTTTGATATTTTGGGTACATTCTTTTCACATGTATTTTAAATAGTAAGATTTTTTTTTATATTATTGGGGATACATTTAAAACAAACTAAACAACATGACGATTGATCAACAAAGGAAACCAAAAGCCCTTTTAACAAGTTGGATACACAAACCAATACTAATTAAATAAAAACTTCTCAAGCAATGTAGCAAATAGAAAACCATGAATTATTGCACCTCAAAGGAAACTTCAACATAAGTCCACATAACATCAAGCACAAAAAAAACTAAAAAAGTTTTTTCATGATCACATTTACACCACAAAGATCAATGGAGACAAAAGAGTCATAAAAGGCATGAATAATAACAAAAATAAGTAAAGAAAGAAAGAAAAGAAGGAAGAGGAAGGAGGAAAAAATTTGAGCTTCTTCATTCACTTGGAGTTGTAAAATATTTTTGTCCTCCGTGAGTATCAATGAGGCTTTTCTTGCACAAGCACTTCCTTTTCAAACTTGAACCTCCATGTTGATGGTAGTGGCAAGAGAGAAAGGGGGGCAAAAGAAAGAGGTGGTGATGGCAACGACCAAGAAAAAAGGAAAAGGGGGGGAAAGAAGTAGGTAGAAAAACGAGGGCTTAGAAACTTATTGGATTGGGGATGTTGTGGGATTAGGGTTATAGTTCATCCAAGAATTGTTAAAATGATGTGATGTAAAACTAATGTTAGGAACTTTCTGTGAGTATATGGATGTGGATGAAAGGAAAGAAACAACCCTAATTAATGATGGGTGTGTGGCAAATAACATCAAAATACATGACAATTGTTCATCATGAATTGTTGACGGTGTCGAAAATTTAATGTCCACTATTCTTTTTTGTGTTTTCAATGTGTTTTGTTTATTTATAGGTTTATTTTGTTTAATGTTTGCTCTTCAATTGAGCTAAACTATTGAATTGGTTTTGGTGATGAAATGGGTTTGTAGTTGCTTTTGGTTGGCTCTTGAACGAAGAATGTGGATCACGAAGCTAAAGATTGGTTGGTGCAATAGATTTGGTGAAGATGGATGATGGTTAATGATAGACTATAAACAAGGGAGTCCACGTTTTTTTAAAGGTGAATGGAGGAGATGAATTTAATGTTCATCTTGATTGATGTTAGAAAGTAAAAATCTTGGTCATATAGTGTATTTGTGAAAATAGAAAAGAAGAATACCTCTTTGTTAGCATTTTTTTCTATCCTAAAATAATGTTTTCCGTTTCGTTAGGACAAAAGAAAAAATAGTATTGTTAGGATGTAAAGATTGATTCATGGGAGATGATGACAATGTCTAGAGGTTTCTAAGTGGTCCATGTGGTTTGTTTGTGGATTTTTGAGTTGTTGGGAATCTTGAAAGGACCTATCAATTTTGGCAAAATTTGGGAAATAGAATATTGACTAATTTTTGGGAGCTCTAGAAAGAGAGGGATTTCAAGTCTATCTATGGGTGCATGGGAAAAAATATGTTTATGTAATATCACCTTTTATCTCTCTATCCAACTTCTATTTTGAGTGAATATAGTGGAAATGGGTTGGGTATGTGAAGTCAATGTTCTTATCTATAAACAACCACATGACCAACGAGCTTTTGAAAGGAAGCCATGAGAGTTCTAATCCCCTAAAGTTTTTAATTTACAATTTGAACATAATTTAGAAGAGGAACAAGACCTTGTTTATGTAGCAAATGTTGTGCTGCATTGTTAATTACATAGAGTAACAACTCTAATGTTGCTATGATTAGCAAGTGTAGGGGCTTTTGTTTAAGTTATTCCCCCCCTTCTTTTGGTGATAATGACCTCATCTCCAACTTGTGTTGGTGGGTGTTATTTCACATGGGTTCCCTATTTAGATTCAACATTTGGATTTGTATTAATATGCTTAATATCAAAGATTATTTATTTACAAAATAAAAGCCCCACTCATAAACATGAAAAAATAAAATGAACATAAAATATCATGGATAATAAAATATCATAACCCACTATTATCAAACCATTTGGGCCAACCAATACATTTGGCTAATCAAAAGTAGATGTTAGATTGTGTAATGACATTTTGTTAACTTCATCATATTGAGCAAAAATGTTGAACCACAATCATTTTGTTGAGCTTGTTCAATAAAGTTTTGTTGATTTCATTCAAAACATGTTGTGTAGAATGTTGGTAGAAATGTTTTTAAGTAGCACAAATTTGACATGGAATCCCACAAGGATCTATTTTGATGATAACTTAATGGTAGTGTACCATTCAATTTTTTAAAACCTTGAATGGGATTAAATTGGCAATATATTGACATGATGTAAATTGACAATATTATTTTTGACTGATAGGGCCAACATAAATAGGTTTTGAAATATCCCACAATTCATTATGAAGGAAAGATGGTTTGTTCATTTGTAGCAATGCGATTGAAATGATTGTAAAATCATGTGTTTCAAATGATTAATCATGTTTAATCTCATTAAAATCAACATCATGTGTGTTTATTTTAACCAAAAAGGCCTAGTTTTTTAATCAAAGTGAACATTAAGTTGGACACATAGCATTTGTGACACCCATGTGAAATTATTTGGCTTGAAAAATGTGATTTAAATCAATCATTTAAATATGATTAGTTATGCTCATAATGTTATTTTTGATGATGTGACAATATTAAACCTAAAATTTTATCATTTAATTATTTTCTTAACTAAATTACCAAAACAAATAAAATTAACCTATGAATTTCATCTTCTCATGTGTAGTTTTAATTATTCATATAAAAATTAAGAATATGGGACAACATTTGAAATAAAACAAAATATCATATTTAAAAATGGAAAATAAAACTTATTTAAATTTTTAATTTTTATTAGAAAAATAAACATAACTAATGTACATGTGAAACTTAAACTAGTTTTATTTTATTTTATTTCTTAAAAATAGCTTCTTTCACAAAATTAAGGACATGAGAATTTTAATTATTTAATTTCAGAAATGAAATTACTTTCATTGTGAGATTACCAAAATAGTTTTTAGTACAATGATTATGTTCGAAGGTGAGGGCTCAAAGCCCACTTTGAACATATTTGTAAACATATTTTCTAAAAAAGAAAGGGGACTTATGCACTTTCATTCTTACACCTCATGATTTATGTATGTCAAATAGGTTCATGATGACATTCACTTTATGTTTTCCAATAAGTAAAGCTCCTATATGAAGGACTTTCTCAAAATGTGAAAGTAACTTTGCTTGTGCCTCATCTTAAGCCCCTTGATTTTCTATCTTGTGTAATTTTGTTGTTCATTTTAATTTTCATTTTTGTGTTTGTTTTTTATTTTTTATTATTTGTATGTAGGTCTGATGTCTCTATTTTGGGTGAAGAATGAAATCTTTTATTATGAACATTTATGTGCATGACCATTCTTTCATGCCAATATTTGATTTTTATAATAAAATTGCCTAAACCATCTTCCACATGAAAAATCATCATTCATAGGTGTAATCATCCATTTGCCTTTGTGAAATGAATGTTTCATAGATCTAATGCCATAATTTTCATGAATGAAATGGCATGGTCACAAAACCTGGCCCTTTTTTGTTTGCATTTTTCGATAATTTGTATCATATCATGTAAATGTGCAAATGTTCTTTCCATTGGAACATTTGAACTTTTTAATTCATTATATCGTCCAACATCATTCACAGAAAGCTCATTGTCATTCATGGGGGTGATCCCACCCATATTGATGACCCCTTCTTCACCTCAAATACCATCATTTTTAGCTATGCATAAAATTGTGTGATTTTTGTATGAACCTATGAAACATGGTAAGTTTGTGATGATTAAAATAATCCAAATACTCTAAAATATGTTGTGCCCATCCATAAACATGGGTGTCATGCCTCCATGATAAAATCCAAACCATGTGTCAAAATAATCTATGACATAATTTTGGGTAAGATTGGTGCATGTAATAATAATAATAATAATAATAATTTGATGCCTACATAGATTGCTTTACAATTCCCATGCACATATGCAACATACATATTTAGTAAATGGGTATGTCATTTTATATGTGACATTGGCAAGGTGTTGGCTTCATACTAGCAAGGTGTTGGCTTCATACCATCCAAACACTATCACTTCAAGTTTTTATTAGTAAACATGGGTAAGTGGAATCAATCTCACCTTCTCCACATTCTTTTTCACAATGTGTTCCACGACCTTGTTTTTTATGAATATCCTCTTCTTCACTTCCAAAGTGTGCAATTGTCATTGTTAACCTCCACACTAACCAATCAATTTAACGCCCTTTGAGACCTTTTGTTTCAAGATAAAACCATTGTTTCAAAACACCATGGTAAAACTCAATGCTCACTTGTGTATATTGGTTGGAATGTGACTTGTCAAATACCAATCATTTTCAAATCTAAAAAAATATGCACATTGTAATAATTAAATCATGGCCAACTAAGTGATTCAAGAACAACCATTAAAAGGTTTAGATGATAAAACATGCAAAACGTATTAAAAGATAAATATTTGGATGTGTTTGGAATAGGTCATAAAAAGGAAAACAATGGATATTTATGATAATGAATATTAACAATGATAAATGGAAGCAAGTTTACATACCAAATTGGCAATAGTAAGTCCAAAAGTATTGAGTCCATGAATCATTAAGCCTACATCATTCAAAACTCTCAACCATCTTTTCTCTCCCACATCCATTGAAGGATTCAATGGTCTCATTAAAATTGATAGAAATGCACATGACCTTATGAAGGTAATAAAATATTTCATGATTTATATCCTTGATTTTTTCCATTGACCCTTAAGTGTCATGCTTTCAAAACATGCCATGCACAAAGGAAAATGAGCATATTCTCTAATTCTAGACTATCTTATTCATGCACATCATTTTCACATTAAAAAAACATGTACATCCAAAATCATTAATATGTAAGCACGTAAACAACTTGAAAAGGAATTCAAAAAGGATGGAGACAAAATAGTCCACTCATAGTATTACAAACAATTCTTGTGAAACATCATCAATGATGCAATAAGAGGGTTTCCACTTGGGCATGTTTAATACTTATGGGAATCAACCACTTCACTAAATCTTCACATGTTTCTCGACTTTTGATGATCCAAACCTCCAACATTTCAATGTGATATGTATCAAACACCATCATTGTGAATAAATGAAACTTGACATTGTTGGTGCCAAATGTGACATCCATTGAAATAGCCCCATTGTGGTCAAATGAAAGCATGGATTGTAGTTACTCTAATGTTTGGATCTCTATGGCGAATGGGACTTGAATCCTATTCACTTCATTTGCATCTAAAAAATGAAACATATCCTTAGTGTGATTATACACCCAAGTTTGAATTTAAATTATTAACGTTTTGTGCAAGCGCCAACTCCTTTGCTTATGTCTTCAATCTAAATAAACAATGTCTTACTACTTAATGAAATCATCCCTTGTCTTTGCTTCCTTAACATTCATCCATTGCCACCAAATTGCTTTCTGTTTATCATAGATTTGTTTGACAATGTGTTTCAAATTCAATTGAATCCAAATGTGATCTTTCAAGATCATGACACTTGTGAAACATAATGAGACATATAAGTCACAAATTCAAGGTCATGTTGGTCATATGTAGGTTACCCTTCTTTCGTGTATGTGATCTGTGGCAGAAAGTTATTTCCACTACATCGAGCTATGTGTACAATCTCTTGATTGGTCTAATGAGTGTAAGAAACTTCACTTGATAGACCTAGTGTGGTTTGGATCATCATATTGGGTTCATACCCACATTGGTACCTACACCAACATAAAATCAATCCAAGAATATATATGTTTGTGTGAAATAAGACATAAAAAAATAAAGAAGTATAGGTTGGAATGTCAAAGTTACC
>Ga0116230_10007583_pt1 | contig 10713 bp, 6 predicted proteins | sample S1TSphfallax_3_FD_88678 | JGI IMG/M metagenome (GOLD analysis project Ga0116230, IMG submission 88678) | Host-associated microbial communities from peat moss isolated from Minnesota, USA - S1T2_Fd - Sphagnum fallax MG | ecosystem: Host-associated > Plants > Peat moss > Unclassified | place: USA...
ATTTTTGTCGGGATTTTCCACGCCCCATTCGGTAATCCAAACCGGTTTTGTCTTGCCGCCATGGGGTAAGCTGAAGGCTTCACAGGCATCTTCCAGGCGCTTTTTGCGAGCCTGCGCCGAGCTGTCTTTAGGATATCTGTGCAGACCATAGCCATCCACATATTTGTCCAGGCCATTGCTGCGTAAAAATCTTACTGTAGCTTCCAGATTTACCGCATCCATTTTTTGCGCTGGTGTGGGCCAGTGAACATCAAAATCAGTCAAGCCGGCCGATATAATCGGAGTTTTTTTATTTGCTGCAGACTGGTCGCGCACTTCTTTTAGCACGGCCAGTATTTTTATATACTGCAAAAATCCAGCTGCAATTTGTTTGCCTTCGGGATCTTTTTGCAGAGCATCAAAACCAAATATTCTACCCTGTCCTTTGCCTGGTGCTGGGAAGTCGCTATTGAACTGGCACCAGTTTATTTCATTGCCTAATTCTATGCCCTGCAAACTGACCCCTGCGGCGTCAAGTCGGCTCAGTAGGGATTGGAAATAACTCTTTGACAATTCGGGATCGGCCGCGGACAGGGCGTTACCTGTATCAGGTTGATTTTGCGGTGAGACGATGAGCAAAATTTTGATGCCTTTGTCGTTGGCACTTTTGGCAAAATCTATATTGAAGTCACCAGGATTGGGACCGGGGAAGCTGGTCCGGATAACTGTTACTCCTTCAGCTTTCAGCTGCTTCAATACTGCTTGACGCTCCGGCCTTGATCTTTGTGAGTTGACACAAAAACCGCTTACTAATTTATCCGCGTAAGCCGGAGCGGCCGTCAGCGAAAGGGCGAGAAGAGAGATTGCAGATTTGAATAATTGTGGCATTTAAGTTTGGTGTTTCCCCGGGGCTTTTGAAAGTGTAGCAACTATAGATAATGAAAAGGTGTGGGCTGCGATTTACTTCATCATGTCAAAAATCTCGTCCTTGTTTTTGGCAACGCTGTCTGGCCTTATGTAGCCGTCCGCGGCGAATATAACTTGAGGCACGATTTTGTGCATTGCTGCCCTTTCTTCCTGTGACCAACCATTGACACTCAGTTGCAGGCTTTTCAGGCCGTTTTGTGCCAGCACTTCTATAATTGGGCGCGCTTCGCCATCGATTGGACAGCTGTTGAGTTTTAAAAATTGCAGATGTTTTAAACCGGTCAAGGGTGCCAGTGAGTTGTTTGTCAGTCCGGTGTTTATAGCCTGCAGGCGATTTAAGTTAGGCAAATCAGCAATCAACTTAACGTCATGTTTGGTCAGATTTTGATTGTCGAGGAAAAGGTCGGTAAGAGCAGTGTCTCCCTTCAATGCCGGGAGCAAATCTCTTGCTCCGACACAATCGCTAAAATTAATCGAACGGATGTTTCTTAAGGTCGGTAATTTGGCTAGATTGGCCCCGGTAACTTTTGTGGCACTAAGATCCAGATATGTCATTTTTTTCAGGGGAATTAGAAGTTTGAGATCCTCATCTGATATGTCGGCACCACTTAAATTGAGGACTTGTAAATTGGTCGTGGTACTGATTTTTTTCAGTAGACTGGGCCCCTTTTGTGTTTCCAGGCAATCGTGGAAGTTGAGTCCGCTGACCTGGTCCGGCAAGAAAAGATCGATGTTGGATGGATCTTGCATAAAAGTCGGGCTCGGTATAAAGCTAACGAACATACCTACGGGCCACCGCACTTCCTCTACTTCGTGAACTAATTGATTTTTTTCTGCCGAAAATTCAAAATGGCCCAGGTCCAAACCGGGTGCAAATTTAAAAACTGCCCACATCCTTCCATCAGGTCCTTTTTCAATAAAGCGACGCGGACTAAATCTGCTTTTAGTTGTGGACTTTGCTTCTGTCGTTGCTGCCGGCGCCTCAGATCCTTTATCCGTCATTGGCAAAGGTCGAGATGCCGTCGTCTTTAACTTATCGCTCTGTGGCATTTTGGGAATGGTAAAGCCGTTTTGCAACGCATATGTGATCAAGCCAGCAGCGGCAATGATCAAACAAGCAATCCAGGGAAGTATTGTGCGCAAATATTTTTTTTCTTGATCGAAGGCTGCATCATCTGCTAATGAGCCGGATTGCTGTTTGTCGCTTTTTGCCCTCGCTGACGTTTCTATTTGCGTAATCGTTCTTCGCTCTTCCTGGATGCGTTCGATGGCTTTCGCCACTTGATCCATACTGCTCTGTCTCAAGTCTGGAGATTTTGCCAGCATCGACGCCAAGAGTCTTTCCAGGGACTGTGAAAAATGTTCTTTACCAGATGCTTTTTCGAGGGGCGGTGGTTTTGTGCGCTGATGTTGCAGCACCACATCCAGTGCAGAGTTACCAGTGAACGGTGTATTGCCTGTCAGTGCTTCAAAAAATGTGCACCCCAGTGAATAAACGTCAGAACTGGGCGTGACGTCTTTACCTTTTGATTGTTCTGGACTCATGTATAGGGGGCTGCCAAAAACTGTACCGTGACTGGTCAATTTTTGCGTTTCATATGAGTGTAAGGACAGACTGGCCAGGCCAAAATCCACCAGTTTGACCGAATCGATCAACTGGGGGTTGTTTTCTTTTGTTTGCATGATTATGTTGGCTGGTTTTAAATCTCTGTGCACGATGCCCTTGCTGTGTGCTAAATCGAGAGCGTTGCAGAGCTGATGAAATATATCCAGGGCCTGATCGATTTTTAGAGGGCCATGTGATTTAAGCCAGGCATTGAGCGGGAAGCCGTTTAGATATTCCATAGTGTAATAGGGCACACCATCTTCTAAAACACCATAGTCAAAAACCTGGACAATATTTTTGTGATTGAGTTTAGCAATGGCTTTGGCCTCTCGCTCAAATCTCATACGATCTTCATCGGTGAGATTGTCTGAAGTAAAAGTTTTTAGAGCCACTTCTTTTTTAAGCAGCAAATGTCTGGCATGATAAACCACGCCCATACCGCCCTTACCCAATACACCCAAGACTTCGTACTTACCGTCGACAATGGTTTGAGCCGGGTGATTGGCCGTGCCGCTGTTGCCGCCAGCGGCGGCTGGTTCAATCTTCCCATCGGAGATTGAAAAAAATCTGGACTTCGATAATTCCGGTTCAGAGCTCAACAGGATCCATTCCAATAGCTGATTACATACGCAAATTTTCTTTAATCGCAAGGGCTGTGGCGGAGCCGGTTAGACGTCTCATTTGTTCCAGGGGGTTGCCGGTGTGACTGAGTATGTTTAAGCTGCCCTCCCAGCAAATATGATCATCGATTAATGCTACTTTTTGATGCATGTCTGAAAGTTGTATCACTTCCACACCCATCTTTTGTAGCATTGATATTACTTGAGCGGCATCCTCAGACATGTATGTCTGACTGTGTTCATCGATTGTTTTTGTATAAAGACGGACTTCAATCCCGCGAGAGAGTAAAGATTGGATCTTGGGCACAAGACTGCGGCTGCGTTTGATTGTAACAAAAGGACTGGCCAGCAAAACGCTATTTTGAGCCACGGTCAGATCATCATAAAATGTGTCCCAAAAGTTTTTTTCATTAAATAGACTGCCGCTTGAGTTGCCCTCCCTTGTTGCGCGAGCGATTTTGGCACCGTCTATTTCGATACTGCGGGCGCTAAAATTTTCGTCTATTGTGCGAGAGTCGATTTGACTGCCGTCAAGGGTTATGGCCGCAATAAATTTCAATAAGATACTATCGGGGGCTAATGTGGTGGCAAAATATGTTTGATTTATTACCAGGAAAAACTTCGCCTGGGCTCTGGTCAGAGCTACATTGAGCAAAACTTCGGCGCTCGACCCTTTGAGGCTGTCGTCCAGTGAGGAGCGTTTAGAACCAAGGCCGTCCACGCAGTCAAAAATTATGATGGTTGATTCGTCACTCTGAAATTTGTGTATCGTGCTCACTTTGACTTTCGATTGCAGACTGCAATCGATTAGTATTTTGTCAATCAGTTCGGCTTGTTTCTTGTAGACAGTCACTATACCTATGCTGGCGGAAGGATGTTCGGAAAGTAGCTGTCGACAAAGCGTCGCGCACAGGCCGGCAGAATAAATGTTAAGCCGACTGCCTTCGGCAATTTGTATGCAATTAGGATTGACTGCCGAAGTGTCGATGATAGTAAGAGCTGAGTTGCCTGATATATTGTCTGAAAGCGAAAGACTTTTGGTAGCCTGCGCACTTTTTAGCAAACCACCGTATACCAATTTATTGGCTACATCGGCGATTTTGTTGTTCATTCTGTATTGAATATCCAGCATTGATACGCGCGCATTGCGACAGGCGGCCTCTACCGATGCTATGCGTAATTCATCAAAAATGTTGCGTCGGAGCCATTTCCCTGCCATATCTGTTTTGGCCGCAGCTGTGGGCGGCAGTTGTTTGAAATCGCCGACGATGGTAGCGCCCTGTTTGACTTTGGTCAGTGCCCAGTAAAGGCTGGGCATATGCACCATGCTGGCCTCATCGACGATCAAAATATCAAACATCTCGCGCTCTAAAGCACTGCTTGTAAAAACTTTGCTCAGGGTGGTTGCTACTAATTTTGCTCTGCTGATTATTTGATCCTGTGCCTCGGTGATTTGCTTTTTAACGGGCTTCAATCGGACTTGCAGTTCGTCCAGAATAATCTGTGCTTCTTTTTTTTCTTTTGCTGCTTCATTAGGATTGAGGCCTGTTAGAGACATAATCTGATCCAGTTCTTCATAAGCACTGTCCAGAGCCATTTCAGGGCTTTCGTCACCGATTTGCGCGACGATTTTGCTACCCAGCTCATCGATCATGCCTTTGCGCACACCAATAAAAATGTTAAGGTCTTTGATCACTGTTTCGTAAGTAAAATAAGCAGGACCTATAAGAGATTTTAGATGGTGTTGAGCTGTGACAAGCTGTGTCTGAGCATGTTCTATTTCTGACTGCAACTGTTTTTGCCGCTGTAAAATTTTTGCAGAAGCACTTTCTTCCGGTTTTTGGATTTTGCGCTCCAGTGTTTTGACTTTATCCACGATAGTCAGCAATCGGCCGCAATTGTCAATTTTGCTGCGCAGTGCCGGCAGGCTAGCCTCAATCCTTGATTGTTCTTGCAGGAGTTGGACGGTGTCCATTTCTATTTGCTTTTCTGCCAGGACCAGCGGGAAGCGCTGCTCTAAAGTCGTGTCTTTGGGCACACCCAGGCGCAGGAGCGATCCCTGGCTATAAAAACTATTCTTCACTTGTTGGGCGATATCAATCAAGGCTGCATCGACGGTCGTATTAGCATGGGCGACAAAAAGTATGCGTCGCCCCGCATGCAGGTGGGCTTCCACCGCCCGGGCTATAGTTGTAGTTTTACCTGTGCCCGGAGGACCCCATATGATCGCCAGCGAATTGCTGAATGAATTTTGAATCGCTGCTTTCTGGGCATCGTTCGGCGTATTTTCACTGTCGTATGAATATTGAGGGAAAGCCGCATGGCCGGCCGGAGTCAACAATTCTCTCGTGCGTCCAATAAAGACATCTTCAGCCACGCTAAAAATATTTGTCCTGTCTCTGGCCAGTTTTTCATCTTTCCGGGCTTTTTCAAACTTTTCTAGAAGTCGGCTAAAAGTTTCGCTCTGGTTGCTTATCAGTCTGGCTTTTTCCACATAATCGCCTAGATGCGAGCGCGTGGCAATTTGTACCAAAAGATCTTGACTGGCGACAATAAAACACTCATAGATTGTGTTTTCGATTTCCAGTGTGGCTGGACTGTCGTCATCAAAAAGAAATGAAATGTTTGTCTCAAAATCATAAATGAGATGCTCTCCCAGTTGTCTTTGTAATCGACCGCCGCTGAGCAAAAGAGCCTTGTCCGTGCCCTTGCGGGCATAGGTAACTTCATCTTGAAGGGCTATTATAAATTCGTCGGTTCGGCTCAGCATTGTTTTATTGTTGGCCTTAGATCAGTTTGTCTAGTGTAATCGGTAAGTCTCGCACTCTTTTGCCTGTGGCATTAAAGACCGCGTTGGCAATGGCGGCGGCCACGCCGGTTATGCCTAGCTCACCGATGCCCTTGACGCCCAGCGTGTTTACATGATGATCTTCATCTTCGACAAAAAAAGCATCAATGGCCGGGCAGTCGGCGTTTACCGGTACGTAATATTCACCCAAGTTATTATTGACATAATGATCGGTCGAAGGATCCATAACTGTCTGTTCCATCAGGGCCATGCCGATACCAAATATGATACCGCCTGTCATCTGGCTGCGAGCTGTTTTGGCGTTGATGATACGGCCTCCGCTAAAGGCACCGGTAGCCCTTACGACCCTGATTGTTGAGAGTAGTGGATCGACTGCAACTTCGACAAATTGAGCTCCAAAAGTGCTGAGCGAGTAGTGCTCTTCTTCGTCGCCGGGCTTGTGCTCCGATTGACCCTCGACAAACTTGCATGCCGCACGAGCCAGTATGGCTGTGAAAGCGTCCTTTTTAGTGGCCCCCCCTATTTTTAAATATCCTTCTTCTGCATAAATGGTTTCGCCGCTAACTCCGTACAGTGGCGATTGTTTATCATTGACAGCCAGATTTATCAGCTTTTGCAAGGCCTTATCGGCGGCGGCGGCGACAGCCGGTCCGACACTGCCCGTGGTGGTGGAGCCGCCCGATAAGGGGGCAACCGGCAGATCGCTATCCCCCAGTTCAAATTTGACTGCATCCGGTGGCAAACCAAGTCGCTCCGCTGCTATCTGGCTCATGATTGTTTTAGTGCCGGTGCCGATTTCTTGTGTGCCTGCTTGGGCAAGTGCTGTGCCGTCGGCCATTATGCGCACCAGAGCGCTGGAAGAGTTACGCCAGACGCTGTGCATAGCTGTGGCCATGCCCATGCCAATCAGTAAGCCATCACGTTTGAAACTACCTGTTTTGGCCTTACGTTGGTGCCAGCCGAAGCGCTCCGCTCCTGATTGGTAGCATTTTTTTAAGGCATTGCTTGACCATGGCAGACCGGAAGAAGGGTCTTTTTCTGCGAAGTTTTTCAGACGCAGCGCTAGTGGATTCATTTTAAGCTCGCAGGCCAGCTCGTCCAGCGCCGACTCCAGCGCGAAGCTGCCGCAGGCGTGCCCTGGAGCTCTCATCCATGTTGGGTGGCCTATGTCCAGAGGAGCGATGCGCTGACTGGTGATAACATTTTTACAGGTGTAGCTGTTAAGCGAAACTGCCGAAGCCGCTTCGACGAAGTCGGTAAATTTTGAAGTCTCCGAGATTGTTTCATGTTTAATGGCAGTGAGTTTGCCATTTTTTTGCGCACCAAGAGTGATGGTCTGGAGCGTGCTGGGACGAAATCCCACCGGGCCAAACATTTGACTGCGAGCCATGGTCAGTTTGACTGGACGTTGGATTTTACGAGCTGCCATCGCAGTCAGTGCCACGTGCGACCAGCTTGATAATTTGCAGCCAAAACCTCCGCCGACAAAATGCGAGATTACTCTTACTCTGGTATCGGATATGCCCAGTGCGGCCGCCACTTTTTTCCTGGTATTGGTGACAGCCTGGGTAGAGTCATAGAGCGTTAGAGCGTCAGCCTCCCATACCGCGGTTGTAGCAAATGGCTCCATTGGATTGTGGCTTTCGGTAGGCGTGGTATAGGTTGCTTTTATTTTTATCGATGCTTTGCTTAGAGCCTCCTTTGTGTTGCCACGCCGGCCATTGCCCTCGCTCTCTGCATTCTTCAGCGACTTCCGGCGGCTGTCCATTATTGTTTCTGCTTGCAAGCGCCGGTATTTGATGGATATAAGTGAAGCTGCATGTTGAGCCAGTTCCAAGCTGTCTGCCACAACCATGGCTATGATCTGACCGTGGTAAAAAATTTTATTGTCTTCTAAAAAAAACTCTCCTGCTGATCCGGGCTTTGCTTTGCCTTTCCTGGTCTGTTTGGGCGGATGGGGAGGATTTTGGTGTGAAAAAATAGCCAGTACACCTTCCAGGCTCTCGGCTTTGCTGCTGTCGATTTTGCTTATACTGCCGCGGGCGATAGTACTTTGCACGAGCACCGCATAAGCGGCGCCATCTGGGCTTATATCTCCAGTATAGGAAGCACTGCCGGTTACTTTGGCGCGGCCGTCGACACGGTCCAGCGCTACGCCCAGGGCTACGGGTCTTTTAATCGTGCTGGCTGTATTTGCCACTCCGGTGTCCCTTGGGCGGATAAATAAGAGATATATGATACCCAGTCTCGGTAGAATTTTCGACCGACCATGGACAAGCAAAAAGGACAAGGCTAAACTCAAGCGGTACGAGCGGCACTAAAGAGCAGGTCCAGGTCTATGACAGCAAGCAAAACTCCCAAATTTAAGGGCCTCGGCCAGCAGTCCAAGCAAAATTATGACAATCCGGATCCCTCTATTTTAGAGGCTTTCCCCAGCCCCTTTGCTGATAAAAAGCTCAACCCCAACGGCGTAATCGGCGCGCTGCACATCGAAGCACCGGAATTTACAACGCTCTGCCCTATTACCGGTCAGCCAGACTTTGCAACTATAGTCATCGACTATGAGCCTGACAAACTTTGTGTTGAGAGTAAGTCGCTCAAGCTCTACCTTGGCGCTTTTCGCCAGTTTCCTGAGTTTCATGAAGGCTCGGTCAATCGCATCGCCAATGCTTTGATTACGCTGCTCGATCCCTATGCCCTGCGCGTCGAGGGGCGTTACACTCCCAGAGGTGGCATACCATTTTGGCCCGTGGCCGATTATGTGCGCCCGGAAAAAAAGAGCGCCGCTGCAAAACGTTAAGAAGATAAACTGTAAAACGAAGTTGTCAAAGCTTTTGGGGGCATGATTGTCCTGGTCCTCTGTTAAAATCTGATGTCCTTGTGATAATCAAGAGATAAGTTTATGTCCAATGCTCTAGTAGTCTTTTCCGGCGGGCAGGACAGTACCACCTGTGTGTACTGGGCCAAACAGCGGTTTAAAACTGTTTATACGGTTACTTTTGATTATCGGCAGCGACATAGCATCGAGCTCGACAGCGCCCGCAAGATAGCTCAAATGGCCGGTGTGGCCAACGAGGTCATTGATCTGGGGCCTATTTTTGCCGGGCTAAGTCCGCTCACAGATCATAGTCTGAGTGTGGAAAAATACAAGGCTGGAGAGAGTCTGCCTGAGGGCATTGCCAATACTTTTGTACCGGGGCGCAATATATTATTTTTTAGCGTGGCGGCCAATAGAGCTTACGTAAATGATTGCAATACGCTGGTGGTGGGCGTTTCACAGGAAGACTTTGGCGGCTATCCCGATTGCCGTCATGATTTTATCGCCAAAATGACCGCCGCCCTCGCCAGCGGCCTGGACAGACCATTTAAGATTGAAGCACCGCTAATGTATCGCACCAAGGCCGAAGCGGTTGAGCTTGCGGCTGCTCTGCCTGGCTGCATGGAGGCTCTGGCCTATTCGACCACCTGTTATAGCGGTACTTTTCCACCCTGCCAAGAATGCAACAGTTGCATCTTGCGAGCCAGAGGCTTTGCTGAGGCAAAAATCGATGACCCTCTTCTGGTCAGAGCCTCTTTAGAGGTGACTGCGTGAGTGGGCTGGAAGCTGCCATAACAGCAGTGAGACGTTTGCAATTTTGCGCTGGACACCGTGTCTATAAGCATGAATCAAAATGCGCAAATCTTCATGGTCATAACTATGTGATCTTTTTGCATGCCCAGGCTGAGGGTCAAACCAAAGGCGAGCGAGGCTCCCACCCCGGTTTGGATGATTTAGGCCGGGTAATTGATTTTGGCGTTTTAAAAGAAAAGTTTGAACCCTGGATTGATTTAAACTGGGACCACGGTTTTATATTATGCAAAGAAGACGATGAGGCAATAGCCGCAATGAAGCTTCTCCCGTCGCAAAAGCTTTTTTTGCTCGATACCAATCCGACGGCGGAAAATATGGCCTTGCACATTTTGCGAGTGGTGGCGCCGGCGGTGCTGGCTGGCTGCGGTGTGATAGTCAATAAGGTCGTACTCTGGGAGACCGAAAATTGTATCGCCGAGGTCAGTCTTTAGAATGTTACTGCACGTAATCGGTGACACATATGTTTGGTGATAACCCCTCCCGGCCCCAGGAAATGGGTGATGGACTCAGTCTGTGGGTGCAGGAAGTTTTTTATACATTGCAGGGTGAAGGTCCTTTCTCCGGTCATCCTGCTGTCTTTGTCCGGCTGGCCGGCTGCAACTTGAGCTGCTACTGGTGTGATACTGAGTTTGAATCGTCAAGTTGGCGTCCAACGCTAAATCAGCTCCTGGAAAAAATTGTCGCTGTGCGTCCGCATTTTTGCGACCTGATAGTAATTACCGGTGGTGAGCCCTTTCGTCAGAATATTGCTCCGCTTGTGCAAAATCTTCTTGATCAAAATTTGCGTGTGCAGATCGAAACTAATGGGACTTTGTGGGTAGATCTACCGCTGGATGAGCGCTTGCATATTGTCTGCAGTCCCAAAACTTCACGCCTTAACGAACAGCTGACGGCTCGTATCGGCAGCTACAAGTACATCATCGCTGCCGGTCAGATTGATCAAGATGATGGCCTTCCATCTTCCAACACACAAAAAGAGGGCCTCCTTCAACACATCGCAAGACCCGCGCCTGGTGCCTGCGTTTATGTTTTGCCACTGGACAGCTATGACCCGCAGATTAATCAGCAAAATATGCAGGAGTGTGTGGCTTCAGCGCTCAAATACGGATATAGACTTACTTTGCAGACGCATAAGGTGATC
>Ga0116230_10007584_pt1 | contig 10712 bp, 10 predicted proteins | sample S1TSphfallax_3_FD_88678 | JGI IMG/M metagenome (GOLD analysis project Ga0116230, IMG submission 88678) | Host-associated microbial communities from peat moss isolated from Minnesota, USA - S1T2_Fd - Sphagnum fallax MG | ecosystem: Host-associated > Plants > Peat moss > Unclassified | place...
TTGAAAATTTGTCCTAAAAACAAATGCCAAAAACCATAGATTCAAAATTGTTGTTTTATATGTATAATGATGTCTTTAAAACTGTAAACAAAAACACCAATGCACATATAAACAATATCTATTCCTCTAGATTTCTCATTTTTTGACCTGCTTAAAAATTATGGCTAAATAACCAACAACTTATGTTGTAGGACTTAAGACAAAGTAACCTTTAGGTTGCTTGTCCCTAAAAAGGTGAAGAAAAAACCTTTGTTTGGTTCCAAAATCTTCAAGATTCACAAGCTTGTGTCCCAACAATGTTTCAATCCAAGGATCATATAACACACAACCATATTCATCACCATTCTTTTATTTTATCTTCCATGAATTTGAACTTGGGTTTCAAGGTGAACTATGCATTTACGACCATAACAATAAAAACTTCTATCATGATTAGTTAGAGAAAACATGTGACATTTCGTGCATATGTTTTCAAAGCAAAATTTTCCAATAGTAATCACTAATTTTTCGATAACCTACAACCCACAAACCACACAAATGAAAAATAGTCAAATCTAACTAACTATTATTTAATCACAATCAAGGACATTTTCACCAAAAATTGTTTCACTTTACTTAAGCTAATTTTATTGGAAGATTGAAACTTTCATTTATGCAACATACTACCAACTTTGTCAAAAGGCTCCACATTCATTTAGAAACCCACAAGTCTTGGGTGTGACTTACATTCTATTATATTGGCCTCTAAATAAATATGAGTGTATTTTTTTTCCCAAATTGAAATCCACATGGTCAAATGCCAAGATAAAACCTTAGAAGTTTCAATAATCAAAACATATGCATAAAAAACATGCTTAGGGTTTGCATATGAATCACAAATATAATCTAAACTGACTAGGATTATTTATGTATTGTATGAATAACATGGACAATTTAAGAAAATAACAAAACAAAATATACACCCATACTTCAAAATTTATGGCAAAATCTTATTTTTTAATCTTCTTGTTGTGGATTTTATTTAGTATGTCAATAATTGAATGATCATGTGCAAGGACTACAAACATGCTTGAAATTTTGGCCACAAGTTGCTACTCTCCAAAACTCACATTTTTGATATTATTGACCAAAAATGTTGCAGGTTTATTAGTGTTATACAAATTCACCAGTTGCACATGTTGTGGATAAAACTCAAGGTAAAAATACAATGCTTGTGTGTCACCTGCTTTAACCCATCGACCACAACAAAGATAAGGTTTTGGCAAACCTACCATATATCCTCATGACAACCATATTTAAGGTTTTGAGTTGTTCCAAATTTGACCTTTGTATGAAACTATGGATGGTATGAATCGCAACAAAATGCAAACTTATGGGGAATGGATCAATTGGTTCTGTTACTATTGTTGCCCCAATTCTCACAACAAAACCTTGACAATCCGTTTTTTAAAACTTATTTTGGAAGGTAACATCAAAATATGTAACATGTATATATGACCCAACATTAAACTATTGAAAAACAATGGTTACAAAAGTTGAACCAACCATCAAGGTGATTGTAAGATACCCTAACACATCAATAAGATCACAATGTATATATTTAAAATCGTGGCCAAAAACATTGTAAAATCCATACCTACTAATTATGTACCCCTCAAATAGTGCACCCAACATCCTTTGTTGCACATCAATTATCCCCACAACAAACATTGGTGCTACTATTTTCTTACTAAGGCCACGAAGGAGCTTAGCCATAAATTTTTATTTATTTTTAACATTAAAACTTAGTTACAAAATTAATAGATTTTGTTTTTGTTTTTGTTTTTTTTTTTTTGGCCAGAAACTAATATGGCCAAAGGAATAGAAAATAAATAAATAATTGAAAAATAAAAACTAAACATGAACTAAGTACAGAAAAATTTGAAACATTTTGAAGCTAATTTTAAAACTTTAACAAACAAGTAACTTTTTTTGATATAAAAATAACAAGGCAAAAATACTTTTCAAAGCATCAAAACAGAAAAAACAAGAACAAATGCAAAAGTTTGGTTGGCAAGACAAAGAACCAAACCCTAAATACAACTCCAACACATCTCTAGTTTTCAAAGTCTACATGATAAAGTATACAAATCTTTTATAAATCAATTCACCTAATTACATGTATATGGAATAATTGACATAACTACCTTTTTTAGATCTTGATCTTTTTATTAATCAAAGAAGAGACTCCATGTGGATATAAGGAACCCATACACAACACTTGTTCATTTTTGACACCACCTTCTTTTACACTTTCTTGCCACATATAGAATACCCATATTTAGCAACCCAAGTGTTCACAAAGCAAGAGCACCATTAGTGAAGTGAAAAAGGGGAAATACTTAGTCATGATCATTTTCCATGTACAATTTTGGAATCCCATATATTAAAATTGTTCAAAACATCCTACATGAAGTAGTGCCAAATGCTAACTATTTTACATTTTTTTTAAAAAAATTGACACCCACTTGATAATCACACATTTTTGTTTTGAGGTGTTGAACATCTACCAACAACTTTGCTCGTCTTTGAAACATTGTGAATTAATTTGCCTCTTCAAATTCAAAGAAAAGTGATTTCCAATGTTTTTAAGTACTTCAAAAAGAGTGACCAACTAATTTATTTTCTTTTACATCAAATTTTGCTCGATTTTTATCCTCAATGCCTAGCAAAACCTAGGTCAAAATATGGGAATGTGTTTTGCACATGTTTAAAAACTCAAGGATTAGGAACACAAAGAAAAACCTTAAACAAACATTTGAAAAGTAGAATTGGGTACTTGAGAGTGGTTATTTTACATCCATCATCAAACTCTGATATTATGATACATTCAAAGCTCCATTATTTTTTAATGTGAAAAAGTTCACATTGCCATGTTTTAGGCGTAGACAAATTGTTTGGAGAAGGAACCACTTGCAAGCATTGTCATTGTTGAACTTTTAATATATATATATTGCCATGCCACTTCATGGATCTAATGCCTAGCAGGAAGAAGAAAATGCAAACACCCATGATAACCTTACACACCAAGAAAATGTAGCCATGGCCATAGCTTTCTTGAAGCTTCTTGGCAAGTGTTTGAGAATTCACAAAGGTTGCTTAAATAGGTTGGTTGTGCTTTTGTGTGAGGATGATGAACATTTACTACTTGCACACATGCTTCCCTCTTGGGCTTCTCTTCTATCCACTTCCCAACTTTGGGCACAACTATTACAAATGAACACCCCTCCCAACTTAACCTGCCCACTTCATGTACTAACCCATTCACCCCCTAGACCAATCCATTTTTAAAATATAGATTCAATGGTAAAAAAAACTCGATTCATCCTACATGAAACCAAAAAGTATAAAGCCAAACCTAAAAGAAAATATCATTAGAAAAAAATTGTCTTGTCTAGTGTGAAACCGAATAATATAAGGCAAAACCTCTTCCACAAAAAATCAATGTGAGAATCCTTGTCCCCTATAGCGGTGTGGCCTAACAAATGATACATCAAAAAGTTGGAAAAAATATCATTGATGGTCACAAGCCAATATCTTTGCAAACCAACACCATTGCAATGGTTTTTAATGTCATTTTCATGAAGTAGGTGGGTTTTGAAACCATTCACAAGAAGTCTTAACCAAATTTGCCAACAACTCACATACTCAAGTAACAAAAGTTAAGAAGACTCTTCTATTCCAACAATGAACTATGACTTAATATATAAATATGGTGATCTAACACAATTCTCCCTCAAAACATGGTGAACTTTTTTAAATAAAAAAAATATTGTGACAAAAAAAATTTATTTGGTGCATAGGTGCAAAATTTTGCACCAAAACAAATGGCTCACCATCACATGACTTTGTAAATAATGTGTCATAATGTTTTAATATAATGTAATTTTTTCCAAATGCAAATCTAAACTTTGACATGCATTTTTTTAATCCTTTTTCTTTCTTTCTACTACCTACCTACCATGTACCTACGTATTTACCACCTACTTGATTACCTACCACATAATTACCTATTATTTAAACAAAAATTCAAAAAATATTTCTTCAAGAAAAAAAATCACTTTCATGGATTGATTTAAATTTTATATCTATACATATTTAAAACCTACCTACTTACCTAACTACCTATTATTAATAAAACAACAACTCAACAAATATTTCTTAAAAAAATTATATGATTCCATGATTTGATATAAATGTTGTGCTTATGCCTTCCTACATAACAAAAACTCTTGTTTTTTATATTATCTTTTTATGATTGAATAATAGTCAAGATGAACCTTTGGACAAGATGTTAAAATTAAATTCAACCAATTGTTGCACTCAAACAATGATTGAAAGCTAACACATGTTAGCATGTAGCAAGCCACATCATCCACAAAGTGACAAATTAATCACATTATTTATTATAAGCACCAACACCACATAGGCATGACCCAATCCATGTGTAACCAACATTGTTTGATTTTATTAAAGATTTTAGTCCATCTAAACAAATCAAACATGATTACTTTTCAAGGGGGGACAAATTGGACCAAAAACAAAACCCCCTCTAATCATTTAGGACAAGTAATTCAATTACATATGTTGTTAGGCACATTATTAAGGGAATAAAAGATATGGTTTTGTTTAACTTCATCCTCATTTTGTGTACCATTTGATGAAAAAACCTCAATGTGACATTGGAAACATTAATCAACAAATCAACTACAAAACAAAATGTAGTGTTTGGTAGGAGTATCATTGAAGAAGATTTTGCAATTGAGCATGTGAGCCTAAACCTTTTAAACTTTGCATTTAATTAATATGTTGAAATAATTTAAAAAATAGTTCGAAAGTTTGGGGTTCAAATAAGCTCGAAGTGGATTGATATGTGCATTGTGCTTTGATAATGTAGGTGAATGTTGTTTTTGCAATTTGGTGGTGTAATTGAAATATTCCAAGAATCCATTGGAGTGGTGGAAAACAAATGGGAACTAATGACCTTGACCATTTGATTATTTTGTTGTAAAAAATGGCCCAATAACCCTTGAAAAACCTTATATGTGGATGCCAAAGCTTTGGAGGAATTTGGATATGCTGAAGAAGACCTCTTTGAAGTGTTATAGGGTGAATTTGATGATGAAAATATGGAAGACATGGAGTGAATGTAATTTTGCTATCATGATGCATTGCCATTTGATTTTGCATTTGAATATGTGTTTGAGGCTTAAGGTTTATTCTCACCATGGTTTATTTTTCCAATTTCTCCAAGTTAAACGGAGAACTACCATGTGCTTCTAGTGGTATGCGTGTAGGTGACATATTTGTTTTTGGGAAAGTGATTCCAATTGGCTATTCAATTTTTATTTATCTTTAAAATGTCTAAGTATTTTTCTTTATGCATAATGTGGTGGTAAGAACCCAATGAATGTTTTAAAGTTCAAAAGGCTACCACTTTTTCCACATTCAAGTACAAGTGACTACTAAATGCAATGTAAGGTAAAAACAAACAGCACAATGGAGTCAACACAATAGTTTTTTGGCTATTGAATAATATCAAAAGTAGTATCAAAATATGTCATTTTCAAAACTAGAAACCAAGTTTCCAAAATAGAAAATAAGTTCATCTAAACCATACTTGTTGAACACTAAGTTACACTAGCCAAATGTGTGACAAGCTACGGTGGTAAACAAATATGACTCATTTGTATAGTACGTGAATTAGTAAAGGTTGGCTACTAACTTCAAGAGATAAACCAATGGTCTAGCATGTTGAAAACTGATAGGTAAAAATTTTCAAAGATGGATAGCCCAACAATTTAAAAATACCAACACATCAACATGGTGATTAAATTGCCAATTTAAATCTACCAAAAAATCAACAAAGTATTAGACAATTTATGGTCTTCATTGTGTATTGATAGGCATGCTACTTTTAAGGCCCGCTATTTGCAATTTATGAAAAGATCCAAAAACCCCATGCACTTCATTCTTCTTGCTCCAAAACAATGTAGTTTTGACAAAAAGAAATATTGCCTATTGTTTATATACCTAAGAGATTAAGTTTTCCATGCTAAGAATAAATTGTTCACTTGAGACCTAGTGTTGTCGAAAGCCACTAAAAACAATTGAACTATAGCTCATTTGATAATGAATCAATTTATTCCTTAATGCTTATATATGCACTCAATAAAAGGTTAAGGTCAACATAACCATGACCCATCTAAAAATAATAAATCCTAATAAGAATATGGAAGGTATTCAAAAGCTTAACTAAATGGTTAAAATGAAATGTTTTGTAATGAGAAAGTTTTTCAACGTAGTGGGTTCATTGCATGCACACATCAAGCCTTCCTTTGTGATGATCTTATATAAGGGGTTAAAACGTTGCGAAAACCTAGGTTTATTGGCATACAAAATGATCTACAACAAACATTAGGAGCTTGAAAGATCTATTGTTTTTCAATTGATTGTCCAACTACTAACATCCATTGTCTTGAGAATCAAGAAGCAAAGCCCCTTTATCAAAAACTTCCTTGAATTTTTAAAAAATTAACAATGATGCAAATAAAAAATTAAAAAATTTAACAAATTTTCATGAGCAACAAGCAATGTTGGCTACAAATTCCAAAGCTTTGAAGGTTTACCATGTAAACTAATTGTAGAACATTTGTATATTTTCCAACAATACACAAATCAACATTTTGGAAAACTCCACCACCTTATCCTTTATAGTTTTCAAAATGACACGTAATACACAAAGGTTATAAACAACAAATTGAGTTGTTTGTTGATTCCAATTGTTTCAAAATAACAACATCCTTATCGTCATCATCATCATCATCACATGTTGCTACTACTCCTTGGAACTTGCAAGCATTAGATCCCCTTCCTATAATATAATTAGGAAATGAAATAAAATAAGGATTTTTTGAATTATGATCATCACTTCACATACTTGCACAACTCAACCATTGACAACATTAATAAAATCACAAAATTAGGGTCAGATAATTTGTAGGCATTACAAGGAAATGTGACCAAGTTCACTTTATAATTTAATAGATTTTGAGTGAATTTGGACAAATTTATCGTGGTGAAAGTGGTAAACCTTTAATGAACATGGATTAATGGCTATAAATAAATGAATACACTATAGTTAGTTCATGGATATTTTAAATTGTCCCACCTTAAATTATTTTGGTTATTTTGTATTATTTTGTAAATTTTTCTAATTATTATAGCTTAGGTCATTACATGTAAAATATTTTAGGTTATACTTTAAATATTTTATAATAAAATAACCTAAAATAGCCAAGAAAAATCTAAGATAAATAACCTCAAATAGTCTAAGGTAAAATAATTTAAAATAACACAAAATATAACATGGAACACAATATTTTAAGATATTTAAATCAACGACATCAAATGATTTTTTTATATTGTAATGAATTATTCAAAAATTAATAATGACTTATGTCAATTAATAGTGAAACATGATGATTACACAATGTTCTTATAGTGACATACTTTTAAACAAGGTGAAATGATTAAGGTGTGGTGAACTTATTTCATTTTAAAAGTCCCATAGTGATTAAGGTTAATAAATTGCACTTTTTTATTAATGAAATGTTAAAATTTGACGCCAATACACATTTAAGTGAAAATCATATCTTAAATTCTCGCCCATTGTCATTAACACAAATCTTTCACATATTGTAATGCACCATTTGCATTTTGAAGTTTACAAAAATGAAATAAAATGTGACAAACAATAATATAAACATATAAAAACAAGTGTTCACAAGAATCAAAAAATGTAACACATGGACATTATGTAACAAAATGGATGAAAAATGATTAACATTATCATTCATGTTGAAAATATTAAATATTTAAAATGTTAGTTGAAAATTTTGAAAAAATATATTCTATGTGAAAATCCATTTACACAAATAAAATATATATTTGACACTAAGGTGTCAAATATATTATAATTTCATATATCTTTATTTATATTTGTGTAAAGAATTAGCTCAAGGAAGCTTCCATGAAAAGTTCCACACAACCCATGATCCAATGAAACTTGAACACATTCATAGATATTTATTAGAAATGAAAATTGAACAATGATGAGTTTATTTCATTCATTATGATTGCAAATGAATGTTCATTGATGGATTTCATCTACAATCAATGGATTAGATGATAATGAATAAAACCATTCATTATGGATGAAAATTAAGACATTCATGGATCAATGAACTAAGTTACATGGAATATTGTTCTAATGAATAACTTTTAATTCCAAATGTATGTTTAATGATCTACATTGGGGTTCGTTGTTTGATGTCATCCATGACACTAGTTAATGTGCATACTTTGTCCAAGTTCTTAAAATTGTCATTAAATTCTTTGAGGAATGTTTCAAAGTCATTGGCTAACGGACACTAGTATGTCAAGGGGGTGGGGAGTGGTGCTACTTTTGTTTATACATATTTGGAGAATTATTTTAACATAGTTTTCATAACAACTTACATTAGGTTCACTACTTAAAAGGAGTTTTCTTGAACACATCTCTAATATACATTAGGTGCGAATAGTGAATGATGATTGATAAACTCCATATGTTGGATGAAAATGAATGATTATGGATGAATTTCATCCATGAATGTCAAGCAAAACTACATGAACTACCATGTGGAATAATTTGAATATGTGTCTTGTGATGTAGGTATATGTTGGTTTGGTTGTAGATGTTAGTAATGAAGCCTTGCACCATGTGTACCTCTTACCCCCAAGAAGCCAATAACAAAATATATTATCACACTTCTCACTTATGCTTGGAACTCAACTTATATACAAAGTGGCTACTTTGTATTTGTTATAAAACAAAAGTGACGATGAGGAGGATAGAAAAAGAAAGAATGTTTTTATACTTTCAAGGGATTGCTTTCATATGACAAAATCATATCATTGCTTACTTTTTGATTATTACTAATATATTGTAGTTCAACATGAAGGTTACATTTTTGCAAGACTTAAACCCAACGCATTATGGCATGAGGTGATGAATTGCATCCACACCTATTTCCTTGCTCCCAAAAGGACTCTTCACTTTCAAGAAAGCTTCATGGTATGTCAAGCCACCCAAATAAAGGTTTTTCACAAGCATTTGAGTGAAGCACAAAAAACAATTCTACAAAAACAATTCACATTTTTTAGATAGTTATTATTAAAATTTATTTTCAAAATTTTGAAGTAGATTGAGAATGAACCGAGGGAAAAAAATAAAATCCATACCAATTCAAGCATCTTTATCAAAATTTGAATTTCATAATAAATGAAAGAAATCTGGCAAATTGATTTCTATAAAAAATAATTAGGCAGGAAGAAAAATCAATGGTTAGTATGGGTAGAATTGGCTCATCCCCTGTGCCTACCATATGTGCAGAACTCAATTCATGTGTGCAACCTATCTCTCCTTTTACATACCTATACATACAGATATACATACATACATACATACATACATTATTTGCATGTAGACTATCTAGTGGCCCCCTTCATTTGTTGGCTCCAGTATATTTTATTAAACCTCTTTTCTTTGCAAGGTCCTCCCCATCCCAATACTATTCTGGTATTTATGAGGCTTAATTTCAGAGTTCTTATGGAACCTTGTTAAATTTATTTTAAATCTAATTTTCAGCATTCAAAATTACTCTAAATTCAATAACTTTTGCTCCATTGGCTCAAAATTTGCAAAACAACAAACGTGCATACCACCTCATCGAGGGCTTTCCACAATACCAAAAGCAGAGCAAGGGGTTAGCCCCACCATTTGGGAGGGTTACCCACCTTTCAAAAAGGGTAAGGCATCTCACCCTCCAATCACACTAGAAAAATTCTACCAATTTCTTTACATAGGGGCAAAACATGCGAGTACAAATTCTCTCTCTGCACCTTCTAGTTTAATGTTTTAAATATTTTAAATATTTATTTAATTTAAATTATAAAAACTTGAAATTTGAAATTTCTCAAATTTTGTGATTGTAGCAAACATGGCAATCACTCCATAAGAAGATTTAGCCAAAATTGGGGCTATAAATTACATATGAAAGTAAAAAAGTTTAAGCATCCTTTCCCACTCCCCCCCCCCCTAAAGCACTCCAAGAAATTCCCTAAGTGTATTTTGAGGGCACCTTATATCCATGAATATACCCCTCTTACAAAAGATGGGTATTACGCACTCCTTAAGAGTAAGAGGGAGTGTAAGACCCGTGTTGTTTTGTGTTTTTCTGTGATTGTCACAAGCATTTTTCATTCATTCCATAATGTGGGAACCTTCAACCTTGGCAACCTTTGACACTAATAGTATATTCAATTTTCAAGAAAATTTGAAATAGTTTAAAAATTCAAAGGAAAAAAAAAACCTTGTGAAGGAAAATTTTAAAAATAAAAAGAAAAAAAAGAAAAAATTATATATATAAGGAAAAATTGGAATATTATTATAAAATTTTCCCACATGGAAACTTGAAAATAAATGATCATTCATTTATTCAAGATTGAAATGTTGAACTTGCCATGGTACAATGAATGGTAGTGTGGAGTAAGTAAGGCTACTACAAGCAATCAGACCAAGTCAAGTTGTGGAAACAGAAGTGATAAGAGGCTAAAGAAAGAAGATAAAA
>Ga0116230_10007585_pt1 | contig 10712 bp, 15 predicted proteins | sample S1TSphfallax_3_FD_88678 | JGI IMG/M metagenome (GOLD analysis project Ga0116230, IMG submission 88678) | Host-associated microbial communities from peat moss isolated from Minnesota, USA - S1T2_Fd - Sphagnum fallax MG | ecosystem: Host-associated > Plants > Peat moss > Unclassified | place...
ACCATTATTAATCACATAATTTGGACTAGATGTTGTTGCCATTTCTTTTAATTATATTGGTCACAACAATGCATATATGGGTTTTGGGATTTCTTTTATCATGTCATGTCTTAATGCATTAATTGATAATCAAGGACCTATAATAAATCATGAATCATGTCGTTGACTGTATAGTCACACCTTGTTGCCACATTACATGCCACATCATCATCATCATCACAAAAGATTGAATCATTGTTAGTTGCAAAAATCAAAGACATTTTTAACTAATTAATAAATGATATTTCAAAGAAATTAGTGTCATGAATAATGATGTTGATTATAGTCACAACACCTTGTTGCAACATGGCATGTCGTGTTATCATTATAGGAATTTGAATCATTGTTAATCACAAAGGTCAATGATACTTTTTACTATTTAATTCCATAGTATAAATATATATTAACACAAATAGGAAAAAAGAAAAAGAAAAAGGATATTTGACCAAAAAACCAATAAATTATCATACTAACTACAAGTGCAAAAATATAATGTTACATGACATGTTGATGTCCTTTACCACTAGTAAATGAATTATGTGATGACATAATTATAAATGTAATTGAAAAATAGTAGTTGTTCTTGGGTCCAATTAAAAAGGACACAATGTGTTGTAGTGCAATTTTCTTCATTTGTTTTCAATATTATGACCCCATCTTATGGTGCATCTAATGATAGAAGTAGAATTGTGTGGCCTTGTGCACACTCCATGGAAATACCCCATGGAAAGACACATGAAGTCATTGAAAACTTATGTTTGCAACATGGCAAGGTCTATGGGTAGCATTGAAAAAAAGTACATAATGGAAGAATTAATTGGATTTTGCACTTAGTATATGCAACATTTTAAAACTACAAAACGAGAAGTTCAGGATGATTGTGAGGACCAAAACATGTATGCCTCAAAGTTTTTGGCACATTAGAACCATGATTATTGGTAAATTAAAAATTAGACCCATTCTTTCACCATAAAGAATGCAACAATGCTTGAACCTCGAAAAATATGAATGGTTGCAAATACATAAAAGGAGCCAAGGGCACCAAGGTCAAAGTCTTTTCCAAGGATTGCATTTGACACTTTGCATTCTTATGTTTGTTTATTTTCTTATTTTTTAACTTCTTTTTCAATTTATAAATGTGTCTTCGATATAATTACTTTTGTATTACATATTGGTCTATATGATTTATATTATGCATCTATATTTTTAACAATAAAAAATGAATAATGTTTTTGTTAAAGACACATTTCTTTAATTCATAATTTGCAAGGTCAAAAATTTATTTGAAACAAATGCATTCAAATGTGTTTTTTAATGAATTTCATCAATTTTAAATGTATTTTTCTCAATCATCAATATTAAAACCCTCTCCAATTTTGAGAAGGAATGACATTTAATAATAAAAAGGATGTTGAAAAGTATGTATAATCATCACTATTTTGAACATGCAAAAGGACTTTTGAAATATCATTAGTTTGCATCAAGTTTTGAACATTGAAACTTTGCAAGTAATGGAATTTTAAAGGAAAAATCACAATCTAATTTATCATGCTTCCTTTATGATTTTTCAAAGATACAAAATTACAATTTTAAGCATTATCCACACACCTTATTGCTCCTTTTATTATGTTTGCACATAAATTGACAAATCTCCTACATTATACATCCATTCATCCTAACTTTATAAGCTTTAAACTAAAGTTTGGAAATATTATGGTTAGTAAGTATTCAACATAGATTATGCCCATAATTGCATTTTAAAAAATTTAGGTTTTGAAAAGGGTCATTAATAAAACAATCTTGTGGATTTGATCATGTGTAAAAAGACTCCATGCTAGGGGTTCCAAGGGTGGGAGACTAATATATTTGCATGAATTGAGGTTATTGCCATCGTATGAATAATGGTTTCCATAAGCTTTATCTACAACAAAAGAATATGGTGAAAATTTTGACAATGATGCCATTCAATTATCCTTCCCTCCTACATTGAAAGCAACATATCAAGAGATGTACACATATGAAAACCATGTGAAGAATGTGAAGATAAGTTTGGTCACCATGGACTTTGGAGTGGTTGCCACTTTCACAACAATGTGTAACCCAATTGGACAAGAGAACATGCCCATCAAAGTAGACTTGGAATATGTTAAGTGGATTGAAGATATACAAGAATTGGATTATGGCATGTGTTATTTTGCAATTGGGTCAAAGTTAATTACAAAGAGGCAAGAACAAGAATGAAGTGAGATTAATATGGATTCACATCAATGAACTTCACTCCCATTTTTAGAGGATTCTTTTGCATTTCCTATACATGTAAAAGAAATATTCTTTGTAAATGACTTTTGTAAATTGGGGTGAAAGGTGGTTCCAAGGAATGAACCTCAAGGGAGGCATGTTGAACATGAAAAAAACAAAGGACCAAATGTTAATCTATTAACAATTGGAAGTGATTGAAATTTCCTAGGATGGTGAACCTTTGAACTACAAGGGAACAAGGTTCAAAATGATACATTATGTTCTTCATATGATGAAAAGGACATTGACGAATAAGCATTATGAATAATGTTCATAGAGGATGATGAAGACTTTCTTGGAAAATCATTAGATGAGGAATATTGTACCTTTTTATTTTAAGGTTGCATTTGAAAAAAATGCGAACCTATCTTCTTTTGAAGCAAAAATGTCATGTTCATTAATGTGTTGAACTAACTCCATTGTTAAGGTGCAAAATATTCATGTAAACCATCAACATTTATTAATTTGAAATGCTTTTATGCGCACTAACAAAAAACAATTATACCATAATACAAGGGTGGTTTTAGCACATGTTTATAAAATATTTAATTAATGTTGAACATTCCATATATGTATGTATGTATGTATGTATCAAATATTCCAATAAATATTCCATTTTCCTTCACAAAATTATTTTATTTGAAGAAAATAATTTCAATTTTTTTTAGCAATTCAAAAAATATATAATTTGTGCCAAAGTTATAACCTAGGTACTATGGTAGTCAAATAATCAACCATCTATTCCCATTTTTGGTGGATTGGTCTTAAAAACCACCTTCATGGTCAATTGTGACAATCTTTAAATGGCATGGTTTTGTTGTAGTTTAGGCATTGATGTCATAAGTCACAACAAAAATCATCATGTAATATAGATGCATTTTGGACATATTTTGCAATGTATTTGGTTATGATGGATTTGTTCAATTTATGGTGATTAATTATTGGATATATTTCCTATTACAATTTTAAAAAATATTAGTAACATTAATTGTTTTAAGCAAAATTCTTACTATTTGTTCTTGAAACTCCTTTGGATGTAATTACCATTTGCCATTATAAAAATGATTTGGATAATTTTTAATGTCATTTACTATTTTTTTAATTGTTTATTTTTTGATATAGGACATGTTTGAGATTTCATGTGCTCATGTTTGCAATGCCAATCACACAAATAATTGTCTTTCATCATTGAAACAAATTCTATTTTTTTGGAAGTTTTTTTACCCTACACTTACCCATTTATACTTGCATGATATGTATCAAATATATAATATTTAGCCATACCTTACAAAAAGGGAAAATGTTCATCATTTTTTCCCCTTTATTTGAATATATTTGGTATAAATTTTATTCCTTTATTAGGTTAAGAAATCTTTTGGAAATTATATACCTTTAGTCATTGATATATTTTTGAAAATTTTAATTTGACCTTATCCAAATATAATATATTAAAATCAATATATTCACACAACATTAAAATGGACCCAAATAAGTTAGCGATCCGTTCATAGTTGGGGCACCCACAAGGATTATTTAACAAGCAAATGACTACATAGAAAACCATGGGTTTTTACAATATTTACTACATTTTAACTATCATGTACTATTGTGTATTTACAATTAGAATAATGTCAAATTGAGAAACTAACAAAATATAAAAATACATTGGATACTACATTATTGTGTTAGTTTTTAAAAGTGTAATATTTTTCAAAGGGAATAAAAGGGAATATATTTGTCACAAGCACAAGAATTACTAAGACAAAGGGATTTCCAACTTGCACCATAAATACTAGGACAAATTATGACAAAGGTTGTAGGTTTAATTATAAGTTTAAACATGGAACAATTTTTTTTAAAAAGGAACATGTTTAATGTGAAAAACTTAAGTTTAAACAAAAAATTCTTTTGATAAAACATGAAACATAAATATGAATGATTTAGGAATAAGAGTATGGTGCAAAATCGTACTTTAGACTAATGTTGAACAAATCAAAGATAACAAAGGCTAGTATAGGGTTGAATACTTAGTTCAAAAAAAATTCCATATGAAAAAATTTCATAATATTTCAAAGAACCTTTTTAAGCACCTTCCTAACTATATTATGGATGACAAGTGAATGGTGGTGGATAGATTTCATCCATGATGATTTTGGCAATGATGTTGATAATGATGTTGCCGAACTATTTATGGGATGTCATTCATGAAAATTTATTAAATAATACAATTGACATCAACTTTAAATCTATTAGTAAAACATAATTACATCCATATTTAGTAATGCTCATTGGGTGCATTTGATTAAATTATAATCCATACAAGAATTTTGAAGGTTACATAATTCATTACAAAGGGTTATAGGGTAAATGATTTTTTGGATAATTTTATTGTTTTTCGTATTCATTGGGCCTAGAATTTATAGCCTTGAGTGCAAGTCACTCGCACATGAAAAGATCATGGAAAAAAAATCAAGTTATTTAAAAAAGTTTATTTAAGCATTTTCTACATTTTAGATTTGAAACAAAACATTGATGCACAATATTCACATGTGAAAAATCGCCACCATCATATGAATGTTAGATAATTAAATTTGCCCCATGTAAATTTTTATTTCAGTAAAGAATGGAAAAAATAGTCATATATATAATTCAATGGTTCATTAAGGCCCGCAAGGGGTGGGGGGGGGGGAGTAATTACAATTGCAAGTGAACCCTTGGACATTTTCTTCAAAAAAACATCTCAAAAAACAAGGTGAATACTCAAGACACATTTTCAAATTTTATAATTTTAAAGGTAAAAAACACATTTAACTGAAAGTGCCAAAATGTGTTGTAAACATGAATTTCACCAATTTCAACTCCATTTATTTTCAAATTATTAGTATTACAATTATTTCCAATGTTAAGAAAGAATGGTGCACATTTGATATGCAAAAAGGATGCTTGAAAATAAAAATAAAAATAGTGCATGAGTATATTTTGAATGTTTTAAACATGTAAAAGGATTATTGAAACATTGGCAAATTGAGTCAAACATTCATTATTGAAACTTTGCAATGAATGGAGCCTATTCCGAAAAGAAATTTGACAATCCAAATTATTGTGCTCCCCTTGTGATTTTTCAAAAATTTTAATTTTAATTTTAAACATTGCCCACACCCTTTAATGGTTTTTAAAATTGTGTTTACACCCCTTAGAGCTTTTTTGGTGGAGTCCTTGGTGAATTTTGGGTGAGTGTTGGCATTGTAATTAGTGCTCACATGTCATACAATTACAAATTCACAAACTTATTTGAATGTATTAAAAAAGGGGTAGGGCCTTCTAAATTTTACCACACAAGCTAGGCCCAAGGTGAACTTTAGGTATAATGTGCTTGGTAGAATTATGTTAAGCCTTGCAATGAACCTTGGTGAAATGTGTTGAAATGAACATGGTGGGAACTCAAGGGGACAATTAAATTGGCGAATAGGGCCAACAACCATAGATTGTTTATTTTTTCATGGCCTCAAGTCTTTATTGGAATAAAAAAAAGGTGCAAATCACTACAAATTTGTATTCCTAATTATCGTGGCCCATTTGGGAATCATGCTTCTAAAGTTTGGAAATTTATAGCTAAATTATACCTACTCAATTAATTACAATTTAAAAATAAAATAAAATAGGTACTTTAGAAAATTATTTATCATTTTAAAGGACGTCATGGTCATTTTTCATGAAGCTTTCCGTCCATCCCTCTGTCCCGTCATCCATCCATCCAAGAAGATGGAAGAGGAGGACGACGACGAATAGTAGCAACAACAACAACAATAGTAGCAGAGCATCCAATCTTGTCGTGGAACCAGAGATACAACATCCTATGTGGTGTAGTTGTAGCTTTGGCATACTTGCATGAGGAATGGGAACAATGCATTCTTCACAAAGATATCAAACCCATGAATGTGCTTCTAGACTCCAAGTTCAATGCCTACTTGGGGGATTTTGGCATGGCACAATTGTTGGAGCATAATAAGAAGGGACACACAACTTTTGTTGTTGGGACCATGGGCTACTTAGCACTTGAGCTTCTACATACCCGAAAGGCAAACATAAAGACATATATATTTAGTTTTGGGGTTTTGATGCTAGAGGTGACTTGTGGGAGACAACCCTTTAATCCAAACCTTCCTGAAGAGGAGGTCTACTTGCTGGACTGGGTGTGGTCTCTTCATTAGAGTTCCTCTCCCTTTGTGTGTGGATCCGAGACTAGTGGAAGCTTATGACCTGATGCAAAGCAAGCTGGTGCTGCAGTTGGGTTTTTTCTGTAGTCACCCGAATCCAGATTCTAGACCTAGTATGCGGTTCGTGCGCCAAGTGTTGTCAGGGGATATTTCCCTTCCCTCTCGTCCTGCTTCTAAGCCTAAGTTCTCCTATACCTGGAAAAACACAGGCCTTATCACTGGTGGTGGTGTTGGTGGTGTACTACCCATCAGGGAGTCAACTTCTACGGTTGGTTATGAACCAACTTCTTCTTTGGATTCCCAAGATCAAAGGCTCGTGGATGTTTCCATTTGATTCAATCTTTTTTTGCATGTAAGTGTAATCATCAAATGTCTTTTTGTCTCTTGCAGTTTGAGCTTAGATATGATTACATAGTATCCCAAAACTCCGTATGCTGCCTAGTGCTTCAAATCCCTTGCTTCAAATTCAGCTGCATGCACGATGGGTGTACCCCATTTGATTCAAGGTTGCAGATTAAATGTTTTTTGCAGGAAAGAGAATATATTCCATGTCCAAAAATTCCGTGTGCCACTTCTAATCCTTTCTTCAAAATTAACTACATACATGATGGATGTATCCATTTGATTCAAGGTTGCAGATCAGTTGTTTCTTCCAAGAGAGAAAGTACTATATTCCATATCTAAGAACTATGTGTGCTGCCTGTTTATAATCCTTACTTCAAATTCATTTGCCTACATGAATATTTGTGTATTGATTTGATTCAAGCTTGTAGATCATATGTTTCTTGCAGGAGATTGAGTATACTCCATATCCCAAAACTATGTGCATTACTTGCTTCAAATAATGGCTCATTAAATAGGTTGTTTCCATCTGAGTTTCGGTTTGTCTTTGTGAAATTAAGGCTTATTGGTCTAGTTGTAAATCTTTGTGGGTTTAAATCCACTGTATACATGTGAATGTTAGGCAATTTGTTTGAGGGAGCTGAAGGGGGTTTTCCTCTGTGGCATCAAATGGGGTTAGGTAAGATGAACCATACCTTCAAGGAGACACAGAATAAGGCAGTACCAGTAGACCCCTCATACCTACTTATCAGAAAGTGGGTGAAAGTGCCTGAAAATCTTATTGCAAGACATCATGCAGAAGTTGTTAGCAACATAACATTCAAAGATCCAATAGTTGTTTGGCAAGAGGATGATGGTAGTTAGGTTTTCACGGTGGGTTCAGTGATTGCCCAAAGATTATTCCTTGTAGTTCACCATTCATCCAATTCTCAACAAGATGGTAATGGAACAAATTCTTAAGCAAGTGTTGTGGCAATTTTTGCATCATGACTGTTAAGAATCTTTATAGACCTGGGTCCATTGAAGAAGATATTTAACCAATTGGGTGCCCCTATGCCTCTTATGTCATCTACTACTAACTTGATGCGTGTATGCAGGACGTTCACTTCCCCAAACAACATATCACTAGCAGACACATATTTGATGTGTCTAATCTCTGGCATTGCAACGTAAGTCCTCCCAGGTCTTGATTGTTGTGGCTAAATTTTGCAGCTTCCTCATGAGCAATTGATCCCATGTATTCACCTTCTGAATCTATAGCTCTTCTTCCATGACTAGCGCGACTTTCAATATTGTCGATCAACATCTCATGATCCCCAAGATTTTGATATCAATATCAACAACAAACCCAACATATATTCTCCACACAAGGCCCGAAAACATATAAGAATGTATGCGTGCACTCATTGCGTAGCATGGTAGTCCTTTGGCAGCTTTGGCAGCCCTTCAGCAACAACTAGAAGCTCAATAGAATGAAGAGCAAATTGACTTTTTGGGAAATCTTGTTCCACATATTAATGCCCCAAAAAAATTTAATCAAGACATGTTAGAATTTGCACGTGAACGTCGCAATCGCTTGCAAAGAGAAAAACGTGCCATGCAACGTATAGAATCGGTTAGGCCATCTGAAACGCCACAAGATCGAAGTAATTGTCTGTGTCAAGAATGGCAAACCCTACAACAAGCAACATCACGTGCACAACCTTCTCTTGGCAATGATGCATTGTAATTATTTGAAGACGAAAATGCATCAGCCTTGGCACGATGGGATTGTGGAGAAATGGACACAATTTATGGATTCTACAATGCGAAAATGTGGATTAAAAAACGATTAGCAAAGTCGAGCAACAACAACCCATAGTTTTCTTTATGTTAGGAGAATGGCAAAGTTTTGTTGTCGAATATTCCTGCAACACTACAAGAGTTAGAAGTTCTTTTAACGAGCAAAGAGAGAAGTGCCGTCAAATTTCGAGATTAGATTCGCATGTACAATTCGGTGTTGGCATTCACTTCGCTCGGTGCCAAAGTTGATGAGTCAATAACAAGAGGCACTGGACCATACTCCTTTCACATTCAAGATGAGCTTTATCACAAATTGAATCCCTATGTCTTACTAAAGGACAACGTCCACAGTTTGCACAGTTGTACATTCATGATACGGAGAGCGAACATCAAACCACCATGCCGTTATGCTATCGCTTGATCCAATGACATTGGATCGATTATTGACCATGATGTACAATATCAATCCCTATGTCGAAGTGTTGAAAATGGCAAGGGATATGATGGCAAAAGAAGGTGTTCCCATGGATTTGAAATTGTGTCTCATTACCTCTTGAACAAAAAATGCCCGCCGATACAATGTGCCAACGACCGATGAAGTCGTTGCATTGATGGTATGAAATGGTTTTGAAGCTGTAGACAAATGTGATGTCATCATTGCTCAACAAGTTAGTTCATTTCAGCACATTTCTGAGCTACATGTGGGATATATGGCTTTACATTATATGTTGTTATTTCTCTACACTAAGGATGGATGACATCCGAATATTCCATTCAATGGTGTTGTTATGCAGGATGTTGATGCGAATTTGGATGAAGACCATGCGGAAGAATCTAAGCATCAAAGAAAGCATCATAATGTGACAATGGCCGAATTTTACGATTATCGACTTCAACATCGAGACACTAATGACATAGCATTACTTCGGGGTGGCTGTTGAAGTAACAATACATTGTGGATGCTTATGCGGTTGTCGAACAAACCCACTTGATGTATATGCGCCTGAATAAGAAAAAGCTTTGTGTAAATCTCTATCAAATCCTTTAGGACGCCATCGTTGCAAGTGACAATAACATTGTTGCCATTGGACAAAGGATCATTTTGCCATCTTCTTTCATAGGAGGTCCATGTCACATGGTTCATAATTATCAAGATGCCATGGCAATCTACAAATGGGCCCACTCCCCAGATGTGTTTATTACATTCACTTGTAATCCCTAATGGCTTGAAATCAAAAGAGCATTGCTATTCAGACAACAACCTTAGGATTGACCGGATTTGGTAACACGAGTGTTCAAAACCAAACTGAAGGAATTGATCAATGACATTCAGAAGAAACATATTTTGGGATGTGTAATTGCGGGAATCTATGTCATTGAGTTTCAAAAGCGTGGGTTGCCGCATGCACACATTCTCATCTTCTTTGCCGAAGACTACAAGCCACACATGATTGAAAATGTAGACCGCATGATCAGTGTTGAACTTCTGAATCCAGAGACAAACAGGTTGGCCCATGAGACCATTGCCAAATGCATGATGCATGGTCCATGTGGAGCTTCATTTCCAAATGCCCCATGCATGGAAGATGACAAATGCAAAAAACAATACCACGCAAGTTCCAATCTGAAACAGTGACAAATGTAAACAAATATCTTATTTATCAACACAAAGATATGGGGCGCACAATTTTGGTTCATGGTGTTGAATTGGACAATTGTTGGGTGATACCGCACAATGTCTATTTGTTGACCAAATACGATGCGCACATCAACATTGAGGTCTACAACAACATTCGTGGAGTTAAATATCTGTTCAAGTACGTTTACAAAGGACATGATCGTGCAACTATTGAGATCTCATGCCAGAGCGAAAATACCATTTGCCCAATCAACAAATGGTGTTGTTCCATGATGATGATGATGTGCAGGAAGTGGCAGCACGATCAGCCATTTCCTGAACGATGCTAATGGAATGGTTCAAAACAAACCAAGAATCGGAAGTTGCATGAAGCCTTACGTTCGATCAATTCCTTC
>Ga0116230_10007586_pt1 | contig 10711 bp, 4 predicted proteins | sample S1TSphfallax_3_FD_88678 | JGI IMG/M metagenome (GOLD analysis project Ga0116230, IMG submission 88678) | Host-associated microbial communities from peat moss isolated from Minnesota, USA - S1T2_Fd - Sphagnum fallax MG | ecosystem: Host-associated > Plants > Peat moss > Unclassified | place: USA...
ATACTTACTACAAAAGTTACTACATAAATACAAACCTTATAGATCACCTAGTCCCTACATCTAAGTACACTTTTGTCAATCCTATACAAGGTTATTTTGCATGAAGACTACCTTACCTTTTTGGGTAGTATATGTAGCTACTTTAGATGTCCCATTAAGATTATCATCACTTGTCTTTTTCCTCTTCTTATTGGCAACAAAGTCTTGTTTCTTTTGAGTAGGTATTGCCACATGTCCACATATTGCTACATTATTTCTTGGAGGACTTGTATCAACAACATTATCAAGCCCCTTTTGCTTAGTACTTTTGACATTGATGGGCTACGCAAGTAATATTACAAATGACATTCCAATACTTGAGTTGGGTAAGGAATCGTCTGTGTGTCCTTTTGAGGCTTGAGGCACCTCTTGCACTCCACTTCTAGGTATAGGTCGAGTTGTGGTAATCAAGTTGGGGTCATTCCCAACAATTGGATTATCGTGAACAACTTCAACAATGCAAACTTCAATCGCAAGTTGTGATTCCTCCAGAATGCATTATGAACCATTGTCATGACAATCAACTTGGGATTGCTCCTAGCAACCCTTTGAACCCAATGTGTTTGGGACTTCAATGACCATGTCATCAAGATCCATCACATCATAAAATCCTATTAGTGTTGTTGCTACAAAAAATAACACAAGGAATGGCATTAGCTTCAAGATTAGTTAGTTCTCATGCCATACCAAATATATTTACTCAATCCAAGTAGAGCCACTTTAGATGAAAGTTGAAAGGTCAAAAAAGGATGAAATGTTACACTTGTATATTTCGTTAAAAAGCAAGCAGTTCATTGTGTAATGGCCCTGCCCTAGATCCTGAGGGTAACATCCAACCATATTAGAAACATTACATCTATCAAAACATAACATCCTATCACCACTTGACATCTTCACATTGGTTTAGTAGCAAGCCAAAATTCTTGGCCCAACATCTTTCACAGATGCATCTAGTCTCTTCCCTATGGGTAACAAACACATGGCTTTCAATAAAGGAGTGTCCAAGTCCAAAAAGTGGCACATCAAGGCTAGATATTCCCCATTTTGCAATTGGGCACTTTGGAATTTTGTGTGAATGGGGAGTATTACTATAAGTTAGGCTACTTCACTGAAAAACCTTTGAGCAACAACTAGGACTTTTTCCCTTACTTTTGTAATCCTTTTGGGGAATAACTCCATCTATTTTGCATTAAAGATTACTCACCCTAAACTCTAAAATGAAAACCCAAATCTTCAGTTTTCAAACCAAAAAGTCTCGGAAAAGACCATTGGTCCCCATAGTAAAAAGTGATACATCCCAAAAAAATTGTTTAATTGTATAAATTTATATTAAGGAATGTAAATGTGAGACCTTCACATCAAAAGCCCAACTTCATGATATCCAAATATGATAACAAGTGTAAATTCCAATTAATATTGTCAAGAATGTAATCTCAAGAAACCCCCAATTACATATATATAATTCCCCAAAAAAGAATTTTCATGTCACCCCACTCCCCCAACATTGAGAGGAAAAAATTAGCTAAACGCAAAATATATACTAGAACTTGCAGCCAAGTCTTATTTGAAACATAAATAGTGTTTTTTTTCCAATTTTTGAAATAGCATCAAATGTGAGCATCCCAAGAGGAATATAAGATGAGACCTCCAACCTCTACCCAGGAACTATCAGAAAAAAAAAACCCCTATTATGATTTGCCTATCTATAATGGATACCCCAAAAATATATATGTAAGATCTTCTAGCCAAGTTTTTAAAAGCCTAAATGATGTTTTTTTTTCAATATTTTGATGTAGCATCAAATGCAAGCATTCCAAGAAGTATGTAACATGAAATTCTGGCCTCTTCCTAGGAACTATTAGAAAAAAAAAGTGTTTTAGTTTGGCTATTTATAGTACATAGCAACAGAAATATAATTACACGAGTCCCCAAAATTGTTGAGTTTCAAGTAATTTTTTTTCCCAACAGAGAATCTTGCAAGAAAATGTTGGACTTTCTCAAAAAACTTTTCTGCAATAGTGCAAAATTTCACACAGAAAAAAAGACTAAAACTAAGCCACATTAAGAAAGAAATAAAAATATACAAAATAGTTATTTATTACAAAGCATATAGAGGGAAAAAAAATGTTGAAGAAAGAGAACAAGGGGAGAAAAATGTTAAGGACTAAGGAGGATGATTATGTCATCCTTGAGGGGGAAAAACAAAAGAAAAATGAAGAGATTAAAAAAATGAAAATAGCTAAAGAAAACAATAAAACACATGTTCCATGAAAGGAAAAATTTGAGCTAGAAAAAAAAGAAAAAGAAAAAGGCAAAGAAATTGTAAAAAGCTTTGCGATTAAAAAAAAATTGAATTTTTTCCATGAATTAAAAAAAATTGATCGAAATTTTGCAATTAAAAAAATCCGCAAAAAATCACCAAATTAACTTGTTAAATTCAATAAATAAAAATAGTTTTGAATGGATAGCCCGGTTAGTAATGGAGTAGTGATTGAGCCTAGCGTAGGGCATGCGAAGGGCAATAGTTGTAGTCCGCTGCCAGTTTGCCCATGTGCATGAAGCACAGGTTTGCCACCACCATGCCGGCATCAAAAAATAATATTAAAAAAATGATTTTGGCCGATGCTAGTGGAGTGACCATGCATGTGAGTGGAGCAAGTGTAACCCCGACTAGCCTATTCACAACAAGGCTCTCAACCCAACATTAGAAGATGAACATACCTAGCGTGTTCATTTATTGTTGTTGATAGCATCCTGTCCCCCTCGCCCCCTTCGACACCCTCATCCCTTCTTCCAAAACATTTAGTGAGAGCATCTTTGCTTCAATTATTGGGTTGTAATAGCAATGGTGAGCATCCCAACATAGATTGAACTATAAGTGCAACCTCTTCCCAAATCTTGTCAAGGAAAAAGGCCATCTCAACTATTGATGAGTGCAAGTATCCGGCACGTAGGGTTGGAAAAGAAAATTATGCAATCACCAATGTTGTGGAGGTAACTAGTTCTTTGGGTACAACCTAGAAGATACGACCACTGTAGTGCAAGTATTCGATTCTCTGGGTAAAATCTTGAAGGTGAAGGTCAAGTTCTTGTACTCAAACCTAACCAATGTTTTTCTTAAGAAAATTTGTATATAGATAAAATAGCTATCACCCATAAGAAGGTATAGAAGAATCGGCGATTATCCCTAAAAAATTTAACCAAGTTTGGCTATAAACTCAATATGATGTACAAATCTTTGATTATGCTTCTATGTTTTGGTTACACCTTGAAAATGAATTGTAAAAATTTGGCTTTTAGAAATTTTTTTACTTACATTCTTAGTGATTAAAACCTCCAAAATTGTTGTTTTTTTAATTTTTAGTTTTCATTTTTTTTGGGCAAAATCTTGCCAATAAAAGAAAGATTGGACCTAAGTTGTGGTATTTTGTTGGAACCAATACAAAATTTGATCCACTATAGTACCTACTTCTAAGGTCAAAATATGTAATTAAATAATCTTCTAAATGAAATCGATTTTTGTGGGAATTTGAATGTGACATGCCCTTTGTTGAGCTTTCCTTGAGGTGATACCAAAGGTCTACTTCCTTTCATGCGTCCTTCACCTCCTCCATACCATGACTGCATAATAGTTAACAAATTAATTAGTTTCCTTTTAATTTATTATACTATGAAACTTTGACACCATGGTTGATGACCAAGCTACTTTTAGACAACTTTGTCATCACTCAGGTTGATCCGTTGACCTTCTCAACCAAAATAGTCAAATTGGTGGTTGCAAAATACTAACAAAAATACATTGTTTTGGTCGAAATGACTCCTTGAGGTCATGGGACATTGGTTTTGAGAGGCTGGAGTTTTTGAAGACTCAAGATTGACCAATTTATTTATGATCTTATCTTTCGGAGTGTTGAGATGAGCTTGGAGTCTTTCAATGCCAAACAAAAATGTTTTTGTTCTTTGTAATTGCCAAGGTTTTTCAGCATCACAATGAGCAATTGGAAATAGCCATATGTTTTTCAACATCATTTCGTATATTCTTGTTTTTCCAGATCTACTCCAACCTTTTCAGAATCAAAAATTTTATTTTAAATTTTGAACTTCAACATCTTGTTATTCATGATGTTTTACAATTAATATTAAAAATGAATTGGGAAGTTGTAGAATGTGTAGAGCTGCCCTCCCTCCCAACAAAGCCCAAAGTGGGGCATAACATTCATATTTGTTTTAACTTTACAAAGGAAAATTACCATATAAAAAAAGAGGTGGTTTTATTGCATAGTTTGCTTCTAGCACAAGTCCCACTTGTATTTTATATTTAATAAGTTTTTTTTTAAAGGGAAAAATGTAAATATCCATCTTGCATGGAATGAGCTTGTAAGTTTCTCAATTCAGTGTTGAGTGGTAATTGCAATGCTTAGTTTGAATTTGGCCACTAATGGGGATAGTGTTCTTCTAGTATATCTAGGTTGATATCTTTTGCTCTCTTTTGAAGGTAGAGTCAAAAGAGGGAATACAAATTGTAATAGGGAAAAAAAAAAATTTAAATAATGTTCAATTATTTAAGAAAAATTATAGTAGAAAGGTGGGGGCGGGAGGATCTCCATTTCTGTTCAAAAGAAACATTTTTTAAAATCAGCATTTTTTTAAAATGAAGGAAAAATGGTTTTTCTTTGGTAGGTGAAACTTTCTACTTTTTAAAAGGGCAGCCACCTTTACAAAGGAAAACATAAAGGAAAAATCCATAACAAAAAAATTAGGATGAATGATCCCACCTATAAACACATATAAACATAAGTAATGCTACATGTCACCTCCATTTTGATCAAATTATAACATAGTGTAGACCATGTTTTCAAGTTCCGGAGGCATATTTAATAATCGTATTTTGCACTAGTGGGGGTGCAGAAAGGGGATGAAAACATATTGAAATACTCTCTTTTGAAGAGTCATATTGCGTAAGACAATCTATTTAAGAAAAACCAAAAGGTTGGCTGAAAGCAATGGACTACAAAAAAGTGCATGTCACCAAAATTGTTATCAAGGAAAACTTTTAACATTAACACAATTTGCACACTATGGTTGAAAGGTTCGAAAACATGTAATTTGATGGTTGGTAATAAAATATGTTTTGCACATTTGATGATATTTGTCAGAACCAATCATATTGCTTTATCGTTTGGTAAATGATGATTTTGAAGTTTTCATAAACTTGAGTCTTAGCGGTAACAAGTAAAATATTTGAAATGAGTTGGTGTATGGTCCAAAATTCAATGGTGCCACATTTGAAATTGCAATTTTTTTTACTGTGACAAACTTTGAGGATTTCTTTGGAATTCTTTTTTTCTCAACAAACTTTTTTTTGGCTTGGGCAGATTTGGGGGGCTTCTTTGGAACTTTTTTCTAAACACATTTTTTTCATTGGGGGTGGACTTGGGGCTTCTTTAAAAAGAATTCAACACATGTTTTTACTTTAAGGCAAATGGGGGGGGACTTCTTTGGATTTTTTTCTTTTCACAATTTGGTTTCTTTAAAAGCAAACTTCGGGGAACTTTTTAGAATTAACTTTTTTCACACTCTTTTTGTTTTGGGTGGTCTTGGGGGGCTTCTTAAGAAGATTTTTTTGAAAACATTTTTTTGTTTGCGGCAAATGTAATAGGTCTCTTGTGGAATTTTTTTTTGACACTTTTTATTTTATTTAGGGCAGTCTTGGGGGACTTATTTGAAAATTATTTTTAACCTTTTGGGGGAGGGAGGGGGAGACAAGGCGGGACATCTTTGAAAGCTTTTCTTTACATTTTTTTTTCCTCTTTGGGGTAAAATTGGGTGTCTTCTTTGGATTTTGTTTTAGACTTCGTGGACGTATTTGAAAGCCTTTTTTCACATTTTTTTTTGGTTTGATGTAAACTTGGGGCTTCTTTGGAAGTCTTTTAATTTTGACCTTTTTATTTCTTTGGGGAAAATTATGGGGACTTTTGTGCAAGCTTTTTATCACAAACTTTAGAGATTTCTTTGAGGTTTTGTTGGCCACTTTTTTTTGGCTATTTGGCCATAATTGATGAACTTCGTTGTATGTTTTTTTTGCTACTAGTTCCAAACCCAATAAGCTCAAAATTATGTGTGTCTCATATGGGCTCTTTAACTCTGTATTGAGTCTTATTACATCATTAGATTAATATGGAAATAAAGGCTAATATCTGAATTCTACTATGTGAATTAAAATCTTAACACTAGAGTCCGTTGTCATATATAATTATTAGTGAATAGCTTGAAGCCTTAAAAAAGGAGTCATAATCATAGACATTGAAAGAAAGGTGTGTCATGGACTAGATATCATGGACCTATTAAATCCCTCCAGCATGGTTTTAAATGTGGTTAACTTACAAGAAGTATTGGCCATTGTTTTTTTTCCTACTTATCCAAGTGAAAACCTTTTGAGAAGGCCATGACTTGTTTTCAGATTTGGCAATAATGTGAAATTTTGCACCAAAAAAAACCATTAACATTGGGTATATGATCGGTAGAAACCTACAACTCTTTAGCTACTTGTAGTAGGACCAAAGTGTCCAAATATAAAAAATTCAACTTTGTTGGCTCTATCCATATGGAAGAGACTATGCATCCATGTAGGATTAAATTAACGTGAAGATGCCAAGGACGTTATGTATTATTGATGTAATCGAAAGACCAAGGACATAACAATCCCACAAAGAGTTGCTTGGTAATGTAACAAGCTCTTGAAAATGGAAATACCCACACATAAGGAACATTACAACATCCATTAAATCCTTGGGCATGGTCTTAAGTGTAGCTAATACAAGAAGTATTAGTTGTTATTTTGGTTTTCTATTGTTCCAACCAATTTTTTTTGAGAAGGTCATAGTTCATTTTAAGATTTGGCAACAATGTGGAAATTTTCACCCAAAAAAATGATGTACTTCCAACTTTTGAATCCAAAAGTGACGTACCGATAGAAGACAACTTGTTAAGTTGGGTCTGTTGTTGTGTTTCAAAAGAAGACAGTGATGACTTACAACACATCACATGTTTGAACTTTTGACCTTATGGCTCATCGCGTGCAATGCCTTCAAGAGTTGATGACTTTTGCTTTTTTGCAATGGCGGGGTTAGAAAGTTGGCCCATTGTGTTTCTATCAACAATGCACAAAAAGTTCAAACCTTAACCCAAGGACTTTTGTTTCTTTGTAGTGGAGGGGCTAAGTTGGTTCAGCGTGTTTCTATGAACAATGCACACTAAGTTCCAACCCTAACCCAAGGAGTGTGAGAGAACACACTATGACCAAAAAAGAGGTTCAAGTTGCCAAGTCCAATAAGTTAATAAAAAGAACAAACTTTGGGTTTGTGGAATATTCCAATTTGCCTTAACACTTACTTAGCATAACAAAACATTGTGCTGGAGAAAGATCTTAGACCTAAAAATCAAATGCCAAATTAAAAATTTGAAACTAAACGGATTACTTGACACATAAATTAAAGTTGCCCTGTGCACGAGTGTTTTTTTGAAATTTATAAGTATTCATCAATGGTGGTAGAGGTACATATGGGTTTTAGTATACAAACCAGATAAGGATACTCAAGACCCTAAATCTGGGTCAACGTTTAAGGACTACCATAGTACCTTAATGCCTTTAGCACAAATTATATCATTTCAAAAAATGTTGAAACTATTTTTAATTTATTTTTATGAAAAAGAATTATGTGAAGAGAAATGAAGAAAATTTAATTTGGAGTAATTTAAAATAAAATATTCACAATCATTGATTTTTCTGCAAACGTATGCTGAAGTTGCCCCTAAACCATGACACTATATGTGCCTTCTAATGGGTGAGGACTAGTGTTGGCCAATTCTTAATCTTCAAAAGAACCTTGAAGCCTGGGTTTAAATTTATAATAGGATGGAAGACCTTCTAGTTTTGAGTTAATTGTTTTTTCAAATTCAGAAATTAAATTTGTTCTTAATATAAGTCAAAAGTTTTAAATTATTAGTTCCCAAATCACTTGGTTCAATCTTGTAATGGTACCCTAAAAAGAGGGATGAATTTAGGAAGATTACTTTTATTGACGCTTGTCAAATTTCACCAATGAATGTACCCAAGTCTGTAATTATGTAACGAAATACTTAAGAAATGAGATAATTTTTAAATTCATATGTATTGGCATGATCAAGTTCAGTAGCATTGTTCATTATCCATATGCATTTTTGTAATTTGATTCTCAAACCATTTGCAAATCATGATCATTTGCAGTATAATGCAAATGAAGATTTTTCACCCACCCAATAAGAAGTTATCAAACTTGAAATAATTATTAGCAGTGGTCAAATATCATATTTTAAGATAAATTTTAAGATATTGACAAGGCATATCCTATAAACATTTTCAACAAAGAAATATGCATTGAAGTTTAATTTCAGCAATTTATTTGTAATGGCTGATATGGATAGAAGTGAAAATTTTATTTTTCAATGGATATGAAATTGTTGGTTGTTAAAATTCAAATTAAAAGTTATGCATATTGAAAATGAATATGATCCAAAAACAAATCCACTTGCATAAAATGCAATAACTTGTGGGGAAATCAAACCCCAATTCTCAAAAGAATTTTCCCATTGTAGTGCAAGTTGCCTACCCATCAGCACCCCCAAACCCCACCCCAATTATCCCACACAAAAATTGGGGCATTATGCATGTTGGTAATGGATGCACTTAGTTATATCCATCCAACACTAGTAATTACTATTGAATTGGATGATCAAGTTTCGGTTCACATTTCAACAATTGGAAAATAAATTGTTTTGGATCAATGTAGTTAGATTTCTATTGCTTGTCACTATAGATAGCCTGCTATGAAATTTTTATTTTTATTTTATTTTTTCTTTCAAAACATGTATTACAAAGAAGTTGCCATTTAACACTCGGGTTGTTCCCTACTAGCACTACAATAGATGGTTGAAAAAAAAACACTAAAATTGTGTGAAATGAATAAATTTAACATTACCCAATTTGTACACAAAAATCACAATGGACAAAGAAGATGTAAACATCTTTTAACATACAATAGGGGGTAGCCAAATGTGTTTTGGGCAGTGGGTAGGTTTGGTCTACCCAAGATACTGTTGTACCTTTGGCACACATTACATGATTTTTAAAACGTCGATTTTAAAAAATATTATCTTTCTAAACAAAAAAATTCATACAAACATAATTAAAGATTTTTTTTAAATTTTTGGAATATTTTAATTTTGAAATAAAATATTCAAAGTCAACTAACTATTTTGATACACGTGCCTAAGATGCCCCTATATTATGGGATACCCATACTTTTAGCAGGAACAATTAGTCGAGCCAGAAATAGTGACAACCAGTTTCAAAATTGAACTTCAATGTACCCAATAAGGTGTGTCATGCAATCACAAGGCTTAATTTTTTTCTTTAGGGTTTGGGCGGGGGTGAAAGGGGTTGGATGAGGAATTTTTCGTTACTAAATTACAAATGCCATTTTGACACTAATTTTTTTTAATAGAAATGTTGAAATTCTTTTAAATTAAAACTTTATAAAAATTTTATGAAATAAAATACTGAATCTTTAGGAAATATCTTATTTGTCAAAATGAAAATCTCAAAAATAATTAATTATTTGACAAATGTGTGTGAAATTGGCAAAGGTATTACAGGTCTTCACTTTTTTGGGGGTGATATGCCATTCAAATTGGCTCATTACATAAACAAAAAAATTGAACTTGGGAGCCATCATGTTTCATGAATTGAAAGTTGAATATATACCCATAAACCATGGGGTGCCATGGTTTGGACCTATAATTGGGAAGCAAAAAAGGTGGAAGGACCAAGTGACTAATGTGAAGCTAGATATTGGGAGTGATTTCAAGCACAATCTAAGAAGGGAACTCTAATAGGGTAGACCAGCCCATCATTGATCACTTGTCTATGACCGAACACTTATTTCTACCTTCATCATATGTGTTTCATTTTGAGTGATTTAAAATGTTATGGGAGTGCTACCTCAAGCACTAGAAATCATCTTTGAAGTGTAAAGGAAAAGGAATAATGAATAAATAACAATAAGAAAAATAAATTTTCCAACTTACAAAATGCATACTTTTTTTTAATTTCTTCTCTTTGGACCCCTCCCACTTTCAAACCTGATAACTTTTTTAATTCTTATTCATTTTAAATGATCTAAAGTGCTATATGAGCGCCACCTAAGGTTCTACAAATCATCTTTGAACTTTAATAGCAATATAACGACATACAAAGAATGTTTGGGTGTTTTGGAACCAGCCTTTGTAATATTCAATGGTTTGTATTTTTTTTTGTTCTTAACCCCCTTTACTTTGGGGGGCCATAATTTTTTTCATTTCTAATTCATTTTCGACAATTGTTAATGTGTTAGATGCGTAAAGAGAAGGGGTTCAAATTTTGTTAGACAACAAGAACACAGAGCCTTCCCTTTGGATCTAACCTACCTTGAATGCTTAAATATTCAATCACAAGTTGGCTACCCTAGGATTGTTGGAAATGGCTAACAAGGGAAAACCCCTAGTTTTAAAAGTAGGGTAGGGTGATGAGAATTGAAAATTGTATCAAAACTTTGCATAATCTTCAAAGTTTTTTTTTTTCCCCCAAATTCCTTAG
>Ga0116230_10007588_pt1 | contig 10711 bp, 6 predicted proteins | sample S1TSphfallax_3_FD_88678 | JGI IMG/M metagenome (GOLD analysis project Ga0116230, IMG submission 88678) | Host-associated microbial communities from peat moss isolated from Minnesota, USA - S1T2_Fd - Sphagnum fallax MG | ecosystem: Host-associated > Plants > Peat moss > Unclassified | place: USA...
AGCGACTGGATGAAGCTAATGGCGGACGAAGTCGCAGCGAAGGGATACATCGTGCTCGCTCCGGACCTGGTGAGCGGCGTCGGCCCCAACGGTGGCGGCACGGATGCGCTCTATGCAACCACAGGCAGCAGCGACCCGGTGGTGAAAGCGGTTGTGGCTTTGCCCGCAGATCAGGTGAATGCCGATCTGGATGCGGTGGCGAACTACGGGAAGAAACTACCGTCCGCCAGCGGAAAGCTTGCGGTCGGAGGATTCTGCTGGGGCGGCGGCAAGAGCTTTGCCTTCGCCACCCACCGCGGCGATCTGAGCGCCGCCTTCGTCTTCTACGGACCGCCACCGCCGGCTGCCGATATGGCCAGCATCAAGGCGCCGGTGTACGGCTTTTACGGCGAGATGGACGCGCGCATCTCCTCCACGATCCCTCAGGCGACAGCCGACATGAAGGCCGCCGGCAAGTTCTACCAGCCGGTCATCTACGCGGGAGCAGGCCACGGCTTCATGCGCGCGGGCCAGGCGCCTGATGCGTCGGAGGCCAACAAGAAGGCGTACGGAGATGGGTTCGCCCGGCTGGTCAAAGAGCTCAAGGCAATGAAATAGACCGCCTCAAGCGCGCGACGCGACCAGGCCCGTCGAGGCTTCGCCACGTTCGAAGTGGATGGGCCAGCGAACGACAAAGGTGGTTCCCTCGCCCAGGCGCGATGTGACATCGATGCTGGCGTGATGGCGATCCAGGATGTGCTTCACCGTCCAGAGTCCCATACCGTTGCCCTGTTCGCCCTTGGTCGTCTTCCCGAACTGGAACAGATTGGGAAGTTGCGCCGGAGGAATGCCCGCCCCCTGATCCTGGACAACGATCTCCACGCACTCGCTGCGACCCGCGAGCGAGACCAGCACCTCGGAACCGGAGTGGCCGGATGCTTCGCAAGCATTGCGCACCAGGTTGAGCAGGACCTGCCGGGTCTCGCCTGCGAGCGCCTCGATCGCCACATCGCCGGACGCCTGAATGCGCAACGTGATCTTCTGTTTCTCCAGGAGCGACTGGAGTACGACGCGCACGGACTCGGCCGCGGAGAGGAGATCGGTCCGCTCCGGCTCGCTGCTTTGCCGGAGGAAATCGAGGGAAGACCGCGCGATCGTGAGCACCCGGCTCGCCTCTTCATCCGCCGTCTGAACGAGTTTCACTGTGTCGGGAGACACGCCCTCCTGCGAACGGATGAGGTAGAGCAGGTTGTGGATAGCTTCGAGCGGGTTGGCAATCTCGTGGGCGAGAGCCCCTGACATGCGGCTCCAGTCCTCCAGCTTCTGCGAGACCAGCAGGGACTCCTGCATCTGCTGCTTCTCGGCTTCAGCGTTGGCAAGGCGTCCGGCGTAATCGTTCATGCCGAAGGCGATGACCTTCACCCGCCGGATCAGCTGAATCGCCACGTAGGCGGAGAGTACCGACGTGACGATGTTGGTCCAGGCGTCGATCCAGAAGACGGGAATCCACGTGGTGATGACTTCGAGCAGATGGGTCGATCCGCACGCGACGATAAATAGCGCGAATCCAACCGCGAAGTAGAGCCAATCACGCGCAATGACTCGCCGGGTACGTTTGGCGAGATACAGCAGAGTGCAGCAGATGGTGAGGTAGCTGGCGAAGGTGATGAAATTGGTTACGACCATCGTCCACACCAGCTTGGGAGCGGCGGCCCAGCAAACGGCGTGGGGCATCAGGACGGGAGAAGAGACCATAGGGAGGTTACCCGAACGCACAGACAGCGTCAGCAGCCATCATAGTCGTCCGAGAGATAGGATGCATACCTTGGGATTCACGAATTCACCGGGAAGGTTACCCGAATGTCGCCTACAGGTTACTAAAACGGGAGGTTTTGCTCAGCCCTGTGACATAAACGCAAAGCGCGCCACAAACAGGATCGCCAGCAGGTACAGCATCCAGTGCGCCCGCGTGGCGCGGCCGGTGAGGATTTCGAGCGCGGTATAGGCGGTCAGACCGAAGCTGAGACCCGTAGCAATGGAGTAGGTGAGCGGGATGGTGACCAGAGTGAGAAAGGCCGGGATGGCGATGCGCGGCTCGTCCCAGTCAATCTTCGCCGTCGGGGCGAGCATCAGCGCGCCCACCAGGATGAGCGCCGGGCTGGTCGCGAACGCCGGAATCGCTCCGACGAGTGGGGCCAGGAAGATCGCCAGCAGGAAGAGGATGCCGGTGACGATCGCGGTCACGCCGGTCCGGCCACCGGCCGCGACACCCGCGGAGGACTCGATATAGCTGGTGACGGTGCTGGTTCCGGCGAGCGAGCCGAAGACCGTGGCCGTCGCGTCGGCGAAGAAGATGCGGTCGAGCCGCGGAATCGAGTAGTCGGGCGCGATCAGGCCGGCACGCTCGGTTACGGCAACCAGCGTGCCGATGTTGTCGAACAGGTCGACGAAGAGGAAGACGAAGATGATCTCGAACGCGCCGATATGCAGCGCGCCGGGTATGTCGAGCTTGAAGGCGGTGGTTGCGAGGCTGTGCAGATCGACCGCGGAGGGCGCCCAGTGCACCTGGCGGCAGACGATCCCGGCGGCCATGGTTCCGAGCACGCCCAGAAGCATCGCGGCCTTCACCCGCATCGCCTGCAGAACGGCGATCAGCAGGATGCCGAAGATGGCGAGCAGCGTCGCCGGCGCACGCAGATTGCCCAGGGTGACGACCGTTGCAGCGCTGGGAACGATGATTCCTGAGTTGCGCAGGCCGATGAAGGCAATGAAGAGGCCAATGCCGCCGGCGACGGCGGCGTGCAGCTCATGGGGAATAGCTCCCACCAGCCGCTGGCGAATGCCGCCAACGGTCAGCAGCAGAAAGATGATGCCGGAGAGAAAGACGGCTCCCAGCGCGGTCTGCCACGGCACGTGCATGCCGATGACGACGGAATAAGTAAAGTACGCGTTGAGGCCCATGCCGGGTGCGAGTGCGAGCGGATAGTTGGCCAGGGCTCCCATGAGAATGGACCCGAAGCCGGCGCAGAGGCATGTGGCAATGGTGACGGCAGCCAACGGCATCCCGGTCTCGTGCAGGATCGCTGGATTCACGAAGATGATGTACGCCATGGTGACGAACGTGGTGAGCCCGGCAAGGGTCTCGGTTCGCCAAGTGGTTTCGTGTTCCGTGAACTTGAAGTAGCGTTCGAGGCGGGTTTGCAGGGTGGGCACGTTAGGTCTCAGGGGCGGCTAAGTACGGCGGCAAGAGACAAGCCCCACAGTCGCCCTCACGCGTCGCGCGGGAAAGCAACCATGGGGCACCCGGAGTTAGAACTTCAAGGCAAGCGACATCTGGATCTGGCGTGGCGCACCGAGAGTGTGCTGAACGTAACCGACCGATGTGGGGAAATTGTAAAAACTCAGCGGATTGGAGGAACTGAGTACGGGTTGATCGGCGGCCGGAGTGGGGTTGTAACCTGCATTCTGCGTCACTTCGGCGTTGGGGATGTCGAAGCTGGCGTGGTTCGTCAGGTTGAAGACATCGAACGTATAGCGCACGTCATAGCGATCGTGGAATTTGATTGCCTTGACGATTTGGAGGTCAGCCCGCTTTTGCGGCGACTGCCGGAAGATGTTGCGCTGCCCCGTCGTGAATCCGGTCTCATAGGGATCGCCATTCGGAGCGTCGGCCGTCGGGCCCGGGATGCCGTACTTTGCAGTGTCGGCCGCCCCGACGGTCGCCCCCGTGAGCAGCGGCAGGGTGAACTTCGTGGAGTCGAGCGCCGGCCTCCCAAAAGCTCCCGAGGCACCGGTCTTTGCCTGCTTCGGAGTCACACCAGGGGCGAGCGGCACGACCGGATTGGTGATGCCGTCGTAAGTGCTGTAGTAGATACCGCCCACTGCGCCGGAGAAATCGATGACGCTGTAGGGTTGTCCACTCTGCAGGGTGATGATGCTGTTGATAGACCAGCCGGCGGTGAATTTCCCCGCGAGCGTCGCTTCGCTGTAGGGCGAGAAGAGGGTGTATCCAACGTCCATATTGAGGACATGCGTCCGATCGAAGTCCGCCGAGGCGTACCCGCTGCGAAGATTGAGCGCGTTGTTTCCGGTATAGAAGAGGCCAATGTCCGACTGCTCATCGAGCGCATGGGAGTACGTGTACGACGCCCCCACGTTGAGTCCATGCGAGAGCCGCTGTTCGGCATGCAATTGAAGGGCGTTGTAGTCCGCAATGCCGGCGGCCTTGTAAGTTTCGGACTCGGCAGCATACCCGAGATACGGAACTCGGAGGTCGACGTTCCCTCCCTCGTAGTTCGACATGTAGGTGGTTCCGTCGGGCAGGTGAGCCGGAGCGCAGTCGTAATAGCAGCCGTAATTTCCAGCCTGTTGCACCGAGTAACCGTAGGAATAGCTCTGTCCGTTGATCGGGTGGGTCGGCGTTGCAATCTGTGCCTGGTTGAGGGGAACGGGAACAACCTGGTGCCGCGCGAGATTCCCGACGTAGCCAGCCTCCAGGAGCAGTTTGTTGGTCGGCTGCCACTGCAGGTCCAGGGTGTAGTTGATGGTGTACGGGAGCTTGTTGTCCTGAGCGTAGTCCGTGAACGTGGTCATTTGACCGCCATTGGCGATCTCATCGGGGGTCTGGAGATAGTTGGTGATATCTGCAGCCTTGCCTGTCGGCTGATTCGGAACGGAGTTTCCCCACGGCGTGTTGAGGTTGAAGGTGCCTGCACAAGCGGAGGCGACGGTGGGAACCGGGGCGGAAGGATTGCACTGGACCGCGTTGACGAAAGGGGGCGCCTGCGCCGCGCCGAACGGTCCGCCTGTCACCTCACCAATCGCGTACCCCGCCGAGAAGAAGGAGAAATTCTCCCCGCGATCGTAGTAGATACCGGTTCCCGAACGAACCACGACCTTTCCGTCGAACATCTTGGGCTGCCAGGCGAGTCCAAGGCGTGGACCGAATCCCCATTGACGGCCGGTCAGCGTCGTCTTGCTGGCTCCAGGAGTTCCCTGCTTGTTGTTACCGGCAATAACGATCCCGTTCGAGGGATAGCAATCGTTCGGATTGTCGTCACCGTCGGTCAGGCAAGACGCATTGAACTTGTATGCACTGGGATTGAAGTTGAAGATATTGCCGTACTTCTCGGTGAGGCCTCCATCCCAGTCATACCGGATGCCCGCCGTGAGCGACAGGGTCGGCAACACTTGAAATTTGTCCTGGAGATACATGCCAACCTGATTGGCACGATAGTAGCGGTTGGCGTTGCCGACCAGGAACGTCGTTGTCGTGAAACTGCTGTTTTGCGCAGCAAGATTGCCTTGCACGAAGTTGCTGAAATCAGACGAGGCGATCATACCGGTGCCGGTGCGCCGGTCGCGAATATTCAGCTGAGTGTAGGAGTAGTTTCCGCCGAAGGCGAGGCTGTGCTTGCCCAGGGTCAAAATCGCGTTCGCCGAGGGCATCAGACGATTCTGGAAGGTACCCGTATTGACTCCTTGGCTGAAGGCACCTTCGCCAAAGTTCAAAGCTTCATTGGTGCCATTGACATTCTGCGCATCGAGGATGCTGATGCCGGGAAAGAACGTCGACCCGAACGTTCCGGTAATGCCCATCGACGCGGGTGTGAAGGGTTGATCCTCCGTCTCATAAGCCTTCATGCGATCGAAGCCGAGGGTCTGCGTCGTGCTCAGGTTGCTCTTCAGCAGGTAGGTGTTCTGCAGGGAAAAGACGTGATCTCCAGCATCCACGTGCACCGCGAACCCAGGTACGTTGGAGTACCCGAAGGGCGCGGTCGTGGGGTCGTGCTGCCAGTAGTACTTGAGCGCCACGGTGTCTTTCTGGGAGGCGTTATAGTCGAGGTTCGCGACCGCCTGATCGCTGATGAAATAGGCTCGGCCAGGAATGAACGCGTTGTCCGGGTGGGTGGTCGTCGGAGTCACACCCGGGGTTGCGCCAGGGACGAGATACCGCCCGTTGACCTGCGCGTTGAAGAGGTTATACGCGACGTTATTGACCTGACCGGCGGTTACGGGTGCGTCGCCGGGGAAGTCGTTCGTCGCTAACAGCGCGAGCCCCGCGTTGGAACGGGTTGTGGCGGTGTTATCCAATCCGATAGGAACGGTCAGGAAGGAATCGCCAATCTCCTGGTCCGACACATGAAGGTGCTGGTAAGCGACATATCCAAAGAGTTTGTTCTTGATGATCGGACCGCCCAGCGATCCACCGAGCGTGTAGCGGTGGAGTTCGGGATTGACGTCACTGGCCGGAATATCCTGATCATTCTTGAAGAAGAATGGCGCGGCATTCAGCCAGTTCGACTCATGATGCAGGTAGACTTGACCGTGCAGGTCGTTGCTGCCGGACGAGGTGCTGAGGTCGATATGAGCCCCAGAGGTCGAACCCTGCTGCGCGTCGTACATGGAAGCATTGACGCGGATCTCCTCAAGCGTCTCCGGCGGGGGCGTTGGGAGGGCATTGCCGATGGCGAGATAGATCGACACTTCGGACTGCTCGACACCGCCGGCTCCTGAGTTCCCGACGCCGGTATTGTTGACCACGCGTGCTCCGCCCGACTGGCTCGTCGACTTCCCGTTAAACAGGTTCGACGCGTCGACGCCGTTGAGCTGGAAAGTGTTGCTGGTATCGCGCTGGCCGTTCGCCCAGATGGGGGCGTTGCCGAGACCGGAGTTGGACCCGGTGCCTCCGGAGAGTTCCGCATTCACTCCCGGGGTGAGGATCGCCGCACCGGTGAAGCTGCCGGTGGGTAAGGGAATCGCCTGGATTTGAGCCTTGTCGAGGACATAACCGTTCGTCGTGTCGGTCGCATTCATGAGCGGCGTCGCCTCGACGGTTACAGAATCCGTCGCCGCCCCGACCTTGAGCTGGGCAGGCAACGTCACGGTGCGATCCGCCTGCACCACGATGCCGGGAAAGCGGTCTTCTTCAAAGCCGTCCCGCTTGAAGCTCAAGGTGTAGGTTCCAATGGGCAAATCGGAGAAGAGATAGAAGCCGTTCGAGCCGGCGGTCGCCGTGCGCTTAAGCCCGGTCTGTTCGCCGACCAGGGTGACGGTGGTGCCCGGCAGGATCGCGCCTTCCGGGTCGGTGACGACGCCGGTGATGCCGCCGAGCGTCTGCTGCGCCAGGGCGAGCGGTGCGGAGATGCCGGCGGTCAGGCAGAGGAACAGGGCGGGACGAGAGAGACGACACGGGAAGTTCATGCGGCAGGCTCCTACAGATTCGTCTTGCCAATGGCTGAGGATGCGGAACGGCAAACGGGAGGGTCAGCTCTTCCGCTGGATTGCGCGTGCAAACACGGGGGTGCAAAAGTGCCCATGGGCCCGGGTCGCTCGGGAAGCTCAAATGACGAGAGGTTGTAAAACTACGATAAATCAGGTCGGAGCAGATGCCTAGCAAATTCTCATCGAAATTTCACCGAAGGGAGCGTTCGACGCTCTGCCCTGCCCGGAGTCGAGCTTGGGCGATCTTCCAGCGCGGCTCTTCGAGTTCTACCGCGAAGAGGCGAGTCCGGGCGGACTCTACGGCGAGGTCAACTGCGCCAACTTCGGGTCGGAGAGCAGCTACCGCAACCCCGTCCTGGCAGAAGCCCTGAAGGTGATGTGATTTGTTAACCGTTTCGGGTATGGCATTCGCCGAGGAACGGGCGCTGAAGGACAATGGCAATCCGCCGCTGGAGTTTGCGATTCGAGATTCCGGGGGTGGTCGTGACGATCTGGGGGACTGGAGTTCAGGGCGGAATAGAACGAGCCCGGGATTTCGGGCTCGTTCGCCTGAATGGTGAGTTCAGTCCTTGTACGGATCGAACTCGTTGGCCCCGACCATAGCCACGCCGAGCGGCGTCAGCGTGTGCAGGATGCGGATGGTGTCGCCGTGGGCTGCAAGCACCTGCGGCAAGCGCTTGTAGCAGTCGGGCGATTCGTCCGGTTGGCGTGCGCTCGCCTCAACTGAGAAGGGTCTCTATGGTCCTGAGGTTCGCTTCATCTACTTGGTAGTTGAGAATTTTTCTCCAGCCTGTCTCACGAGGGATGGTTGACTCAACGTCGGCAACTGTGGACCAGCCCATCAACTGCAATGTCAGGGACTCGACGCCAGCGAGATCGCTAGCCTGCTTGACGTTGGGGAGGTCTACCACCCACCAGAGAAGAGCATCTACCGAACTCTTCAGTTTCGCAACTTGTTCCACCTTCACGCAGCGGCCTTGATCTGGCCAATGCTCCAGGCTCCATGTCTTCACTTCTATACGCCTGTTGCATTTCGGACCAATCGTTTCGACGTCACACAGGCCCTGCTCTTTCGCGTTGCGGAAACGAGAAATGTGCTGCGCTCCTAAGAGGCTTAGAAGGGCCTCCGTGGCGACTTCGCCCAGCTTCCCTTTCAGGTGGCTGTTGTAGAGGTTGGGGTAGTGGCCGGAGCGATTCCTCCACCTTTCGTAAGTCCTGTCTGCCATCGCGATTGCATCATCAATGGCGTCCCTTCCAAGAACAATCTTCAAGCTACCGCCTCCTCTATCCTCTTCCGGACTTGCGCAAGGTCGCCTCCGTAGAGTCGAATCCATGGCGGAGGATTGTCAGCCTGAAATGTCAGCCAGCGCGTGTCCAGTCCCTTACTGCCGCCGTGTTGTGGTATGCCGTGGTCCCATGCAACTTGCTTGGGCAACAGCCACGCATGTACCGCCTTCGGGGAGATTCCCAAGCAGAATACGAATGCATAGTCTTGGTCCCTCAACTGCTGAAACGTGTAGCCGCCGCTTTTCCAGAGAGTCGAGAACTTTACCTCAAGGTTCACGCCATTCACTACGATGTCGCAACCCGAGTTAGCTGGCCTCGTCACTTGGAAGCCGCTTCTAACGAGCCACTGTGTGATCAGCTTCTCACCGACCGCTCCCTTGGTTCTGGAAGGGAGCGTCAGAATCCACGCGAAGGGGCTTCCCTTCCACGGAACGAGGTCGGCGGCGTAGGTTCCGCTCAGCGCATCAGAGACTTCGATAAAAACAGCCGTTTCACTTGCTAAAGGAGCGCCATCTGGCATTTGCTTGCCTCTTGTTCAAATCCGATCATCCGCGGCGAGGCAAAAGAAAGGCGGTCAGCCATGATTCTGACGGCGGCTTCGCTGCTGTCAACGAGCATGTAATTCCTCTGGGCGAGTGCGGCTGCTACTCCGGTCGTTCCGCTGCCCGCAAAGAAATCCAGCACCATGTCTCCGGGATTTGAGTGGACACGGATAATTCGATTTAGTAGCTTCAGTGGCTTCTGTGTAGGATAACCAGTCTTTTCCTTGCTGTTTGTCGGAACTATTGTCATCCACCAAACATCCGTGGGAATCTTTCCTAACGCTGCTTTCTCACGCCCGACAAGATCTGGAGCCATGTAGGGAATGCGGTCAATAGCGGCGTAGTTGAAGGTGTACTTCTCCGGATCTTTCGCATACCAAAGGATGTTGTCGTGCTTTGCTGGCCATCTGTTTTTCGGTTTCCCGCCGTAGTCGTAGGACCATATCAGTTCATTGATGAAAGAGGCTCTGCCAAAGATCGTATCGAGTAGCACCTTCGCATAGTGAACCTCGCGATAGTCGATGTGAAAGAAGAGCGATCCGTCGTCCGTAAGAAGGCGGTATGCTTCGACGAGACGCGGCTTGATGAACGCGATGAAATCATCAAAGGAATCGTCGTAGCTCGGAGACTCAACTTTGGTGACCTCGTAGGAGGCGTTTCCGAACCCCCCTCGAGTTCCATTTTCGCTTCGAGTTACTGTGATCCGATCTCGCTTCTGCACCTTCTGGGTGTTGAAGGGGGGGTCGATATAAATGAGATTGCAGGAGCGGTCCGGTAGTCCTCTTAAAACCTCAAGATTCTCGCCCATCCGGATCTCGCCGTAAGACTGTGGGCTCGCTACAAAAACTTCTGTTTCAGAATCCGTGAACATGATGGGAGTCTATCCCAAAATGACCGAGCCTGGGCTTGCGCCCAGGCTCGGTCATTTCTCAGGTGAGGCTGTTGCGGCATGCGTGAACGCATGCCCTTCCGGTGGTGGTTAGGCTGCGGACTCGTCGGTGGCAATCTTGGTCTGGGCGACGGTCCATTCCGGGGCGCCGACCTTGAAGCGGGCGAAGCGGCGAACGCTGATATTCTCGCCGAGCTTGGCCACCTTCGTGGCGATCAGCTGCGAGATCGTCTGGCTCGCTTCCTTGATAAATGGTTGATCGAGCAGGCAGACCTCCTCGTAGAACTTCGACATCTTGCCTTCGAGGATCTTGGCGACGACCGCCTCCGGCTTGCCCTTCATCGCGGGCTGGGCGAGGAAGACTTCCTTCTCGCGGTCGAGGTCGGCCTGCGAGACTTCATCCCGGCCAATGAACCGGGGATCCGTGGCGGCGATGTGCATGGCGACGTCGCGCAGCAGCTCTTGAAAGTCGTCCGTGCGGGCGACGAAGTCGGACTCGCAGTTCAGCTCGAGCAGCACGCCGATCTTGCCGCCGGCGTGGATGTAGGTCCCGACCGCACCCTCGTTCGTGGTGCGCGACGCCTTCTTGGCGGCCGAGGCCATGCCCCGCTTGCGCAGGACGACGAACGCCTCTTCCATGTCGCCCTTGGCTTCTTCCAGAGCCTTCTTGCAGTCGCCCATGGGGGCGCCGGACTTTTCGCGGAGTTCCTTGACGAGTTTGGCGTCGATCTTCACAGCGGTATCGGTGGACATCTGTTTCCCTTCCTTGTTTCGGCACACGGAGGTGCGC
>Ga0116230_10007589_pt1 | contig 10709 bp, 9 predicted proteins | sample S1TSphfallax_3_FD_88678 | JGI IMG/M metagenome (GOLD analysis project Ga0116230, IMG submission 88678) | Host-associated microbial communities from peat moss isolated from Minnesota, USA - S1T2_Fd - Sphagnum fallax MG | ecosystem: Host-associated > Plants > Peat moss > Unclassified | place: USA...
AGGGTGCCGACCAGATTTGCACATAAGCGTCCGTCCCCGAGCCCGTGTTCAAGGTAATGACGAGAAACCGAGTGTCCCCTACGTGTTGATCGGCATCAGCGGAGCCCACCGACCAAAGCACGACTTGGGCTACCAATTCGGTCAGCGCCTTCAGGATGATGCCCGCTAGTTGCTCACGTCGGCGTTCTGTCCGCTGGGCACAGCAGAGTACGCCGTCGAGATTTATCGCCCGATGCGGCGCGAACATCGGTGGAACGTTCGAGGTGCCAGCCAATGGTTGTTCCGGCACCTCCAATTCCAGTATTTCAATGTCTTGCATAGTGGGTCGCCTCTGAGTCGCCCCACGCACCCGACTCGCGGATTGCACGGTGAATTTGATCGATGAAATGCGCCCGCTCGGGTGGCGCAAAAACGAGGTAGCTTTCGCGGGGTGCTTCGCGGAAATAGAGCGTGCGTTCGGTAGCAGGCATTCTTGAGCCTCCAGTAGTTCGATCCTGGATGCTGACGCTCTCGAATGGCTCGCCCGTTATATTGCCGGACCGGCCGCATCGCCCCTACAGGGGTGTCCACCTTGCCCGGGTAGGCAGGTTGGCGGGAGCGTCAGCTCCACTCGTCAATGCGACGCCAACTTTACTCATTACTCTTCTGGCGAACAAGCCCTTCGGTGCATATTGGTCGGCCACATTCAAGTCGCGAAGCCGCATCCCTTTTAATCTTGTTCATTGAGGCCGAACCGCAGACCTGATCGGGTCCGGGCTCCTGACATGAGCAGGGGCAAGTTGCCCGCAATCTACATGTGACGCAGGCTATTCACCATAACCATGGCATCGCATTTTTGTGACCGATATCAGGCACTTTAACATCTCAAGTGGATATAGTGATGTCCAGTCGGAGTATCCCCCAGGTGTCAAAGGAGTATCGGTGATGGCAACGCGAACAGTGAGCAAGCTCGTCGGTGTGTGTCTGATAACTACTCTCATGGCCACCGGCGCCGCGCTGGCCGACGTGGTACCCGGCGCGGACTGGACACCCGAAGAGCGGCATATGGTGGACGGGTTGCGCGATTTTTATCGAAATCAGAATATGGATCTTAGTCAGGACCAAGCGGACGCGGCGGTTCGTTCCCGTCGCGAGAACGCGCCGGTGGCAGCGGCGAAAGGTATCCCGCCGTCTGAGTGGACCCCTAAAGAAACTCAAATGATTGCGCAATATCGCGCGGCTTATCAGAAGCAGGGCATGCCCTTCACCGATGAACAGGCCTCTCTGACCGTCCAGTCGATGCGTGAGACGATCGCGAGATTGACGGGCAACATGGCCGTGGCCCAGGCCTTGGCGAGTCGCAGCCTGCCCAACATGCCCGCCGTGGACCCGCGCCTTTTCACGGCGCCCCAGGCCATGGCGCAGGCGTCGACTGCTGCGTCACCTTCCAGCCTGACCGAGCAGCAACTGGCCGCCGAGATCGCTGCGCTGCCGGCTAAAAGCGGTAATCTTGTCGTCAAGCAGCGCCGTGAGGGCTTCACGATTAACGGTCAACCGGTGGTCGATGCCGAAGGCCGCATCACCTTATATGCGTTTGATGTGGTGACTGGAGATGTGACCTTTGCCGTTCAGACCCCGAACAAGCTCGAGATCAAATACCTACGCGCCGGCGCCTCCGCGACTCCAATCACGCTTGCCTTCGCTGCCCGCACCGCCGACGGCTGGAGCGTGCAGACGGTTACCGGACTTAGTTTATCAGGTAACTCGATTTCAGTGATTCCCTGTGGTCTCTTGGTCTCGCGCCCTGGCGCGGCTTTTCGCTATGACCCCGGCCAGGGAGTTAAAAACATTCCTGTCCCGGAGGGCTATGTCCTTGCCTCGATTCAGCGTGGCAACATCGGCGGCACCGGCTTCGTACTGCTCGAACGCGACATCCCGCCGAATGATCCTCAAGCCGGTCTATTGGGAACGATGAGATCTATGGCCGGATCGGTCAAGGCTTTGGGCGCGAATTTAGGACTCAACGCCAAACCAGACTATGCGCTCTACAACGGCGACACCAATTCAATGATTTCGCTCAACATCGACATGGACGGCAAAGACGTGACGGCGATGTCGGGTTGCCATCGTCAGAACCTCGCCATCAATCGCTGCGACAGCGCACAAACCTTTGAATCCTTGTACGAGCAGAGTGGGGGCCGCAACATCCATCATTATTACTGGCGCGCTCAGTGGCTCAACACTCCCACGGGACCGATCGCCGTCACGCTAGAAGCCGGCAACCGCGACGTCTTTATTACGGATCTCGCCTCTGGCAGGAAGGTACTCGCCTTCCACCGCGCCCTTGGCATTGCCGACATGGAGGTGACTCAGAACCCCGATGGGACGGTAGCGATCGAGGCTCAGCTTGCTTTCCAGCATCAGAGCATCCCAGATGCTGCGGCCTTCCTCGCGCAACAGTCACCGGTTAGCCCGACCGTCGCCGCCAACACCGCACCGTGAGGGCTTGGGACCGCAGTCTTTCCGAGGCATGAAAGCCGTGACTGAAGAGCCATTGCTGCCGATGACGCCAATATCGCCGCCGGGGTCGGTGGTATCTCGCTCATCGGCGGCAATGATCTCGACCCGGCCGGCAGATCGAGATCGACCAGGGATTGCGGTCATTCCCGCTCCTCGCTTGATCCCTTGATGCGCGCCGCTAACCCTCTCTGCCATCGAGGCACCGGTTGCTGCGTAGGTTGGACGGTCGCGAACACATAGGAGCCCACGAGCACCACCGGCGGCGCTTCTTGAGCCCCACCCTCGCGCGACTTCCCCACACGGCTGTCGAGAAAGGCCTCGACACTTTCGACGAACACCTCGCCTCGGCGCGCCATTTGCCCGCGAAACACCGGCACGATGGAGGCGTCTGCGCTGCGAGCGACCCCCGACATCGACAACTGCTCTGTCGGCCCACTTGATAAGTTGTGCTCGAATGCGCTCAACAAGGCGCTGGTATATTCCCCGAACTGATCGACGGTCTCAGGATCGGCACCGCCCGCCGCCGCGGTGCGCCTCATCGCCCTTATTTCGCCATCCCGCGTCAACTTCACAGCGCCGGTGGCAAGTAGCTCTTTCAGCACGCCGCTTGCCCGCACGCCGCCGCCCACGTAACGCTCGACCAAGCGTTCAAACGTCTTACCCTCACCGGCCGCCGGCAACGTCAGCAGCTCTCCTTCACGAGTGTGAAACTCCCGATCCTCATACCACCCGGTCAATACCCGCTGGGCGCGGTGAATCAGCGACCCTACGCGCCTCGGCGACTCGTCGTCCAACGTATCAACGATCGACGCCACGATGTTGCGCGGAAGACCGGTGATGATGGAGATCCTGGACGAGGTGACCAGCTCATTCCGAGAGGCGATTTGCCGTACCGCCGCTTTCACATATTCCTGCTCGACGAGCGCATTGAGTTCGCCGGCGCTGATCCCGAAACGGATCAATATGCGAGCCAATGGCGCCAGGATCCGTCGGCAGGACGCAATGACTTGGTCTTTGATACTCATGGGTGCGTGTGCCCGGCCTCTCTTCTGGCACCGCTACGGTTGCCGAACATCCGGTGTTGTGCTTGCTTCAAAGCACATTTTAACATATTGACTCGACGAGAAGAAATGTCTTCTAGGACAAGCAATTGCCCTTCAACTTTTCCGACAGCCGCCGACTCAACGGCAATTGCTTTTATTTGGGTGCCGGTATGAGTTGGCGCGACGATTCTACAGCCACCAACAGGTCCCTCATCTCGAGCTGGGCGCATGGCGTGTTGCGACCACTCGGGCGGATTTTCAATTCCGCAGGTATTCCCGCACCCGCTGCCTGCGCCGGCATCCATAGGGCCTACGCGGCGTACGCGCAAGAAAAAGCCCGCGGTCATGCCGGGTCCGGGTCACGGTACGAGAACGTCCTCGCGCTCGGCTCAATTACCGGTTCATGGGCGCGATCGCCGGAATGGACCGACGAGAATGGTCTGCCTCGCGAACTAGCCTTGCGCCACGGTGACCCCTCAGGGTTCGGTGCCCTGGTGCGATCCGTCGATCCACTGCTAGCCGTTTCCGCCGTGCTGAAGGCGCTGACCGAGATGAATGTGGTGTGCCTTGGCCGGAACGGCCTCAGCGTTCGATTGCTTCGTCACACGGTGGTTCATTCGCTGGACACCGCGTTTTCCATTGAACCCGTCCTGCTCGACTTGCAGCGCTTTGCCGAGACAATAGAGCACAACTTATTTGCGCAGGGCTTTCAGACCGGAGGGCGGCTTCAGCGGACCGCGATCCGCCTATCCTTGAATCCCGCAAACTTCCCGGATTTTGCACGGTACGCGCGGCGGTTGGGCCAAGGGTTTCTCGATGCCGCCGACGATCGCCTCACCGCCTATCCGCTCGCCCCCAACGGAGACACCTTTGGTGTCGGCGCCTTCGTCTTCTATGAGCCCCCGTCCACCCGATCACCGGCACACGATGACTCGACCGCGACCAATCTCTCGCTGTTGGCGCAATGGGCCGACGTCGCGCTAAGACCCGTGATTCGAATTCTCAAATCCGCCGGTGTCTCTGAGGCGACCAGTCAGCAGTGTATGGAATCGATCTACGATCGTTATGCAGGCGAATCCCAACGCGGCCGTCATTCCAGCGGATCGAACGAGCGCTCAGTGCTCGCGCTTGCACCCATTGCCGAAGCATGGACTGGTTCATCCGCTTGGACCGATCAATCCGGCGCGCCGCGCGAACTGTCCCTCGATCCTAACGATCCGCAGGGATTTGGTGCTCTGGTGCGCTCGATCAATGCGGCTCTTGAGCCCGGCGTCGTGCTCCACGAATTAGAGCGCTTGGGGATGGCACATCCCAGTGGAGCCACCGGCCGCGTGCGATTACTCCGCAGCACCTTGCTCTACACGAATGAGGACTCCTTCCTGGTACAGGGCGTCCTTCGGGATCTGCAGCGCTTCGCCGAGACAATCGAGCACAACATATTTCGCGACCGTCCCATCGAAGACGGACGCTTTCAGACAACCGCTGCTCGCCTTAATTTGGCCTCCGGCCACTTTGATGAATTTTCTCGATTCATCAGACGCGCTGGCCAAGCAGTTCTTGAATCAGCTGATGATCGACTGAATTCCTACGCCCCGGTCGACGAGATGAATGGTGCCAGTTATGGCGTGGGAGTCTTTGTCTTTCTCGAGCGCACGGGCCAGCTTGCCTCCAATCCGCTAGAAGCCCCTACCTGAAGCGTGCCGCGTTGGTCAGCCGAATCGCACTGCCGGTGGCATGTGTGAATCAGCGCCATTTGATAGAGGGTACGCGCTCGGCCTGGCGTAGATGCGAGGCGCGGCGGGGTAACCGGTTGGGACCTACCGCTGCAATCCTCGATGTCCGCCCTCGATATGCGCAAATTTGCCCGCAGGCTTGACATATTCAATAGCGGTTGGGGTGCCTGCGCGTGATGCGTCTCGATCGCCACCTCGCCGTCTCGACAGCCACCCGTCGTTCGGTTACTGTGATTTGCGTGCGTGGAAGCTTGCCCAGTCGCCGCGAAGTACGTGACCTCACGATGATCGATAACGCCGATGCTCGACTCCTCACTAATCGCCGCCGATGGCCTTGGCGCTCCACCTGAGGCTTGCCGACTGGCCGCGGAACTCCTGCCGCTGTTGTACGAGGATGTGCGGCTCCTGGCGCGGCGCGAGCGGCGGCGCGTCAGCGCGGGCGGCACCATGCAAACTACCGCCCTGGTGCACGAGGCCTATCTCAAACTGTTGAGCGCGGCACAATACAATGACCGCGAGCATTTTCTGCGTGCGGCCGCGCTCGCGATGCGCCACATTTTGATCAATCACGCCCGCGACCGAGTCGCGGACAAGCGCGGCGGAGGTGCGCAACACCTCGATATCGACGAGGCGCCGGAGATCGGCATCGGCGAGGCCCATGCGCTGGTCGAGATCAACGACGCGCTGGGTCGCCTGGCCGCGATGAGCCCGCGGCTCGCGCACATCGTCGAGTGCCGCTTTTTCGCCGGCTACACGGATGAGCAGACCGCGCAGGCGCTGGGGCTCACCGACCGCACCGTGCGGCGGGACTGGGTCAAGGCGCGCGCGTGGCTGCGCCGCGAGCTATCCGTCGGTCAGGATGTGCTCGACGCGCAGCTGTGACCTCCCCGCGCGAATGGCAGCGCATCGACGCCGCCCTCGATGAGATCCTCAACCTGCCGCAGGGCGAATGGGCCGAGGCCTGCCGGCGGTTGGCGGGCGGCGATGAGGCCTTTCGTCTTGAACTCGAATCCCTGCTCGCGCAAGTCGGTGGCAAGGATCCGGTGCTGGATTTCGCGGCCGGCAGCCTGCCGGTCGGGCGGGTGTCTCCGCGGGTCGGGCTGCCGGCCGGCGCGCGGATCGGGGCCTACCGGGTCGTGGAGACGCTCGGGGTCGGCGGCATGGGCGAGGTCTACCGGGCGGAACGGGCCGACGGGCAGTTCGACCATCAGGTCGCCATCAAGCTCATGCGCCGTGAAGTCGGCGACCAGCCGCAGCGATTCCACGCGGAACGCCAAATCCTGGCCCGTCTGGAGCATCCCAATATTGCCGGGCTGCACGACGGTGGTGTCGCCGTAGACGGCCGGCTGTTCATGGTCATGGATCTCGTGGTCGGACAGTCGATCACGCAATGGTGCGAGGCGCATCGCAGCACCCTCGCCGAACGGCTTGCCCTGTTCCTGGCGGTATGCGACGCGGTGGCTTATGCGCATCGCAAATTGGTGATCCATCGTGACTTGAAGCCGAGCAATGTGTTCGTCACCGACGAAGGGGTTCCCAAGCTGCTTGATTTCGGCGTCGCGCGTCTGCTCGATCAGACCCCGAATGAGGAGACCCGGCACGGCGCACTGACCCCGGGTTATGCGGCGCCGGAACAACTGGCGGGTGGACAGATCACCACGGCGACGGATGTGTACGCGCTCGGCATGCTGTTGTTCGAACTGGTGACCGGCGCGAATCCCTGGGGATATGCCGACCTGCCGCTCGCGACCTTGGTGGGCCGCGTGCTCGTCGAGGACGTGCCCGTCGCCAGCCGATTCGCGGCAGCGCAGAGCCGGCCGCCGGTGTTGCCCAAGGAACTCGCGGGTGACCTCGACGCCATTATTGCCAAGGCGGTACGCAAGGAGCCGGACGCCCGCTATGGCTCGGTGACGCTGCTGCAGGCCGATATCGTCCGTATGCTGCGGGCGGAGCCCATTTCGGCGCGAGACGGCGTGCTCCTGTATGTCGCCGGCCGTTTCTTCAAGCGGCACCGGTGGGGGGTGATGGCGGGCGGCGCGATCGCGGCGGTGATCCTGGCGGCGACGGTCGGCGTCGCGTGGCAGGGCCACGTCGCGAAACAGGAGGCGGCGCGGGCCCTGGCCGTGAAGAATTTCCTCGTGGCGGTGTTTCGGGCGAGCGATCCGCGCATTGCACGGGACAAGCCCCGCGGCCAGATCACGGCGAAAGAACTGCTCGATGGCAGCGTCAGCCGCATCGGCCAGGATTTCGCGCAGCAACCGGAACTGCAGCTCGAGCTGCTCGGCATCGCGGGGGAGATCTACGGCTACCTTTTGGATGACGAACGCTATGACGCGCTCATGCAGCAGCGCGTCTCGCTGGCGAGGCGCCTTTACGGCGATCATCATCCGCTGGTGATCGAGGGGGTCATCACGGACGCGTGGGCGAACATCTATACGCAGAATTTCGACGTCGCCAACCGGCTGCTCCAGGAAGCGGACGTGCTGTTGCAACAGGCGCATCTCGACCAGTCGGCACTGCGGGCCGAATGGTGGCTCGCGCGGGACCGCGCCCTGGCACCGACCCCGAATTCGGCGGCGCTGCGGCGCGACGCCGTCGACCGGGCGGTCGCCTTGTTCGCGCGTTACGACCCCCTGAACAAGAGTTACCCGGCGGCGCTCGCGAATGCAGCGCTGACCCGGTTTCAGGCGGTCGACTATGAGGCCGCCGCGATGCTGAACGCCAGAGCCGTGGAGGTGGCGCAGCGCATTCCGGATCATGACGACATGGACCTCGCCTTGATCCACGTCAATCAGGGTGACGTGCTGGCGAAGCTCGGCCGGTTCGACGATGCGGAACAGCAGTACGACCTTGGGGCCGATCTCGCCCGGCGGACCATCGGCGAGAACTATGGAACGTATTGGCGGGTGCTCGAACGACATGCGGCGATGCTCTACCTGCATGGCGATCGCAACCGGGCGCTGTCGATGTACTCCGATCTGATGGCCACGGTGCCGGCCGATTGGAAGCAGAACAGTGACGATACCCTGGCGCGCGAGGCATTCGCAGAATGTCTCATCTGGGAGGGCCGGGCAGCAGAGGCGGTGCCGTTGCTCGAGGCGGCGCGTACCGTGCTCACCATCCGTCCGCAGCATGATTACGATCTGCGCCAACTGCAGCTGCTGCTCGGCGCCGCCTACGAGCAGACGGACCGCATCGATGCCGCGCGCGCGTCGCTGCAGGCGGCCGTGCAGGACTACGAAGCCCACGAGCCGCGCGGCCGTCCCGCGCTGCTCGAAGCGCAGGAGCACTGGGCCCGGTTCCTGATCGATCATCCGCAGGATGCCGCGGAGCCCGACACGGCGGCCCGGTTGCTCCAGGGCGTGCTGGTCGACGCGGGACCGTTCGGCGCCTTCACCGTGGCCGTGGCGCGCGCGCGCATCGATCTGGCGCGGTTGGCTTTGAATCGACACCGATCCGGCGACGCGCTCGAGGAGGCGGAGCGGGCGGCCGATGCCTTGCGGCAGGTTCGCTCGCTCCATGATGTGCGGCTCGAGGATGAGCTCACGCTCGTCAGGAGCGAGGCGTTGGCCGCGCTCGATCGACCGGACGAGGCGCGGGCCGGCGCCGCCGCCGCGTTGGCAGCGGCGCTGCGGCATGATGGCCCGCACAGCACGGACCTGCATCGGGCGCAGGCGCTGGTGCGGCGGCTGCAGATCTGACATCGACCCGGTCAGACGGCCGGCAGGACATGTCCGGTGAATCTCCGTTCCCGTGTTCTATTGGGAAAAGGAGCTATTCCCATGCGTCATCGAGCGAACAAGCGATGGATCCCAGCGATTGGCGGCAGCCTGATCGTATTGAGCGGTACCGCGTCGGCTGACGCCGGATACCAGGATACGACGCAGATCACCGGCGGAGCGCTGGTGCAGATGTTCCGGTCCATTCCCTTCATGCCGAAAAGCACCAAGCAACTGCTCGATCCCATGATGACCCAGGTCGAACTGCGCGGTAACCAGCTGGCGCGCGTCTCGACCATGTCGACCGAGATCATCGATCTCGACCAGGAAACCGTCACCCGGATCAACAACGACAAGAAAACCTACACGGTCACCTCGTTCGAGGAGATGCGCCAGGCATTCAGGGACGCGTCGAAGAAAGTGGCGGAGGCCAAGAAAGAGCCGGATGAGCCGGCGGGGGATGCGGCGCAGCCCCAGCCGAAGTACAAGGTCACATTCGACGTCTCCGTCAAGGACACCGGCGCATCCAAGTCCATAAACGGCGTGACCGCGAAAGAGCAGGTGATGACCATGAAGGCCCATGTGACGCCCGTGGATCCGGCGGCCGACCAGGCTCAAGCGGCCACCTTCAGCATGATCACGGACCTCTGGAGCGCACCCAAACCGGATGAAATGCGGGCCATCGACGACTTTTATCTGCGTTACGGCAAGAAACTGATGCAGGGCGTCGACACCTCGGCGATTCTGAAGTCCACGCAGCCCCCGATCAACCAGGCCGCCATGAGCTCGCTGTTTGCGAGTCAGCCCGGCATGGCCGGCGCCATGCCGGAGATGATGAAGAAACTCGCGGTCGAAACGCAGAAGATCAAAGGCGAGGCCATCCTGTCCATCACCCGCATCGGGGGTGAGGCGATGGTCGCGCCGTCGGCAGACACGGTGGGAACGAACGCCGCCGGCGGCTCCGGCTCGGCCGCGACGTCGGCGGGAAGCTTGGCCGCGAAACAAGTGGCGGACGATACGACTTCGGCCGCCGTCAGGGACCAATTCGGCAAATTGGGCAGCGTCGGTTATGCCTTCGGTAATTCGGTGGTCGGTGCGTTTCACCGCACGGCGACACCAAGTCCGAGTGGCCCGCCGCCGGCCGGGGGGGCGGGCGGGCAGTCCGACCCATCCACCGCCGTGCTCTTCGAGACGACCATGCAGAAAAGCGCGTTCACGTCGGCGCCCATATCCGCAGCGGCTTTCCAAATCCCAGCCGGATATACCAAGATCGAGTCGGCTCAACAAACGCCTTGAGACGCAGGCCGGAGTGACGGCGCATACTGAAATTCATCATGCTCGAAACGGATGCGATAGCGTCTTTACAAATGAGCGGTTCCATGTCCGGTTCTGTCGGGTGGGGGTGTTACTCAACTATGCAGATTCGTTGCAGCGGTGTTGTCTCGACCCGCCGATCGATCGAACCAGGAGTGACATGTTGATGACCAATGCACAGACGCTTCCGATGAAGGCCAAGGATGCCGAGATCACGCAGGCGGCGGCGCAGGCCAAAGCTATGGCCGACATGCAGCAAGCGTTTTCGGAACTTATGGCGGCGCTTAAGCATCGCCAAGCGGAGTCGGCGCAGACGACCGGGTTGACACCGTCGTTCTGAGAAAATTTCTGTGTTCATCATCGTCATCTTGTTTCCGTATATTCTTCTGGCGACTCTCGCG
>Ga0116230_10007590_pt1 | contig 10707 bp, 8 predicted proteins | sample S1TSphfallax_3_FD_88678 | JGI IMG/M metagenome (GOLD analysis project Ga0116230, IMG submission 88678) | Host-associated microbial communities from peat moss isolated from Minnesota, USA - S1T2_Fd - Sphagnum fallax MG | ecosystem: Host-associated > Plants > Peat moss > Unclassified | place: USA...
GTGTTGGTTTGTGATGCAGGTTCGTGTAATCTAAAAGCTTGATCTCTTCCTAGTCTAATCCCGGGGCTCCCAACTCGACCCCCTACCCCTTTCTAGAGTTGGAAGCCGGGAGCGTGCTACCAAATCTTGATTCCGCAACTTGACTTTGTGAGACCCAACTTGGTCTCACCCCGTGACTTGGGAGCGCGTCACATGGGAATTTCAATAAAAAAATATTGACAAAACTTCATTGAATTTGAAAATGAATGTCATAAATATTAACTAAACAACAATGAAATTATTGAAATTTTCAATTGAAAAAATATCAAAATGTTTGAAAAAATAATATAACAAAATTACATAAACACATTAATGCAAAACATTTTAAATATTGAACATGTTGTTGATGACAAGTCTAAATTAATTACAATGGTTTGAAGGGAAGGTATTTGATCATTTGGTTTATTTTTTGATACATAATCTAAAAAGTACAATTTTCTTACATTATTTTTTGGTCACCCTAGACCAACATTATCATGTTTTTATCAAAAATAGCAGAAGGGTAATTAATTACTATTAATAAAATATATGCATATCACATCATTAATATATTATTCAAAACTATTAAAATCTTGATTCATTTTATTTTACCTTTTGCATGGATTTCAATTTGCAAAGCAAAATTACTAGGTCATGTTTTGATAGCCAATGATGTGTCAAATAATCTAAAGATAGATAAAAATTTAAAATTTGACTTGGGTTATAAAAAATTAGATCACATATGGAACATCTCTTGATTATTTGGATTGTGTTCACAAAAATATATTAATCTATAAACAACTTGGCCTTCTAATGTTTTTTTGCTACATTTAAACCAATGTTAATATTTGGTTAATACTTACAAAAACATTGAAAGAATTTCATAAAAACTATTTTTTTAAAGATGAAAATTTTAAAGATTTTAAAAACTTGTTAGAAAGAATATTGTTATTTGTGTGCACTAATTTTATGAAGATAGGATGAATGGTTTCCAAAAAATCATTAAAAATATAGATATTTTTTGGGTTGAATAAAGGACTTTTTTTTGTGATTGAATTTCAAGTTGAAGGATTACCTTGTGAACATGGATTATTATGGGTGGAAAATGTTGTTCAATTTGGTGTTTTGACAAATGAAAACATTGAATGTTTTGTTGATACTTGTTTAACAACAAATCAAACAATTTGAACCTTAGAATTCCTAACATGCAAGAAAAAATGACAACCCATTTGTTATTTACAATACCCAAAGCCTTTAATGAAATTCACAAAAATATTGTTACTCTTAAAAGAAGAACATCACACTACAAAATACATGAAATAAATATTCAAATTTATAAAAAACTCGTACGCCATGGAATTAGGTCATGACATCACATTCGATGAATTTTTGTCTAGTCACATCTAGAAAATCATTTAAAATAATAATTATTGTTATTCAAACCTTTTTCAAAAATTAGAAATTGAATTGAAAGAAAATATAATTCATGGAAAGATGTTTACATGGAAAAAATGACATGAAATGTTATGTAGAAACTTTGTATATAATTTCAATTTAAGTAATGAATATGATGATGAATGGTATCTTTTGCAATAAAAAATCAAGGAATACGCAAAAAAATCCATGAAATAAATGGATGGGAAAATATTATGTTTGATGATGAATTTGATAGTGTGAAAAACCCATTCAAAAACTCATTGTCTATATATTAATGTTCAAGGAATTGAACCATATGATTTAACATTTCAATGTTCAAGACAGTTAAAAGAAAAAATACATATAAGAACACATTATCAATTTCAAACATTTATCCACAAATGACTGAACGTATATCTAATGAATTTTCTTTTTCACATATGAAACAACTTAACAATGCATAAAGAATTATTGTTGATGATATATTGTAAAAAGAAAACAACAACAATAAAACCTTTCCACACATTTTTTACCAGAGGTGCATGATCATGAAAAAAATTCACACTTTTGTGTATTATATATAAAACATGTTACATTATTGCATAAAAGACATCATTGGTGATGACCCTTTGAAATCAAAAGTAATGAAATTAGCTTACAGAGGAAAACTGACATTCAATATAAATGGAATGATAGTTCATTCTACACTTAACATTTCCTTTAAATAAAAACTTGAATGAATTTAAAGCACTAAGTGATGATAGAAATGATACATTAATAAAAACTTATGATTAACTTTGATTGCTAGTTATAGACAAAATATCATTGGTGAGCAAAAGAATGTCATCATTCATTAATCATAAATTATATGTTATAAAACAAATGCACAATGAATTTATGGGTAGTCTTGATGTTTTTATTACATGTGATTTTTTTATCAAGATCCTCCAATATGATGTTAATGGATTTTCAAACCAAAAATAGATAGTTTCAATATTTTTGGAACAAGCTTTTGGCATTAAAATGTTAAATATCATGAATTGTCTCAAATTATGTGACAAAAAAATTTGATTTTGTGAACATTTTGAATAGATTTAGAACATCATCACATATTATTGAAATTTTCACTTTTATAAACATATGTTGATTAAAAGGAATGATTGTTTACATACATTTTGTGAAAATTTTACCATCATTTAATCATTGAATACTCATTCTTTAAAACTACATCTCCAAGATGACCCAAATTTTATAGCATTTCATGTCCTTTATTTAAATGGAAAACAAAAATGTTCTTGGAAACTAGTAAATATATAATGTTTTATGAAACCAATTTCAAATTGCATCTTCTTATGACCAACATGGAACAATGGTATTTTATAACAAAACAATGTTTTTATCAAAACATAAGAATGACAAATTTTGGAATATAATTTATTATTGTGTTCTTTAATAGAAACACATGGGATGCAATACATGTAATTGCAATCTATAAACCACCCAAAACCAAAGTATTTAATTTCAATTTCATTTTTAAAAGTATTTTTTAAACATTACCCTTTGATTGTCCAGTTATAATTATTGGAGATTTCAACATTGACATGTTAACAAAAAAAATAAAATCGATTGCATTGCAATTTTTTATGAATAAATGTAATTTGAAATTGACATTTTCAAAAAGCACAACAATTAATAATACACGAATTGATCATATTTGGACAAATGCATTAACATAACAATGTTACTTAGGATCAATAGAATCTTATTAGACAAATCGCAAACCTATATATTTTTCATTTTAAATTACCATCTTTTATGCCATGATTTGTTTTACCAAATAATTAGATTTAAACAAAATTTTGTTAATGTAATTCGTTAAAAGTTTCAAATTTGCATTCATATGACAAACATCTTAATATTATGCTTTGCTTATGGGTCCTATCATTATCCATGTGGATTATTCCGATGTGCCAATGATGAGTTCTACATCATTGTGTAGAAATAACATACATTAGTTCCTACCATTCTAATTTATACAATTTCAATTGCAAACAATACAAAATAAATAACCTAAACTTTCATGTTTTAGACCTTATATAACATCATTTTCTTTCTTTGGTTTTCTTTTTTTATCAAATTTTACTTTGTTCTCTTACAATATAACCTTAAATTATGTGTTGTAAAATCATATGAAAGACATATAACATATATAAAGCAAGGTCTACATGTTAAAGAAATGTCTTGTTTACCATGGTTGTTTATCCCAATTAAATTTTGTTAGGCCCCACCCCTAGGGGACATGGAGTATCACACGGAGGCATGTTTGGAAGTTTTATATTATATTGTACCCTTTCACATTGGGAGATTTGGTTGGGTTGTGTTTACATTTCATAAGTCAAAATGTCACGCTAGGGTATGGGGTTGAGGTGTGGATTTAAGGTTATGGGTTTTGTTTTTTGGCTTAGGGTGTGAGGTGTTGAGGCAAATGTTGTTTGCAACTTTGTGTATTGGCAAGTTATGGCGAGATGATGAGCGACAAAAACAAAAGTGATAAAAAGGAATTTATTTTTGTTGTGTTTTGTTTTGGAGAGGGATTGTGAACGGGTGAAAAAGGAAGAGAAAAGTAAGATGGAGGATTTTTGTTGTTTTTTTGTTGTGCATTAAAAAAAGTTGGTGAAACATTACAAGGGACATTCATAATTGGGGCACCAAAAAGGATAATTTAACAGAAAAAACTATTACAAAAGATTATTTTGGAATTTTATTACATTTATAATGTTGTGATTATAATGGATCGGTGTATGACTATAATTAGAATGATGTCATGTCAATCTAATAAAAAAATCTAACAATAGATTGGTATAATATATATATATATATATATATGTGTGTGTGTGTGTGTGTGTGTACTTTTAAGTCCTTTTAAATATGAGTACTTATCTTAATTACATTTTCATTGTAAAGGAATTAAAAAATGTATTAAAAAATGTCATTTTTTCATATTTTTTTCATGGATAAATAAATGCATACATCTAAGTTTGGCAATCTTCATATAATGCATTTGATTAGATAATATACGATACAAGAATTTTGAAGGTTACAAAATCCATTCTGAAAGGGCTTCAAGGAAAATAACTCCTTCTTTTTGTCATTTGGTTTATTTATTGTATTTATAAGGCTTAGATTTGGTGGCCCTAAGCATTGACAACATGTGCAAGAAATAAAGGTGCAAGAAAACATGTCAAGTTGTTTATAAAAGCTTACGTATTCATTTTCTGCATTTTTAGTTTTTTATCAAGTATTATTGATGAATTTACATATGCATATGAAAAATCACCACCACCATGAAAATTAATATAATTTGAATTATCCAATATGTTGAACTTAAATTTATTCCATGTAGACTTTGTATTTGGAAGATAGCAAAAACAAAGTCTTTGGGTCCTATGTCCAAAAAGTAGTACCCCAACCATGAATGTCCTCTACATTAAAGAAACGAAAACAAAAAGGAGAGAGGAATTTCTCTTAAAGTTTCTCAAGCTTTCTTTTGTGGCATTGCAATGTGGAGGTTTGGTTTTTTGAAAAAAACCAATGAAAAGCTTTTGGTGAAAGGTTATTTGTTGAATTATTTATTAGTGTTAGTGGTTGGAAATAAACTTGAAATAGAAGAGATAGACATTTCAAAGTTCTTATTGGTGTTTTGAAGTTTTCAATGGGATTTTGTGTGCTATTTGGTGCAAGACTTGACATTAGTTTTGGTTTTATTTCTATTGAACAAAAAATAATGATGTTTTGGTGTTTGTGGTGGCTAATTGAGGTGAGTGTCATTTGGTTCCAACCTATTTGCTATAACTTGAATGAATGTATTGGCACATTTAGAATATAATAGAGTAATAACCACTATGGTTTCAAATTTTTCTAGAAGTATTTTTTGATTCAAATGTTTAAACAAAAAGGTGTTAAGAGGTTGACAATGGTGCATGGCAAGAAGATTGAAGATCGAGATACTGCAATCTATTTTGAAACATGGGAAAAAATGTTGTTTCATATTTTGTGTTCAATTTTGTTGAATAAGGGGTTTTATGTAAGGGTTTTTTTTTTTTTCTTCAAAAAACTTGTAGGTTGTGGGAACATTCATATTTTTAGTTGGGGCTTAATACTTTGAAACCAATTGTGCAAGTTGCCATCTCCTTTCTTTCATAAATGGAGATGTCAACTATTAATCCTACGTTTGGAAATGCCTTAAACATGAAGTGTAGAAGGAGGTGAAGTGAAAAATTCCAAACTTTTAACCTAGTGGTAGAATTAAGGTAATGTCAAAAAAATGACACAAAAATCGATAATAATGACATTAGTATTCATGAGTCATCATTCACATTACTAACCCTAAATATAACAAAAAAGGTGGCGTAACTTGTTCTTTTCACATCTCCCAACATGGTAATTATTCTCAACAATTACATCAACATGTGTATTTTCATCTTCACAAGTCACCATGAGCAACAAAATTTTTTTGGAAAAATTACAACATCTTACACAAAAGAAAGAATAAGGGAAGAAATGGAATCAACAATGGAAAGAAGAACAAGAAGCTTGTGAAAAAGAGCAAGTGTGAGAAATGGTGTACATTCAACTTTTGCAAGTGTGTTATTAGAAAAAGGACCACCACCACCACCACCTTCGCACCACCAAAAGCTTCAATGCGCAACATGGAGGAGGATCTTTGCTAAGCTATATGAACAAGAAGGGAGGTGGAGACGATGCTTTGTCATTTATGAAAACATAATGCCATAACAAGAACACAACCTACCCACCTTATTCTAATTCTAAATTTAGATGATGAGGATATTCAATCGTAACCTCAACCTTTGTAGACATTTCAACAACCTATTGCAACAACATCATCATAACCACAACTAGGTTTGATAGTGCTTCCTTTTTTTTCTTTTGTATTTCAATAACTTCATATTCAACCTAGCTATATGGCATCCATAGATACAAGAGCCAAGCAAGTAGCTAAAATGTTAGCAATTGACAAGGTCAAATATGTTTTCACCCCTTCTAAACAAACATATGAGCTTGAATTGGAGCACATACTTACTTGGGTGAACATCAACATTATAGAACAAAAGTGGGTTAGGTTGGAAGAAGCCCAAACATCACTTGTTGGTGGAATTTTTGAATACTTGGAGGGAAAATGATAACTTGTTGAAAATGTTTGCTAAAATTTGGGATAAGGTTTATGTGATTGATAAGTACATTTTGGGGGAAAGATACAATAATTTTATCATGGGATTAAAGGAAGAAAAACATGTAGAGAAATCAAAAGCAAAAATGGCTATATAAAGAATAATCTTGCATGATGCATATGTTTCCATATAACAATGGAGTGTGATTAAGCTTAAGGAGCCATACAATGTAAGATTTCTTGCTTTAATTTAAACTATTTATCAAGTATGTATGTGTGTTATTTTTGCAACAAAAATGTTATTATGTTGATGAACGCAAATTGTGGAAAGATTGTTGATTGGGTAAATATCACGTATAAACATTTGGTCAAGGAACTAAATAGATGGTCCAAAGCTCATGCCAAAATTCTTGAAGGAAAGGCGAAAGCAAATCCTAAGAAAGACATTTGTAATTCTTTTTTTGTGATTGATGTCTTAATGTAGGTGTTACAACCCTAACCTTGCATTCATGACCAAGGCAAAGGCATGGAAAGGTGTGGGCTAAGAGTGCAACTTGGGAATCACATTTGCACTCTTGGGAATGCAAAGGAGTGTGAGGGAATGAGCCCACACATTCCTAAATGGATTCCCACTTTGGAAATTGGAGTTTTTAATATTCGGAGAACAATTTCAGGGGTCAAAACTCATTAGATTGAAGACTTCACTATACCATTGGAAAGCTCTTGAGACGTAGATGTCTAAAATGGGTATTTATAACAAGAATTATGGTCGAAAGAAAGGTTTAAAGTCAAAATGTCAATTTGACTCTTGATTAGTAAAAGTCAAAAATCGCCCTGAAATACATGATTTTAGGTGGTGTGCCATAGATGGATGCAAAGATCTTGATGAGGGCTACAACTTTACTTCAAACATCTCAATCAAATTTCTACACAAGAAGTTATGGGCTTCCAAATTGAGGAAAAATCCAATTTTGGGATTTTCAAGATTTTCAACTTGGGAGTCCCAAGAAAAATGACATTTGGGTGCAGTCCTTGTGGTTAATCACAAATAGTATTATAAGGGGGAATGAATCACTCCCAACTCCTTGAGGGACTCAAATGTGAGTCCCAAACAGAAAAGAACAGAAGAACAAGGAGTCGGGGCACATTCCCTGGTTTGCAACACTTTGGAGGGGTAGAGGGGCATGTTGGAGCTCCGGGATGGGACTAGGAAGAATTGAAAAGCTTTACTTGCTCACACAGGCCTGCACAAAACCCACACAAAGTGGTTAGTGCATAGTTGGAGCACTTTTGGTGTTAAGATGAACCATGGGCAATTCGAACTCACAAGACTCACCATGACCCGGACTTGGGGGAAGCTACCACCTTCCCCCTTATAATATATTCTGTGGCTGCCCATGGGGCCCACATCTAAATGGCTTTTTGTCCCGAGACTCCCAAGTGGGAGTCTTGAAATTGCCAAGGTTGGGTCTCCCGCGACTTTGGGGTGCCATAACTTTGTGTGCAGACCTCTAATTGAAATGAGGTCTAAAGCAAAGTTGTAACCCTCATCAAGAGCTTTGCATTGATATAAGGAAAGCCTCAAGCCAATGAGGTTTGACCCTTGAAATCGTTTTTTGAAAATTCGGGAATCCACCAGGACTCCAACTCCCAAAGTGGAAACCCCTTGGGGGTGTGAGGGTTCATTCCCTCACACCCTCTCACACTCCTGGGAGTATGTTGTGTGATTTTTGGCTTCCTTTTTGTTCCACAACCTTGCAAACCTTTGCCTTGGTCGCGAGCCCAAGGTTAGGGTTGCGACAGGGAAAGTGGTGGCTTCCCCCAAGTTTGAACGGTGGCGAGTGTTGTGAGCCTGTGTATGCATGTGACTTATTCGTGCACCAAAAGTGCTCCAACTATGCATTAAACCAATTTGTTGTTTGGTTTGTGAAAGCCCGTGTGAGTAATTGACCCACTTGTTAATCATCCTAGTCCCCATCCCGAAACTCTAACATGCCCTTCCTACTTCTGAAATGTTACGAGTTAAGGAACGTACCCCAACTCTTTCTTTTGTTGTTTTTATTTTCAAACTTGCATTTGAGTCTTTCAAGGAGTGTGGGGGTGTGTCAATAGGGGTGGTTTCCAAATACACTTGTTTGCACAATCAAAATAACAATTTAATCACATGCAACTACTAATGCGTATGACAATGCAATTTTATGGGAACGACTGTAGAAGAATAAAAAAATAATGATTAATTAATGTGTCTCTCAAACAAGAGCCTCAAAGGGATCATTGAAAACTAGAAATGTTTTAGTATCAACAAAAAACTTTTGTCGCAACCCTAATTTTGAACTTGCGACCAAAGCAAGGGTTTGCAAGGGGAGCGGGCCAGGGGGAAGCCTGGGAGTCACATTTCATACTCCCGGGAGTGTAAGAGAGTGTGAGGGAATAAACCTTCACACTCCAAAAGGAGCTCCCACTTTGGGAGTTAGAGTCCCAATGGACTTTTGAATTTTCAGAGAGCAATTGCAAGGGTCAAAACCTAATGGATTGAAGAGTTCCTTATACCATTGGAAAGCTCTTGAAACGTAGATGTCTAAAATGGGCTCGCATGACGCATTTGGACATCTGAAACATAAGTTATTGTTTGTGGTTCTTTTTAGTATACTAATGTTTGTACTTTAAAGTCTTGTTTGCATATTCAATAAATTTGTATGGTTTCAATTTGTTAATATTAACCACATTGGATTTGGTTCAAAGTTAATAAGTGTCACTAGCAATATCGTATTATTAAGCAACACATATTGTATTATATAAGGGCCAAACCACTTTTTGGTGAACATCCCAAGAGGTGATTTACTACTTTTTGGAAACCACAAAACAAAACCATTGAATTTGAATTGTTTTTCTATATTTTTTTATTGACTTCACAAAGCCCTATTCCATTGTTATGTTTTGGATTTCACCTCAAATTGCAGTTTGTCTTCCTATAACTTCTATAGTTTTAAGACCCTACTTGTTAATTTTTTAAAAAAGTTCCCTTTTCTATGTTTAATATTGGTTATTGGTAATATGTATTCCAGAGGCATTAAAGGATGTGACCCATAGACAAGTTGGTATGGTGTATATCCTGTAGCTACTTTGCATGTTGTTCTGTAGTAAAACAAAATTGTTAATAAATGTTCATCCCAATCCATTTTATTTTCATTGACCAACTTAATCAACAATGTTCTCAACACCTTGTTAGTGGATTTTACTTAACCATTCCCATGTGGATAATAAGTAGTGGAATTGAAATGTTTTAGTTTTAAATGATCTATAAAATGCTTAATAACATCATTAATGAAATGCACACCTTGATCTATGACTATAGTTAATGGACATCCAAACCTAGTAAAAATGCATTCATGTACAAAAAAATTGCTATCACTATTGCAGTATTTGTCCATAATGTTCTAGCCTCCACCCATTTCGTTGCATCATTTGTGGCCACCAATATGTTCCTTATATACCTCCCTACTAATTTTATTGGTCCCACAAAATCAAGTCCCCATTTTATAACTTGTTTCTCTGGAAGATTCGTGACTAATTTAACCAAATTTTATGTAGCCGACCCTCCAGTGCGTTGACATGCATCACATGATTTATAGAACTCACTAACATCTCTGAACATTGTGGGTCCCTAGTAGCATGCATCCAAAATTTTCTTCTGTGTTTTTTGTTGCAAAATGTCTTCTTGTTGCTTTTTCATGGAACTCCTTCATCACCCTTTGTGTTTTTGTGGTTGACAAACATCATCTCAATTTGTTGTCCTATCCCATCTTGTACATAACATCACCTTTCGAATTCAAAATAATTTTTTAAAACTCGACTTAGTGCACCCACAACGATTTAGACCACTCAAAACAAACATAAAATGAGAAAGATATGGTGGTCAAAAGTAAACATTGTTAGTGTTTGGTTATTGATAGATTTAAGATTCAACATATTTATTTTTTCGTAATTTTTTTGTGTTGTTGCTTTCCCTTTGAAACTCAAAAAGAAAATATAGAGCTTAGTTTGGCACACTCATAATTGTTTAGATCACTCTAAATATCCAAGAA
>Ga0116230_10007591_pt1 | contig 10706 bp, 7 predicted proteins | sample S1TSphfallax_3_FD_88678 | JGI IMG/M metagenome (GOLD analysis project Ga0116230, IMG submission 88678) | Host-associated microbial communities from peat moss isolated from Minnesota, USA - S1T2_Fd - Sphagnum fallax MG | ecosystem: Host-associated > Plants > Peat moss > Unclassified | place: USA...
ATTTTTTTGCCAGAGCACGGGCAGGCTGAGCTTCTGCTCTTAATTCTTTTTGCTTGGCTGTAGATTCTATTTTAGTTATCTTGGACAATTTAACGAAATTAGCTGGTCCACGAGCCGCAATCGGCAAACCACCGGTGATAACAATGTCGTCACCTTCTTTAACCAGACCCTTTTCACCTAGAACATCTTCAACCATAGCCAAAGTAGCTTCCGAATCGCTGGCTTGAGTCATCATAAGAGGCGTGGTTCCCCATAGAAGCGCTAATTCACGATACACATTAATATGCTGCGTTAGGGCAATAATTGGCTGCGCTGGTCTAAATTGGGCTATCAATTGGGCAGTAGATCCCGTTTTGGTGAAAGTAGCGATTGCTTTTGCTTGTATATCTAGAGCCATAGCGCAAGCCGCATGGGCTATTGCATGTGCTGCCGTTGGTAGTCGGTGGTCACGCAACTTACAAAAATCAGCGCTTGCTTCAGCTTGGCAAGCAATACGATTCATTATACGCACCGCTTCTAATGGAAAGTGTCCAGTAGCTGTTTCTTCCGAAAGCATGACCGCATCTGTACCATCATAAATAGCATTAGCCACATCAGAAGCCTCTGCACGCGTAGGACGCGGATGGCTTACCATTGATTCAAGCATTTGTGTAGCCGTAATGACCGGCTTACCTTTAGCATTTGCCTTTTTAATGATGCTCTTTTGCAATGGCGGTACCATTTCAGGCGGAACTTCTACACCCAAATCGCCTCGAGCAATCATTACTGCATCAGCAACTTCTAAAATTTCATCAACTTTTTCGATGGCTTCGGGCATTTCCAATTTAGCGACAATAGGAACAGCAGGTTGATCGCAACTAGTTTCATTCAATAGGTTGCAAATGAGAGTTCGCAGTTCCTTTATATCTTCTGCATCACGTACAAAAGATAATGCAACATAATCCACACCCTGCGATATGCCGTAAGCAAGATCAGAACGATCTTTGTCAGTTAGAGCAGGAATTGAGAGACGCACGCCCGGGATGTTAATGCCCTGACGATCACGCAATATGCCACCACTTTTTATTTCGCATTCGACATCTGGTCCTGTAACTTTAAGCACTTTGAGCTCAATTAAGCCATCATCAAGCAAAATTTTGTCCCCAGCCTTGACGTCCTTAGCTAGATGATCGTAGTTGGTGCTAGCTATATCTTTTGCACCTTCGACCTCGCGGCTTGTAAGAGTGAGTCGGTCGCCCGGCTTTATATCAATTCTTTTGCCTGTCAAACCCCTGGTTCGTAGTTTTGGTCCAGATAGATCCAGTAAAATTGCCACCGCTTGATCTACTCGTGCACTAGCCTGGCGAACACGAGATACTGTCGTTTCAATAAATGTATGATCGGCATGCGAACAATTAATACGCGCCACATTCATGCCTGAATTAATCAGCTCTTCTATCATCTCCACGCTGGAGCAGGATGGACCAATCGTGGCAACAATTTTTGTTCGTTTAGTAGACATTATTTATACCTTGGCAGCGACATTAGTAGTAGCAAAGTCTTCCGACTTGATATCAGGAAAACAATTATCAGTATCTTCGATCTCGGCTATTTCAGCCTCGCTCAATTTACCGGATGTAATCATTTTAGTCAGCGTTTGGAAACGCTCATTGTGTGAATTAAAGCGTTCGATAGCGTATTGTTTGGCTTGACCTGTTGTTACAAGAAAGGGCCAATCGCTAGATTCAAGCAGCAATAACTCGCGTCCTGCTTGATTCAAAGCTCTTTCCATCAAGCTGTCTCCCCTGCCATTGCTACCGCTAGCATGCTTAGTTGCAAGGCTTTCCATAGTTTGCTCAGCTTCGTGGATAATCGGCCACATCCACTCAGTGTCATCATTAAGCCATACCTGCCAATGACCACCCGCTCCCCAAGAAGATTCCGGTATATCGATAGCCTGCTTAGGAGGACATTCGCTAAGGTATTCACTGGCTGTTTGCATGTTGACAGCAGTGTATGTTTTTAATTTGCGAATGACTTCTTTTATCCAGGTAACTCCCTCAAACCACCAGTGTCCGAAAAGTTCTGTGTCAAAACTGACCATAATCAATCCTGGTTTGCCAGTGGCTTTTAGATGATCGGTAAGCTGCTTTTGAATAGTGCCAGCGTAGTGATCTGAGTTCTCACGAATTCTATTAAGAGCCGCTTCCGGGTTGTATATTTGTTTACGTCCAAGATCTGTTGTTTTCGAGGTCAGCTTCCAATAGTGAAGACCCGAGACATCATCTTTCTTGTGAAACTCTCTGTAATTGCCATCACCGGGATAACCATGATCAGCTGACCAAACCTGATAACCAGCTGCTTCATGGCGACCCAGTACGGCCACTGGGTAATCTTTTAACCAATAAGCCTCAAAGGTATCCAAGCCGGTTGGCTTTCTTGATGCGGTCGGCACATACTCTATATCTCCGTAAGGACCGAAGATTCTTCTTGTCTCAACAGTTTTGCCACCTTCAATTACAAACGATTCTGTAAAAAAGTATTTGATGCCAAGTTCATGCAGCCAGCGTTCTACCCCCGGACGGGATTTATCTGCTGGACGATATGCGCATTCAGGCAGCCAGAAGCCCTGCGGTGCCCTACCGAAATGGCGCTTATAAGACTCAATGCCAATTTTATACTGAGCACGCAAAGAGCTGTCCGTAGCTAATAAAGGCGAAAAACAATGCGTGGCGGCAGAAGTTGTGATTTCAATCAAGCCCTGGTCTTGGCAGCTGCGTAAGGCACCGATAATATCTCCCTGCCAGCGTTCAAAATAGGTTGATTTAATTTGTTTAAACCATTGCTCTAAAAAATGAGCTAATTGCATTAATTCAGCACTGCTCTCTCCACCTTTTTCTTTAAATCGTTTTTGATCTTTGCGTGCTGCTTCTATCCGCGTATCAATATATTTAACAAAGTTTTGGTTGATATGCTTATCTGCTAATTGCTCGGTTAAGACAGGCGTCATGCCGATAGTTAGTTTGGCTTTGATGCCTTCTCGTTTTAGCTCGTCAATAATATTAAGCAGCGGAATATAAGTTTCCGCCATGCACTCGTAAACACTTTCTTCACCAAAAGGCCACATACCTGCCTTTCGGTAAAAAGGCAAATGGCTGTGCAGCATTAAAACAAAAGAACCAACACTCATTCCTGCGACCTCAAGTTATTCTCTTATTAGCTTTGCCTCAGTGCCAAGCCTTAAGTATTCGGGGAAACTGGCATTGAGCAGGCATATCCTGCGCACATGTGAGAAATATAGCAACTGGGCGGGTCTTTTGCTAGTCTGTTAGAGTAAACGTAACAATCGATGATTGTCTATTTCAAAAACAAAATTGATTTCTATACTCTGCAATAAGTAGCTTTGGGACACGGATTTGCTAGCCTTAAAAATTAAATATGGACAACAATAAAGTCGTCAAATTTTTAGAAAAAAATCCTCTTGGAATGACCTTGCAAGAAATGGCAGGCGGCCCGCGCCAGATTAGAAAGCTGCGAATATTGCGACCAATGCTGGCACAAGCAATTAAGCAGGGCTTAGTGATGCCAGTAAGTCAACGAGCAGGACGCACTGTTTATAGGCTGGTCAAACATTTATCCAACCGCTAAAACTAATAGACAAACATTGCTGCAGCTCGGCAAGCAGCCGTGCGAAAGCAAACTAGATATGTATAATATAAAGTGGAGGATAGTGAATGACAGCAATTAACATAGGCAAACTCAAGGTTGGCCCCGGGCAACCTTTTCTAATCATCGCTGGTCCTTGTGTTATCGAATCATGGGATATTACATTTAATACAGCCAAGTTCCTTAGCGATCTGGCTAATCAACTTTCTTTTTCTCTTGTATTTAAGGCTTCATTCGACAAAGCCAATCGCACTTCCATTAACTCTTTTCGCGGTCCCGGACTTACTGAAGGACTGGCTATGCTCGCGGAGATCAAGAGCAAGCTAGGGGTTTGTCTGCTCAGTGATGTGCATGAAACTTCCCAATGTCAGCCAGCCGGAAATGTTTTAGATATTCTGCAAATTCCAGCTTTTCTTTGTCGGCAAACTGATTTGATTGCAGCAGCTGCCGAAACTGGTAAAGCTGTCAATATCAAGAAGGGTCAATTTGTCTCGCCAAACGAAATGAAAAATAGCATACAGAAAGTGTTCGAGCAGGGTAATAAAAATGTTTGCATAACGGAGCGTGGTACCACATTTGGTTACAACAACCTGATTGTTGATATGCGCGGTATTCCAATTATGAGAGGTTTTGGTGTGCCAGTTATTTTTGATGCTACACATAGCGTGCAATTGCCCGGTGGTGCCGGACAGAAATCAAGCGGCGAGCGGCAATATATTCCTACTTTGGCGAAAGCAGCTGTAGCAGCCGGATGTGATGGTCTTTTTATGGAAGCACATCCTAATCCTGACGAGGCCAAAAGTGACGCTGCCACACAAATTCCACTTAACCACGTAAAAGAGTTAATTAGCCAATGTCTAAAACTCCATGAGTTGAATAATTCTTTTAATGATATTCAATTGCCCGGAATCGGACAATGCCAGTCCACAGTTCCTTCGCGATGAATAGCCGTGATCTGTATATTAGGAAATCACACTAATTGCCATTCGCACTATAAATGGTTAGTGCCTATAGCATTAACAACTTGTTTGTTTATAAACGTGACAACCGCTTTTGCGCAGCCAGCAGGAGATAGCAGCACCAATGAAGCGCTACAAAGTAATGATCTAAAAAGCAATAGTCAAGTCGATGACCTTATTGAAAAATCTTTGCAAGCTTATGGCAACAAAGAACATCTGATTAGCTTTGCCAACGATGCTCAGTTTGTTGGTTCAATATCCAGCCAGGACGATGCCTGGACTAAGCATGCTTACAAGCATGTGCGTAAGTCCCCTGCGTGGCGGACCGACATTGAAAACGATCCGTTTGCCTCAAACAATTCTATAAATACTGAGCAGACTCAATCAAGAATAAATATGTTTAGCACCATATACGATGGCGCCAATTTTTTTCAAGTCGGTGACCAACCAATTAGTAACCCTGTCGCCAGATCAAATCAATTCCAAACCCCAATTGCTCAATCTGCTAGCAACTCAAAAACCAAAAGCCTCTCCCCCGAGGAAGCGCAATGGGAGTCCGACCAAGCTGAGCACCAACCATATTTACTTGCTTACTGGAGAAATCCCGCTTATCAATTTCAATTACTCGGTGAAACCAGCTACAAACATATTCCCGTTTATGCGGTAGAAATGACTCACAAAAATAGTACCCCTACTATTATCTATCTAGACCGCAGCAATTATCTGGTGAATGCTATCGCCTTTCAAAGCTGGCGACTGGCCGAGAATAGCGACGAATTAAAAAAAGTGACAGTCATAAAAGAATATGCCGAAAATCGACCGGCTTTAAATAGCATTTGGCCATTTAAAGAAACTGTCTTTGTTGATAAAAAACCTATAAGTGTAATTGAACTTTCCGCAATCAGCTCAGCTGCCGGTTTTAGCCCTGATTACTTCAGTCCAGTATCTGCACCTGAGGCAACTGACTCGGTGACAAAAACCCGCTTATCTGCCCCCATAGAAGTCCCCTTTGAATACTGTCAAAGTGAAATAGTTTGCAGGGGCAAAATAGAAAATATTGAACCCTTATGGTTTCTCATTGACACGGGCACTAGCGGCACGATAATAGACCGTGGCGTTGCTGCTCAATGTTTATTACCAAGAAACGGCGACTTTAGATTTTCCTCTTTTGCTGGCAATCTGCCTGCACAAGCAACCCGCCTAGACCGGCTAGAGCTGGGCAGCTTGATCATCAATAGTATAGACGCTCAAATTGCTGATTTGACACCACAATCAAAACAAGTTGGACGACCAATTGCCGGCATCATTGGCATGAACGTATTAGCTAATTATTTACTGACAATAGATTACGCAAGACCACGCCTTCTTTTTTCTGATCCGTACACAGGCAGTCGATCGCCTGATTTGGTAACTGTGCCATTTGTAAACGCCTCACTCTCTCATACTTCATCTTCTCCACCCGTTGCGGGTAAGACACCACCTGTTCCAAAAATAAAAATTACCTTGCCTAATGGCGACACTCAATCGATGCTTATAGATACCGGTGCAGCTTTCAATCATCTGGCGGCAGCAATCGCTATCAAACACCTGAAAGAAGACGGGGACAAGGGTGGACATACTCATACTATTGAAGGGACTGGTCTTGATGGGCGTCCAGTCGAATTAGGACAAATTACTTTGGACCCAATTTTAATTGGCTCTTACAAAATACATCGCATTACTTTTACTTATCCCGCTTCATCATCTGATTCCAAAAGCACTAACAATAACTTGCTCAGCGATACGCTAGCCGTTTCAGGTATTTTGGGCAATCCATTCTTTGAACACTTCTTACTCACTATAGACTGTCCTTTCCAAAGGATAATGCTAAAGGCTAATCCGCAATTTGAAACTAGCTTTCAATTGGAAGAAGCATTGAATTTGGGCGATACTGAATTATTTACCAAGCGAGATTTTCGACAAGCTGAATTTGCCTATCAAAAAGCGCTCTCACTCGCTAACAATTCTCACAACACAATATTTCAGGCCCTTGCTCAAGGTAGATTAGGTAACTTACGTCGATTGATGGCTCACGATTTACACCGGCCAGAGCATGCACAAGCTGCTTACCAATATTTCAAAACCGCAGATCGCATAGCCACAGACGGAAATCTCAAAGAAGCGCAAGGAAGAATCTTGGCTGATTGGAGTCTTCTTTACAGCGAAAACGGGCAAACTTTAGAATCAAAGCAAACTATAGAAAAAGCTTTGCAATTTGCACCTAAAGATCCTTTCGTAAATGTTGACTATGCTGTTCATCTATTCAGAGAACACTCTTACGCAGAAGCAGAAAAATACATTGGTAAAGCCCTCTTTTTTGATCCAAGCAATTGGCAAGCTCTTTGGTATCAAATTAAACTGAGCGAAATGTTTCACGACCTGGCCAAAGAAAAGTCAACCCTAAAAGAAATTGTGCGCTATTACCCTTGGTCCAAATTAGCTCAAAGCAAGTTGAAAGCAATAGAATCGCCAGCCAATACCCAACCATTGCCATTGAAACAGCAGTAAGCTCTTCAAAGATTAAAAAATCTTGCCGAGGTCTTCAATGAGCAAGAGTCAACCATCACAGCAAAATAAAAAACTCAATGAGCTGTTAAATATGTTACCTCGCCTGACTAAAAATTGAAAAAAGGAGAATTGGCAGGTGCGACTACCGGTCTTCCATGACCAAATAGTCGCACCAAGGAAAGGGACACGGGGGCTCCTGCCAGCCGTCAAATAACGTGCTGGTCAACCCACTGCATCCTGTCAACATTTTGTTGAGTGGGCGCCCTGGGAACTTGCAGGGCTAAAGTTGTTGCATGCTCAGTTATCGAACTGAGCTGTAGTTGGTGTTAGAACTCAACTGATCAACTAGATTGCCTGGATTAGCCCGGCAATGTGCCGATATCCAGGAAGTCCCGAAAAGCTCGGCCCATAGAAAGATCGCCACCGCATTCGCGCACGACGATTGTCCTTGCACCCTGAAGCCCGGCTTCGGCAAGGAGCGCTTGCTTCCAAGGAACGTCGCAATCGCACATCAGGAAAACGAGCTTGTCGATCGGCAATTGGCGTGCCATCTCGATGGCGTGTACTGTGCCGTGCACTCCGAGATAAACAACCACGTGATCGACCGTACTGACTACACCAGCCAGGCTCGACCAAATCTCGTCGATTCTGTGGCCCGTGGTTTCGATAGTTGCCTGAATCACCTCGGGCGTATACAACCCGCTAAGAAGGCGCATGCAGGCTTCTGAAAAAGCACCCGATTTGGTGCTCTGCAAAACCAATGCACGACGTCCATCCTGCTCATGCCAGCCAGTTTCGACGCACTTGTCGAGCCGGGGATCGAAGACATTGTTGTAGGTCACGAAAGCCGCTGAGCGCATAGCTAGTCCTTCTCGCCTTATAGCGAGCTTTGAGAAATTCTTGCAGACCTGCGATCCCGGCGTAATAACCTTTTCATTCATCCATGAACGAACAACAAACACCCAGCCATAACAAATCTGATTGGACGAAATCAATATTGACATCCGGCGCGACAATTGCGCTCAAATCGCCCACCCTGATTCGATAAGAAGCATCTTTATGCGATTTGGCATTATCAAGATGAGAAAAATTTCCCTCTCCTTGACAGCATTAGATCCCAATACATCTTTAGCGCAGATCTAGCGCAAGCCACATCTTTGTCACAGCACTGAGATTAAGATGCCCTGAGCAAAGAGGTCTTAAATAAGCAGATGACAAAGTCTTTACTGGACTTGAAAGATGAGACTATTGTGGCGGCCTTTAAAACAACCCGAAGCGCTCAATACTTTAGAGCTCTGGTTACACGCCACGAGAAAAGACTTCGCAGCACTGCTTTTAGAATTTTAGGTTCTGCTGACGAGGCGGAAGAAATCGTACAAGAAACTTTCATTAGAGCTTTGCAAAACATACACAAATTCAAAACTAGTGGCTCTCTCTCCGCCTGGTTATATGCCATTACTCACAATTTGTGTGTAGATGCTTTGCGCTTGAAGTATAAGAATGGGGAATTCCAATCCACATCCATTGATAGTTTGCCCACACAACAAAATCATGATCAGTCAAGGCGCAATCGATATGTATTTAACCAAATTGTCGATCGTTTACCTGATCCTTCCGAACAAGCGGAATTAAAGGAGCAAATGAAAATGATTGCTAATTCGCTAAGCCGTATTTCTGAGAAACAAAGAATTGTAGTCGTTTTGCACGATGTAAAAGGGTTTTCTTACGAAGATATCGCTCTGCTTATTGGCACTAGTGTGGGCACAGTGCGCTCTCGCTTGCACTACGGACGCATCAAGCTAAGAAAAATTTTGCGACCTTATTTAAGCTCAAAAAAATAAGTCTATTTTTTCCCCGATTTTTTCTTTATAGCTGCCCAGTCTAGCAAAAAATCAGAATCTGCTTCTGCAGGACGCTTGGCGTTATGTTGCGGCGGTGTTTCTGTTTCTGGCTTCGTCTCTTCAGGCTCAGGGGGTGCAGGCTTAACTGTTTTTTCTTTCTTTATTGTGTTGGCTTTGGCCTTCAGGCCCGTTTGGTCATTTGGCTTGGCAGTCTCATTATGTTTAGCATTCATAAAACCAAACCAGTTTGGTAGCGGCGGCGGTGGCACCAACAAAGACGGGCCGCCTCGCTCAGATTTATGTCCCCTTGTCGATTTGTTTTTTGTTTTGCCAGTAATTTTGATAGTTTTACTAGGTACAGCTCCATTGCTTTTTTTATCAACAGTCTTATTAGCAGGCCTATTAGCAACCTTGTTAGCAGTTTTGTTAGCAGTTTTGTTGGCAGTTTTACTAGCATCTTTAAGACTGCTGGCAGAATTGTTATCGACAGGATTTGTAGTTACAGGCTTTTTGTCCGCATCCTCGCTAGGTAGCGGCGGCTTCTTTACCGGTGTCACGGGACTCTCCGGACCAGGTATCTTAGTAATGGCGCCATTCTGTAAACAATTAATAATAAAAGCTTGTCGGCTGGCGCTGGCTGGATCTACATCTTGCAGGCAAAGCATAAAGTCTTCTCGTGCCTCACTAGCATCCCAGTATTTCTTTACGGTTTGCTCACTACGCCTAAACGCTTCGCCATTTTTATTTCTAAATCTGAGCAATTGGCCAAGCATAAGCCGAGGAGAGAGACTATCGGCATTAATCGCAACCGCTTTTTTTAAGCTGCGCTCAGCTAAATCAAACCTGCCAAGATTGTATGCCCGGACACCCATTTCATAATTCAAATCACCCACTGGAGAGGAATTTTTGCCATAATCTTGCTCAGCTTTCTCAATCGCCTTCTGATACAATGCAATAGATTCTTCTTTTTTCCCGGAGAAGTATTGTCTGCGGGCTAGAGAAGATAGTCCGGTTGAACTATTTGTATAAACAACAGCCCCCTGTTGAGCATAGACAGATTTTATAGCCAGAAGGACAAGCAGCCCCGCCATAATTGCACGACAGACCGTCATCATTAAAAATTCAGGCGCGGTTTTATACATATAATTAACTTCGCAATTACTTTAATTCTAAAGTCAAAAATTTTAAAGTCAAACACTCAATTATCCAATCGAGGCAAATAATAATGCGACGTCCAAGATCTCAACGCTCTCGCTCCAACAGACCAAGAAGCGGGACCGGTCCCTCGGCTGTCTCTCAGCAGGACTTTTCCAGTGCGGGCCACGTGCCCGCCGAAATAGATTTAAATATTAATCTGGGCGAAGGATTCGGTGCTTACCGTATGGAAGGAGAAAACATCCTGCTTCCCTATGTCACCTCAGCTAATATTGCTTGTGGAGCACATGCCGGCGATCCCGTTATTATGGAAGCTGCTCTCGATGAAGTCCGTCGCTACGGATTATCTCTGGGTGCTCATATCGGTTATCCAGATTTAGCTGGTTTTGGTCGTCGAGAAATACACCTCACTGCTACTGAGCTTAGAGCCTCCATCCTTTTCCAATTAGGAGCTTTGTATGGTCTGGCTAAAACAGTAGGACTGGAAATAACTCAAGTAAGGCCGCACGGTTTTCTCTATCGGCAACTATTTAATGATTTACGAACGGCAACTATTGTC
>Ga0116230_10007592_pt1 | contig 10706 bp, 10 predicted proteins | sample S1TSphfallax_3_FD_88678 | JGI IMG/M metagenome (GOLD analysis project Ga0116230, IMG submission 88678) | Host-associated microbial communities from peat moss isolated from Minnesota, USA - S1T2_Fd - Sphagnum fallax MG | ecosystem: Host-associated > Plants > Peat moss > Unclassified | place...
CAGATGCAGAGATTTCGTGGTTTCTTTGAACTAGTCAGTAAGTCTCAAAAGAAATGATGCATACTGTCCATTCCTTTTTGAGGTGAGAGCACTGCTGAGAAAGTCCGTCTTGCGGTGTCTTTCAAGCCATGTCTTTGAAAAGCAAGTTCTCTATTGAGTGTCTTCGAAATGGCACATCTGCTTTGTTAGAAAGATCTGTTGTTTGTTGGATTTTAGGGCAAATATTGCCATACCTCGATGTTGTGTGAACAGCTTGTGATGAATGAACTTGGACATAGGCGCAAGCCATGCTGAGTATTGTTTTCCACCTTCTGAAGCTGATTATTGTATCGTGATCTGCACCTCGACCCGTCAAGGACCTTCCTCACCCCCGTTCATTATTTAAAGGGCTGCAGGCATTGACACTGTCCTCTAGGTTTATAAAGGGTAAGAACCCAGAATGGGTCTGTTTTGGAAGTGGGGCAGAAGTTGAATTGAATATGAAAATTCCCAAATGGCTTGTCAGTGCTACAGCTTGCTGAGGACAGGAGGTAAAGCGAGGCATAAGCTTCAATGGAAATTGGTACTCCACTACAAGAATATGGGTCTGATACTTAATACAACTATCTCCACCCTTCTTTCAAGCTTCCATTCTCATCCCTAGTCACCTGAGAACAAGGATTTGTAGACTTATCAGTCTCCTATGCATAACAACCAAACAAAATTGGCTGTGTACTATGCACGTTTTCTGAGATCATGCTTCTACTATCGGACTGTCTCTGCCTCCCCTACAATTCCAGACCTTTCAATTCTTTAACCACGAAGGATTTTATACTGTAGCACCCTAAACCCGCATACAATATAAATTCGTAGAAGATAATAATGTGCCTGCCAATTGTCATTACCAAAGAATCTTTTAACATGGTTCTGCAACCTCTACATTGCAATCTTATACAAAATACAAGGGAATTTGTAAAAAATGGGCTTCCAATCTGTTACAAAAGTTCAACATAGCCAGCTTGCACATAGAATTCGACAATGACATGAATGGAGTCTGCAATCTAGAAAACCATATATCCAACCATTCCAGGTCAGAACCATACTACTCAACATCCTTAATCAAAATATCCGGAAATGAAGAATTTCCCCAACATTTTTTAAACATTCCTTCACTGTACTAATTATCTCCTACAAAAATGAACACAGTTACAATGACCCACAGCAACTCTACAGGGATCGACAATAGATTTCCTTAGGAACTTGCAGATGCCTGTTCAATATATATGTTGATTCATATCTTGTAAGTTGCCACATGGTGCAACATTGCCAGATATGGAGCACATAAGTACCTGGATTTCCACAGAAGCCACAAGTTGAAATGTTCTGTGGTCTCTCTGCAAATTGACAGTGGCATGCTCTAGTGGCCCATGCTCAGCTTACTTAGCACATCTGACATGTCTGCAATGTCCAGCTTGGCCAGAGATTCTTTCTTGGCAGCTTCCAACTCTGCTTCCTCCAGCTCAGCTGTAAGATCCTGTATCTTCTTCTCAATATTTGCTCCTCTGTCTGGTAGCCGTGCAAGTGTAGCCTGCAAAAAAATGCATATTATTGACATAGTGGAGACCTTTGAAACTATTTAGTAGAATGTCTCCAATGGAGAGAAATTCCAAAATGCTGAGGACAGAACTTGGGAGTGATGCACAAAAGCATAATATTTACAGTCTGATAATCAGAACAGGCAACAACTCCTGCACCATCCTTGAAATGCTCTCTTTCTTGAAGTTCCACATTTGATATATAGCCCAGATAGTCAATCAAGATTCTGATTGGAAGGTGGAACCTCACCTTGTCATTGAAAGTCTTCCAGAGACGGTTAAGTTTGCCTCGTAGAAATAATACTTTAACCATACTGTCATGTTCAGTTTGAGCTTGCAACTGTGCATTGGCAGTTGTGAAAAAACCTTTCCTGTCCATCCCCATGTTATTTAGCTCACCTTATCCACTATACAATGGGAGTTCCTCAAGCAATGAATCTGAACTTGACCTGATTCAATACATAGCACACTAAGGTTGGAGAGAAATCAGAAAAAAGCATACTAAGGTGGTAGTGAGCACAATAAAATGATGAATAGTCTCCTTGAGTGTGACAGACAAGAAGAGAGGATGCATGACATACCCTAAGGTTTCTGTATCTTCCCATATGTGGGTTACACTGTCATGCTTTGAAGCTGGCTTGCTTCTGTGTCCAGCATATGCAGGATTCCTAAAAAACAACCACATGTCAGATAAGATTACACTTAATCTTGCATGCTCAATCTGACCATCTCCTGCAAAAGGACTCTCCTTTACTATTAGCAGTGCCAAAAATTGATACAAAATTAATCATTTGTAACAGATAACAGGATGCAAGCAAATGATTAGCCAGTCACAGGCCCACCAGAATCCTTTTGGCACCAATCTGAGGAATACTGGCTAGTAATAGTACTTGACAAGCTCTAACTTGGGGGTGAAGAATGTCCTGAAACACAGATTTCCTGCCCAAAACTTTACAATGGTGCAGAATTCTGTGCAGCAGACAATGAGGAGTGGGTCATCTGAACAACACAAAGTGTTCAGTTGCATTAGTACCTTGGTTCCCACGTAACATTAAGATCTTTGTCATCAGGACCAGCAGGTGGTACTGGCTCTGCTGCCTTTGAGAATAGAAGATCATGGTGACTCACACCAGCAATGCCCAGCCCTTGTAGGAACACAATGTGCTTTTGTAGACCTTCATCTCTGCAAAAAAAACCAAATGCCTCTTAGATATGTAAGAATTTGGTTCAGGGCCACCAAATTCAAACCTGACTTCAATGCAAGAGGATACTAAGAACACAGCCAGTTTGAGCTACAGCTTACATCCGGTGCTGGCTAGCATGCTCCTTGTGTAATTGCTGTTGTGTAACAGAGACATCAAAGCCTGTCTTTGGCACCTGGAACAGCTCCCTCAGTTCCTGTACAGAAGTCATGTGAGATGCATTTCCCCTCATCTCTTGCTAGCTGTTGAGAATGTTGTGTGAACAGCTGAGTTAAAACCACATTACCATGACAAAAAGATGATCAAACTCAAGCTGTTCTCTTCTTTCCACTTGCATCAACAGCCAAAAGAAAAATTGCAGACCTGGTGTGAGAAATATCGCATTTGATCTTTTGTTTCTGTGGCTACTTTCATGAGTCCTCCCTTGTAAACCTGCCCAGAGACAAACACAAGCAACTTTCTCAAAAAGTCGCATTGGCAGGGTGAGAATCCCATTGGCAAGATGATCAATCTATCTTTTAATTCCACAGTAAAGGGCGTCAATTCTGACCTGTTTGCGATAGATCTTTTCCTCAACAGTGCCACATGTCATCAAGCGGTAGACTATGACATCCTTCATTTGCCCAATGCGGTATGCCCGATCAACACTCTGATTGTCAGTGCTGTTTCCCCTCCAGTACACTAGTCATTATCAGTTCACTAACACAGTAGTACAATTAGGAAAAAACATTCAAGATGGCAAAAACCCCTTGATATAATCTAGTAGATTCCCTAGGGTGATTGGCAAACTTTCATTATCACACTGGGACTTCACATCAAACCTAAACTTACTTCATGGATCATTTAGACATCTACAGAGGGCAAGAGCAAATGCCTTGGGTTCCAAGCAGGGTCAACTATCACAACTCTGTCTGCTCCAGTCAATGTGAGCCCCAGACCTCCAACTTGTGATGTCAAGAGAAAGAGAGGAATTTGATCATCAGCTTGGAAATCCTGTAACAGAACATTCGCACCTATGCTCAAAACAGGGATTAGCAGAACTCTGAGCAGAAACTTATCAAACTATCTGTAGATTGTGAAGTCATATAGTCCCACAGTTCCAACTGTGAACATAATGAGAACTTCAAATGCTGCAGCATCTCTTCCATGCTGAACTAGCTATAGTCTGTCATAACATGACTTTCAAACCAAGAAAAGAGTAGGTTCTTGCCACACACATGTACATGCAGTTCACGTTCAGCTGCTTTCAATGTGCCATCAATTCGTCGAAAACACCACCCTCTGCCAACTATTTCACTCTGCACCACACATTATGAACTGAATTAATGAAAATGCAGGAAGAAGTCTGGAGAATAGTGGGACTGCAAAATAGACAATCCTCTAGCAAAAGCAAATATGCTTGGTATGATTGGTTCCTCATCTCCTCAGTCCTTTTGAAATGGCTATGGAGTTTGCACCAGAAAGCAGAACCAAGAGGTCTTAACTGGAAATAAGTTCTAACATTTGAATAAAACAGACATCTCACAATGCCACTTTAACTCACATGGCTTCAACAACTAAGGGAAAGGTCAATCCATTAGTCTCATCCCTCATCCACACAAGATATAGTTCACAAGGGATGGCCACTCCGCAAAAGCACTCAGAAACCAGTACATAACTTATGTTGACAAAGAGGATTTAGCAGAAAGACCTGAATGATGTCTAACATTTTACGGGTCTGTGAAAATATGAGAGTGCGATGGCCCTCATCAATCAAATTCTCCTGCATTTAAGCACCATGTAAGTGATTGTCTTGTGTAGCTTGATCTCCCTGAAATGGTTCGCATTGTTAAGCAGGGATTAACAGAATGTGATAGGTATCAGTGGCAAATGAGTGAAGACAGAAAGTAATGGATCCCAATGGGCTAGCTACAAAAGGAAAGTTGCAGCTCAAAAGTTGTGGAATTACAAGCGTGGAAACAGTTACCAGCAAGGCCATGAGAAAGACAATCTTGCAAGAAGGAGCACCCAAGGAATCATCATCCTGAATCATCCCTGCTAAAGACTTTGTCAAATCCTCAGCAGTAGCAACATCAGCAGAGTCCAGGATACCTTCCATCCCTTCTGCTATGTCATTAGCTGCTCTCAATGTGAGCAGACTTGGATGGTCACATATTTTCTTCATCACCTGGTAGTCACAGCACAAGCAAGTTTCAGCTACCTTGTTAAATGACTTTACATCTGACCATCTATTGCTAAGTTTGTGTCAGATGAATCTCTTGCTTACCGCCAGTGCTGCCAAGGCCGATCTACCACCAGCCCATGACTCCTCAGCTGTCTCACTATTGAGGAATGCTGTGTACAATTTTTGCTGCAACATTGGAACACAGTAGCCCAGTGAGTACCACATCCTTGCAAGTAACTTTGAGGGTGTCAACTCCCAGAATCACTCTCATTAGAATGCAAACATAAGACAGATTGATGCACCGTAACAAGCATGAGCCCAGAGGTTCAAATCACATCTTTCACCTGCCTTTGTAGCAAACTATCCTCCACCAGAAGTTCAATTGCTGAAAAAACATACCTCCATACACACTCTTATGGTTCTAATGTCAACCCTACCATTTATAAACCTGGAACTGACAACACCTGTTGAGACCTCAGGAAGCCAACATACCATAGAGGACAGTACCTAAAACTCAAAAAGCTAGAAGCTACTGCTGACTAAATAGACACTTATAAGCCACATACCTTGTAAAGGTACATAGTTAGGTGCTTCTGCAAGCAAAAGAACTAGAGGACTTTGTACCTGATGCTTAGAGGGGCGGAGCCACACAATCAAGTCATTCTTCCGAGAGAGCTTTTGGTCAGATCTGTCTTCTGATTCTGGGAAGACTTCACTCTTCAAGCGACGCAGAAAAAAGGGTGCAAATCGTTGCCTTAGCTCCTGCAATCAGAAGAACATCAATATTACCAAAAAATCCGAACACTGGTCTGACTCAGAAACAATGATATGTACCCAGATGGTCCTTTAAGAAATCACTTGAGCTACAAATGCCTACAACCTACAGAACATGTAACACAATTGAATAATGTTACTGGTCATTGTGGAATCAGCCATTGCTGTACAGAATGAGCTCAAAATTTTCCCTTGTGAGCCACAATTGACTCATTTCATGAGACCGAAATTTCCCAATTCCACAGTGCTCAGCAACAGAGGGTGAACTCCACAGAAGTAAACTTTCACCTCTGCAACTGCAAATCCAATTCGCTTCTGCCTGTCTGATGCATGTTTGTCTGTCCCTTCCACAATCTGTCGCTCATACTTTTCCTTGAACCTGTTGGAAACCCAAACATTGGGCAGTAAGATTGTGGCATATTTCAATTCCTGTGATCTTGGGGAAGCAAGATAGTAGGTAAACAATTCAAGCCACCATAAGACACTACCCCAAGAAGCTTGCTTGCTTAAGAACTCTGAAATGGTATATGGTAGTAAAACACTCACTCCTTGCGGTCTCCAAGAAGATCTGGGCAGCAGAAATCAAATAGTGCCCACATTTCCTGCAATCAAAGCAGAAGAGAATGTTCATCATTGACCTGCAGATAGAGTCTTGGAGGTTGCAATGATTGAAGACCATAGCAATCAACATATGTAGCAACTTAGCAACATATGCTCATTCAAACTCTTATTCATCTCGCCCAAAAGAAAGGGGGAGGAATACCTGAAGTCTGTTTTGAATGGGGGTGCCACTGAGAACAATCCGGTGTGCAGCTGGTATCTCCCGCAAGCTTTTGGCCCGTTGAGTATTTGGATTCTTAACCAAATGTCCCTGTTACAGAACCTCACTTATCATAGGGAGAACTGCCCCATAAAAGCTGCATCTTCTCATTCAACTTTGAAGGTGCAGAATCAAGCAGCAATACATTCAAAACCAAAGATCAGTGCAGGCACAAACCTCATCAAGGATAATGTAATCCCAGGTGACAATGTCATCACTAGTATCACCATAGCCATCTCTCCCTATAAAGTCTCCTCTCAGTGCCTTGGAATTGCAACGCACCATATCATATGTTGTAAGCAGAACCCCTCCAACTTGCAGAACACATTCTAGAGCATATTCACGTGCCTTTACAGATGTGCCTGAATAACTGCACACCACCAACAGCATCACCTGTGGGGTTATGTCTCTTCATTGTCATCTCTCACAGATGTTGCATGCATGTATATTGGCAGACACTGTTATTTCAGCATACTAAAGCAAAGCTGTCACCAGTATTCAGCACAACTGGATACAAAGCAAGCAATCTTACTCCTGAATGAAATCCTGAGTTTCTTGGAAAGGGATGGCTAATGCTATCCCGATAAAGATGAATGTGTTAACTTAATACAATTATTCCCAGAATTCCTTTGCTTTTACAAGGGAATGCTGTTACAATCTAATCCTAGCAGAGATCCACTTGGAATTCAGCCTTACTGCTACAAAATTGCACACCATCTGGAGTAACTCAACAATATAACCCTAATTTACTTATAATAGCTAGTTTTTGGACATACTCATGCGTCTTGCGTGCAAGACCAACACTGGCCAGTTCTTTTGCCCAATGGGCGATTAGAGTCTTCGGAGCAACAATAACCGCACACTTGATGAGTCGGGAATAAAATAAACCTGCAAGAAAGGATGCAATCTGCATCAAACATGACCAAAAATTGAATGTCAGATCCACACACGATAGGTATTAAGCAGACAGTACTCATCTGTAGTCAGCAAGACATGTATGTGTGCAGACATAATATGAGCCTGCAAAACTGCAGAACTAAATAGCTCTTGAATTCCAAGCAAGCAGCTTATGAATATTAAGAAACCTAGGAAGTCACTTGAATTGCAAATTTACAGGCACTGCACCATTTTCTGGTGCAGGTGGCTCAATTACATCTCAGGACAGACATGGTGCCACATCTCATATATTAGTGCAGAAACTTTAAATTATATGTTTGAAGGCCCTGTAAAAGAAAATGTGAAATTTTGTGCAAAGAATATCTCTCATGAGAATCAAGAAATCTCCATTCCCACAACTAAGAAAAGTCAGACCAAATTTTCTGGAAAGAAACCACAGAGTAGACTAACCTGCATGGTCTTACCAAGGCCCATGTCATCTCCTAGGATACCTCCCATCTTTTTGACATGTAGGCCCCATAACCACCTGATGCCTTCACACTGATGTGGATACAAAATCTTTGCAATTTTCGATTGGAGGATGTAGCGATGTGCACCATCCACCAAAACCATATCCTCTTCTACTGCTCCTCTATCTGTTCGTTCATTGGTCACACTGCCAGCAGATGGTTGAGAGTGTTGTTGAGAAGTTCCCACCCTTGCAACCTGACCTGTGAAAAATCAGGACCCCAAAGGTAAGATGGAAATACACTAGAGACAACAAAATACCCTTCAGCATATTCCAGGAACTGGCTTAGCCATGTAATCCACAGTTAACAGCCCACTACTTCACACCCATAATCCAAGCTCCCAGCATGGTATGTCCTTGAAAGAAGGTCTGGTAAGTGCCCATCTGAGTGGAAAGGAAAAGGTACAGGGTCGTGATGAAAGGCACAGGTTGGACTACAATTTGACTTGCTCTTGACAACCTGGAAGTGCATTTGGCTTTCACATTCCTGAGGAAACTGACTGCATCTTAAGTTGAAAGGAGGAAGAAGCCTCTGGAGGGAGAACAGATTGCTTACTTTTTTGTTTGGTGTTCAACACCACATATGAGTCCACATCATCATCAACTGTGGAAGAATACTCTGTGGATGCTTGCGAGACTGAAGCAGAAAGACTGTTGAGGCTAGCACCCTCAGAGTCACTATCCAGTTGAACTACAGTTGTTCTCTGGACCATGCCTTTTCTCCCATTAGGAGGGAATTCTTTTGATTGCAACTGATTGTATCCTTCAGTTGACCTTGGTTTTTCACCACTCTTGCCCTTGTTTAGCTTGTTCAGACTCGCACTTAATCTCTCTGACATACTAGCTTGCACAGACAGATGGGAATCAGAGGCTGTGCCCCCACAATCCAGACCCTTGGAACCTGAAATCTGTTCATTTTGTGCTTGTACCTTACACAATCTCCTCCTTCCATTGACCTTGGCTTCTAGTTGACTCTCAGCTGCATACAAAGCACAACAGTTGCTAACTATGAGCTGGTAAACAAATATCCCATTGGCCTGCTTGATACAAATCCTCACAATGGAATGACTGTCAGTACAAGCAAAGGATCCTTCACACTGATTATGTTAGAGGTCATGCCATGATCATCTGATTTCATTTACAAAACAATTTGAGCAGTCATCAGACACTTCACACTTACAGAGACCTGAAGTTGAATTGCTATGGCTGGAAATGGCAGTCTCTTCATCACCGCTCAGTCCACTCTCTTCTGAAGAGTCTGGCAAGAATTCAATAGCTGCCAACCTTGCCTCTTCATCAAACTTCCCAGCTCCACTGACCACAGTAACCGCTTCTGCCAGCCAATTTCCTTCTCATAAAGGCATTCTTTCGGTCATCAGCTATTCTAAGATTCGATTTCTGCATTTTACAATTTTCAAGTGCTTCTAGAAATGTCTGCTACATGAGAACAAACACATACCTGACAGTATGGGGACATCCTTGTTAGTACGGAGCTGTTGGGCCTGTCGGCGAGCAGCAATGGATTGAAGAAGATTAGCTCGCTGCTGATGAGCAGTGGAGTTGTTGACCACCCTTCGTTCTCGAGCCCAATTGTCCATTATTGACTACAAACCCCAGCTGCACACAAGTTGTGACGTAAATCCTGGTATCAGATCAAGAGTTAGGGCAAGAAGAAGGTCCACATTTCAATGGCAACATAACGGGTTACAAATACGTACACACTTCCGGCATCAATGCCATTATCGAGCCTTGTGCCCTCAAGCTTCAATATTTCATTGAGAAATATGAAATTGTCACTCAGATAGATACGTGAAAATGAGGAGCTCTCTGCAATCTTCAACTCCGATTTGCAACCAACGCCTTACGTCGCTACAAGGGGAAAGATGTGAAATTCAATTGTACAAGCAAGCTGCCTAAAGTTTTCGAGCTTAGAAACAACACAAAGATAAAATATTCTCGACATAAGAGAAGATTGTTAAAAGCGAGAGACAGGAACACGAAAAAGGAAGAGCACAAACAGGAGCAGCCAAAACTAGACGAAGACTCAGGGTTCCAGAATACATCAGAAAACCGGACTCCAATTTGCAACAGAAATTAAATTCTTAAATCATTTTTTCAAAAATTAAAAAAATGGACGACTTAAGCGACATGTGTGAGGGGAAGAAACAACACCTGTATTGTGGAGGAGTCGTGAAGCCCCGGCGATGGCGGGAGACGAGAAACAGGCTCACACACAAACAAAGTGCGCATCGCGCAACGCAGGAAGTGGTCGAACTTGGGAGAGCTGGGAAGGGAGAGAGGGGACCAGAAGGACGGCCCCTGGTTTTGGCCCCTCACAAGGCAAATTCGAGAGCACGAGAGCTTGAACACAAATACAGACCCCCTTTGTGTCTTAAGCCTACTTTTCAAATATCGAGATGTCAGGATCTCGTTCAAAAGTAAAATCCAGATGCGGTAAGTAGTGTACAAACAACACCTCGATTGCCGCCCTTGTGATACCCAAGGGCTTGACGTCCTAAGACATGAGTCTTTAGAAGTCTAGGACTTTCCAGCCTCAGGACATCGGACATGAATTCTTTTTTAAGGTCTAGGATGTTATGCTTGTATGTACATGCCGAAGACATTAAGGCTAAGGGCCATATTGTCTAGGACATGAAGGCTTAAGGGCCTAGTACATTGGGCTTTAGACTTTCTCTATCCCTATGGCCCAGAACATGAAGCCCGGAGACATGAAGATCTTGACTATCTTTGCTCCAAGGGCTTAAGA
>Ga0116230_10007593_pt1 | contig 10705 bp, 5 predicted proteins | sample S1TSphfallax_3_FD_88678 | JGI IMG/M metagenome (GOLD analysis project Ga0116230, IMG submission 88678) | Host-associated microbial communities from peat moss isolated from Minnesota, USA - S1T2_Fd - Sphagnum fallax MG | ecosystem: Host-associated > Plants > Peat moss > Unclassified | place: USA...
AGAGACTAATCTGGTTCTTTTTTGTGAAACAAAAAGGAAAGAGACCAGTAAAAAAACGAAATTACGAGCCGATTTAATTCAAAAACTTTATTTCGAAAAAAAGGCAAATAAGAATTGTGTTTTTTACTGATGTGTTTCATGACATGATTTCTCGAACTACATGATACATTATTTTAAGTAACTTCTACTATCTTTTCTATTTCTTTCTATTTCTTTTTCACAAAACTTTTATCACAAAAAATTAGAAATTTTTTAAAATGTGCTAAGTTTAGAAGTTAGAAGTTACAATAAAGTTTCTAAAACGAAGTCCGTTTTGGTCTTTTTTTTTTTACTTTTTTCGAAGAAAAAAGTAAAAAAAAAAAAAGAATTGCACAAAAATTTTTTTAGTTGAATTTTTGAAATTAGAAAGAACCCAATAATCTATTAATTAGGATAAATAGTCGAGAGAGGGAAGTACGAGTGTTGATAAATACGCATAATTAAAGATCTTTATCAAAACTAAAAATTTTAGTGTTCTTACTATGTTTCTAATTAAAAAAACAAACAATAAATTTTTTTTAGAAATTACTAATTGGTTTCTTTCTTTTCAGTTGGTGTCTTTTTCTTGTTTTAAAAAACAAGAAAAAGACACCAACTGAAAAGAAAGAAACTAAAAAAATTTTAATAGAAATTTTAATCCTAAACCGAATTTTTTTGAAGTTTATTGCGTATTTAAGTTAATTCACTTCAGATAATTTTTTTACTTGCTCTAAAGCATTAAAACGATCCGTAATAAGCGGCGTTTCTTGACGATCTTCAGTAAAATATTCGTTTGGTCTTGGACTGCCAAAAACATCATAAGCAAGACCAGTACTCACAAATAACCAACCTGCAATGAATAACGATGGGATTGTAATACTGTGAATAACCCAGTAACGAATACTTGTTAAAATATCAGAAAAAGGGCGTTCTCCTGTAGCACCAGACATGCTTAACACTCCTTACTAAATTTAAGTTTTTTTACAAAATCTTCTTCATTTTTTATTTTACCTTTTTTTGAAACAAAAAAAGGTATCATGAAGAAAAAAGTCTCCATTTTTAAAGAAATGTCACCAAAAATTTGGTGACTTCGAGGACAAAATGAATTCATTTTAGTTCTAAGACTTTGCCTTTTTCTGAATTTTTCAAAGAAAGATTCAGAAAAAGATACGAGGTTTTTAAGAACCTTTTCTTGTGTTTCTTTTTTTAGTATAACGAGTTATTCCCCTTACATCAAGGCTTCTAAGTTGTTTCTTCTCTCAATGCCCCAAAATCAATCCATCGAGGAAGTGGTTTTCTAGATTTTGTACCCCATGAAAACTCAATAAATTCTATTAGGTTTGGTGGTTCTTCCCGTTCCTCCAAACCTGCAGGTTTGGAGACAATCTTTTTATTTTCAAAAAGGTTGTTTTTGTAACCAATTTGGTTCATACTATCGCTTGTGTCTATGAGGGTTCTGGGTTTTCTGATTTCAAATTTTGTTACTAATTTTTCAATATCAGGTTTGCGTAAAAATTCTTGATATAACAATTTTAAAACAAGCTCATCTAAAAGTTCTCTATTTTGATTGAGAATAATGAGAGCTTTGTTAAAACTTTGTAAGACCAGAGAGTGGGCCGAATAATCACGTGTAAGGTTTGAAAAATCATTCCAGGGGAAATAAATTTTTTGAGATTTACTTTTCTTTTTACGAATATCAGTAACTGATTGTGCTTCTTGACTCGAATTTGTCTGTTTTTGTCTTCTAACTCTTAGTATATTACTAAAAGCTGTTTTAAGGTCTTTTAATCCACTTGAGTCATGATAAAACTCATCTGGTGGCAGCCATTCAGGGTTGCGTTGAGTTCGTTCAGAATTGTATAAATACAATCGAGACCCGTTTCCAGGATTTTTAGGTTTAAATTCAAATTCATCAGAAATTTCTTGTTGCCACCAAGGAATTGAATAGTGTATCTGTTCTTCGAGATCAAAAGCATCATTTTCTTTGCCTTTTTTTGAACTTAGAGAACTTGTCTCAGCTTCAAAAGCTTCTGACATTGGAGGTAATTGAATTCGGCTAACCAATTCACCATATAAATCAAGCTTTTCCGGATTTATACCAAACTCACGCATATTGATATTTGGCAACAAATTAATAGTTTTTTGAATATGACTTTTTTTAGAATAAAAGCAACACTGCTCCAGCATAAAATACGCTAATTTTTGACCAAAAATCAAATCTTCTACACCAAGCGTTGATGTTTGAGAAAGCCCTTTTGCAGAAAATTTGTGTAAAAATAAAAATTCGGCGGCTTTACCAGCATAACATCCCACTAACCGATCACTGATTTCACAGAGACGGGCAAACTCAAAGAGGGAATTCTGTAAATTTGTCGTAATTTGAACTGAGCGAATTGTTGGGCGGCGGGGCCATAGAGACGCAATGACACTCTTTGGGTGTGTTTCCAACGCGTAACTGAGAATAATTTTTCCAACTTGATAATAAGCTAATCGGAGAATTGACATTTTTGATGCAATTGAAAGAGTATTTGATTTTTCTTTTTTATCTGAAGTCTTCTTTGTTTTAAATACAGTGTATTTTTCACTCTCTGAAGTTGTAAGGCGATCAATACCATGTTCTATTGTTTCAATGGTATGAGTACTATTGTTTAAAATTGCTTTAATAGTGGATTCGTTCATTAACGTCGCTAAATCCGCAGCCGTAAAACCAGCAGTTCGTTCACCAAGATAATTCCATGGAAGAGGTTTTTTGTAACCTAGATTTTGCCCATAAAACTGTAAAATTTCGACACGTTTTTGTTCATCTGGAAGATTTACTTGAAGAATTTTATCAAAGCGGCCTGGGCGTAGAAGAGCAGGATCCAAAACTTCGGGCCTATTAGTAGCACCAACAACTACTACGCCATCACGTCCCTGAACACCATCTAATTCAATCAGTAATTGTGATAGAAGACTTAATTGTTTTTCCTTTTGATCTGAATTGGAGTAACTTTGATTTTCTTTTTTATTATTACTATCTTGCTTATTTCTTTGCCCGGGTTCTAGGATTTTTAGTCGTCCTTGATGTAGTGTTTTTTCAACTGAGCTAGTTGATTCTAAAATCAAAGCTTCTAAAAAAGACTCAAAACCTTCATCAACTGCCATTGGATTTTGGACAATTTGGCTTCGTTTTGAAGACAAAGTATCAATTTCATCTATAAAAACTATACAAGGAGCGAGTTGTCGTGCTTCTTGAAAAACCATTTGTAGTTTAAAGGAGGCTGATTCTCCAGGTTCAATTAATGAGCTTCCTGAGAGTACAATAAAGGGAACTTGAGCTTCTCCAGCGAGAGCTTGAACTAAAAGAGTTTTCCCAGTACCGGGAGACCCTGTTAATAAAATACCATGAGGTAATGTTTTACTGAGGGTAAAATCACGGGCAGAATTTCGAAGGAACAAGACAATTTCATAAACCTCTAGAAGCAGTTTTTGAATCCCAACAATATCGCTAAATTTTTTTTGACTTTTTAAAACAACTCGAAAGCCTTTATTACGTTGGCCTGTAAGAATTTCAATTTGTTGTTTTAATGAATCATCTAAAATTCCTAATGCCGCAACTAAATCTAATAAATACCCTAAAAGCTCACGGCCATAATTATCAGCTAGGCTTTTTAAAACGTGAAAAATGAAAATGGCAAAACTTAGTTGACTTACTACTAAGCATGAAGTCGAAGTTAATGGTTCCCAATTATCTACACAAAGTAAATTAGAATATTGTTTTTTTGAAAAAATAGATTTTAGTTTTCTATATTGCCCGGAAGTATGTTTTTTTACATAACGTTTTTTCCCTAAACAAAACGGCGAAATCGTATAATCAGGATTTCCTTTTACCCCAAATTCAAACAAAGGGGTATAACCATCAAAACTAGCTAATTTTTCATTCAAATTGTTCCAAATAGGTTGTTTTAGTTGAATAATAGGCAAAAATTGTTTAATATCATTTGAGTCTTGTTTTGATAAAGTTAAAAAAAGACCCCGAAGATTTTCTTCTTTAAGAATTTTATTTTGATTTGTTGTTTCAGAGGGTATATGTAAAGAAGATTGCCATGGAACAAATAAACTTTGTGCAGAATCATACTCGTAAATCCAGTCGGAATATTGCCAATTAGTTTCTAATGTTTTTATGAACTTTAACCGTAAAAAAGAATTGGTTTGAAAATCCGAAAAATTCGCAATTTTTGCGTCTACTAAAAATTGTGGAGAATGATAATTCCCAAAAAAATTCTCTTGAGGTTGAACTAATGGATTTGAGGGCGCTAAATATTTATGAAACCATGAACGTAGATGGTCTTCAGAAATATTTTTCCAGTCAAAATTTTTTTGAAAATCTAAACTAAGAGATGATCCTTTATAAAATATTTTATCGTGAAGAGGAGTTTTTAAAAGAATGTTTTTTGTTTCTACTAAAATCTTTGGGAAATTATTGATCTGAAATTTATAGTTTTGGCTACATAACGGAGAACCTGATGTTTCAAAAATTATTCGCTGTTCTTTAATTTTTAAAGCATTATTTTTTGAAGTTCTAAAATTTCTTTTTGTAAAAAACGAATTTGAATTGCTTTTTACAATTTTATTAAGATTATAAAACCATTCAAGATCCTTTGTTTTCATATCCGGATAAACATATCCTGACATAATTCGACAACCTGGTAAATCTGCAGAAATTTCTTTCTTTTCTAACTTTTCTAAAATTTTTTCACTTATATCTGCACCGTCGATAATTTGTGAGTCTGATGAATAAGTTCCGATAATATTATTTGTTCCCTTTTCTTGCAAAGGGAAAGAATAAGAGATATTTTTTTCAATAAACAAATCCTGCAATTCACTATTAAGGTGATTTACTTTATTATAAAAATCAAAACGATTTTTATAATAGTCAGTTTTTTCAAGAAGAATTGTTTTAGAAAAACTTGTAGGAACTTTTTGTACTGGCGGAGGGAAATCTTGCACCAACTTCAGTTTATTTTCAAAGTGTGGAAACACTTTGTATTTTGTTGTAAATTCGTTTTTTTTTAATTTATCTAGATGGTTCTGATTTGGGTGTAAAGTTTCACGATCGGCAAAAAAGGACAAAGGTTGACTAAAAGTAGAATTTTTTTTCAGACCTTTCAAATAAGCTGGTAATTCATCCAATTTTCTAGAAAATCCCTCAATTGAATCAGTTTTCGACAGAAAATTTCCGGATGGGATAAGATAAAAATCACATGAGAGAGCTGGAAATGAGTTATTAGGTTGGCAAAAACCTTTTTTCTGGTCTGGCTTTTTCTCGATTTTTGCTAGAAAAAATGGTTGTCCAAATAATAATGTAGTGTTTGAAGATAAATCTGAATTGAAATTTTTTTCTCGGTTCCCTTCTTCTAAGGTCTTGAAATCCCAACTATCGAAAGAATTAGCTTTAGCTATATATTCAATAGTTTCAAAACTGATTTTTGGTTTAAAAGTTTTTAAAACAGGTAAATTTGCTTCAAAAAACGATTCCTTTTTAATGGAATTCAGATGATGAGCAAGAAATTGCGAAAACCCTAGAGCCAGCGGAAGAAAAGTCAAAAATGTAGAAACATTAATTTCGCTAAAATTTGTTCTAATTTTGTATCTGGAAATCGAACGTTGATCTAAAACCCAATCCTTGATTTTATTTTTTCGTGTATTCTTTTCCTTTGAATTAGAATCTCTCGTTTCAAGAATCTGATTTAGTTTTTTTTCTATACGCATATGGGAATTTATTAAACTTAGTATGTTTTTTTTTTTTCGGAGGAACAAATGAATTCTGACTTCAGTTTAAATGATTTCGGCCCTGCTCTTCTTAATTTAAAAAGGCACCTAAAAAATGTTTTTTAAAACTCTCTATTTTCTCGATTTGCGTTCCTTTATTTTCGGTTCTTTGTGGTTCGTTTTTTAGAAAAAAAGAAACTAAAACAGTTTTTTCACTTTTTTGTTAAAATTTTCTAGTAATAATAGATAGTAGGCTTTTTTTTTATTATAATGTTTTTTAAAAATAATGTAAAATTTGGGCTCTAAATAATTATTTGAAAAAAAGTTTTTTCTTTAATTTTTTCGCCTTTTTAACTCAGTTGGTAGAGTATTTGCATGGTAAGCAAAAAGTCACCGGTTCAAGCCCGGTAAAAGGCTCGCATTTCAAAAAGTACTTGGGTAATTTTTAATTTTCTTTTGTTTGGTTTTTTGGTTCAGTCTCTTTTTAATAAAAAGAGACTGAACCAAAAAACCAAACAAAGATAATCATAAAAATTTTTCTATCTCTTTTCCAGTTCCAAAAATTCTTGTACAAAATTATTTGTTGGGTGATCAGAAAGTTCTTGAGCGCTACCAATTTGAAGAATTTTTCCATTTTCTAATATTACAATTTCTTGTGCTAACTCCATAGCCTCTGAATGATCATGTGTTACAAAAACCGTTGTCACTGAAATCTGATGATGTAATTCTCGTAACCAAGAGCGTAGTTGTTTTCGGATCTTGGCATCTAAAGCAGCAAAGGGCTCATCTAATAATAATACTTTTGGTTCGACAGCTAGTGCTCGCGCTAAAGCGATTCGTTGCCGTTGCCCACCTGAAAGCTGATTTGGGTAACAATCTCCAAATTTTTCTAATTGCATTAATTTTAATAATTCTTGAACTCGTTTTTTTTTCAAAATTAGATCAATTTTTTTAATATCAAGCCCAAAAGCAATATTTTCGGAAACAGTAAGATGTGGAAACAAGGCATAATTTTGAAAAACAAAGCCAATTTCCCGATCTTGAAGTTTCTTTTTTGTTGCATCTTGCCCTTCTAACCAAATCCGACCAGAATCAGGACTTTCCAGCCCAGCTAAAATACGTAAAAGTGTTGATTTACCAGACCCCGATGGGCCTAAAAGACCAACTAATGAACCATTTTTAATTTCTAAATTGACGCGATCTAAAGCTTGAAAAGAACCAAACTTTTTAGATATATTTTCAACTAAAATACTCATCTTTATAAGGATTTTTAATTCTGTTTTTTTTGTAAAAAATTCTTTTAATCATGTTTTTGAAACCGGAACCAAAACAAATGAGTTGATTTTTTGGGAGCAATTAATTTATTTAATCTGTTTTCCTTAACAAAAAACTCTTAACCCTAAATCAATATTTTTCAAAATAAAAAATAATTGGTTCTAAACTTTTCATTGTCTTTTTTGATTTTTTTCTTAAAAAAAATCAAAAAAGACAATGAAAAGAAAAAGTGGTTAAAAGGGTTTTCTTTTTGATTCTTTTTTTTTGAACAAAAAAAAGAAAAGAAGCTAATTTTTGCGCAAAAAACGCAAAAAAAGGATAGTCAAGTAATAATTAAACTAGTTTTTTTATTATACGAAAAAATTTTTTTCTTTTTTGTTTTCTTCACCTTTCCTAAATAATTGTAGAAAAGATAGAAAAAAATAGGTCTAAAAATTTTTTCCGTTCTTGAAAAAGTTGATTCTGAAGGCAGTAAAATAGAATATATAGATACAATTAATTTTAACCTTCAAACCGGAACCTTAGATCCCGGGTAAAAAAGGCAGTGATAGTTTTCTAAAAAACTGACCGAACACGGAACTCTTTTGAGTCATAATTTAACCAATCGAGACGTGTTTGTGTTCCACAAGCCAAATCAAAAGCTTTTTTTACTATCTCAGGATTTGAAAATTCCAATTCAGAGGGTATTGTCTTATCTACATTGAGAAGACTAAGTAATTCTTCAAATTCACTAATAAGTTGTATATATTCAGAATTTTTTGGAGATTTAATAAAACGGCGAAGCTGTTCTTCACGAATTTTTGTAAGTGCGCCACGCGCACCATAAGGAATTCGGCCATGTACTTTCAGCGGAGCTTCTTTATACATTGTAATAGTTTCTGATAGCGCTTGTTTTAGAAAAGAACGCGGTACTATTAAATCCAGAAGACCGTGATGTAACAAATATTCAGCAGTTTGGAAATCATCGGGTAATTGTTCTTGTAATGTTTGCTCAATAACTCGGCGTCCAGCAAAACCAATCAGAGCTTTTGGTTCAGCAAAAATAAGATCACCTAGCATAGCGAAGCTAGCTGTTACACCACCAGTTGTTGGGGAAGTTAACACCGAAATATATAATAATTTCGCACAATTTTGATGAACATGGAGAGCTGCTGAAATCTTTGCCATTTGCATTAAACTTAAAATACCTTCTTGCATTCGAGCTCCACCAGAAGCACAAACTAAAATTACTGATAAACCTTCTTGAGTGGCATATTCAATCAAACGAGTAATTTTTTCACCAACTACGGACCCCATACTACCACCCATAAAATTAAAATCCATAACCCCTAAAGCGACTGGAATACCGTCAAGAAACCCAGTTCCTGTTTGAACTGCATCTTGAAGGCCTGTGCGTTCTTGTGCATCCTTTAATCTTTCTGTATAAGCTTTTTGATCCTTAAATTCTAACGGATCACACGGAGAGACAGTTTCATCAAATGGGCGCCATGTGCCAGTATCAATTAAATAATCAATTCGTTCGGTACTACTCATTTGTAAATGATAACCACAACCAAAACATACCCGTTGATTTTCTTTTAAATGTTTGATATATAAAATCACCCCACAATGATCACAACGTGTCCAAAGGCCTTGACTGACATCAGATTCTGGGTGATTGTATTTAGGTGCATTTAATAATTTTAATTTTCGTTGGTTTTCTATCCAAGAAAGAATTGACATAATAAGTTAAAAATTAATATTTTATCTAGTTTTTTTATACATTTCGTTTTTTTTTTCTTTTTGCTCTTTTTTATTAAAAAAAGAGCAAAATCTTGTATTTCTTGCTGATAAGTATCACAGTACGGAATAGTCTTTGAAAACTTCTGTTTTGCAAGAATTTTAAATAAAACATCGCCTTTCGCCTAAAAAAACCAAAAAAACACACAAAGAACTAAAAATAAAATTTTTTGGTCTAAAAAATTGTCAAACTCATATTCCTGACAAAAACAAAGTTAGTCCCAAAAACTCCGTTTTTGGGAAAGGGAATAGGATCAGCTCTAGTTAGACAAAAAAGATGACAATAATTATAAAAGGAATAAACCTCAAATCTTTTTTAAGAGTAAATAGCGTCGTAGGGCAGCGATAAACTCAAGGTTTGTTTTTTCCGAAAATAATGAGTTTTCGGACCAAAAAGAAAAAGTTTTTAATTAATTTCTTCTTTTTCAATATATAAAAACATCGAAGCCATTGCTACTGCTGGAAAAACAAGTCCAACTAATGGAACTAAAATGCTAGGCAAAAATTCTGCACTCATATAAACTCCTTTAAAAAAATGTCTACAATTAACTAAAATAAAAAGTTAATCTTTTTCCTATTATATAAAATTTTGCTAAGAAAAACGAGGGTTTTTTTTACAACTATCAATTAAAGACAAATTAAAATGTCGTTTTTTTTTTTTAACCAAAAAAGGTAGAAATAAATATTCTTTAGGCCCTACCGGATTCGAACCGATGACCCGCTGCTTGTAAGGCAGCCGCTCTACCAGCTGAGCTAAAGGCCTTTATTTTTAATTTATTATAACCCAAAATAAAAAAAAGGGACAGAGTATACTTTTGGAATTTCTTTGCGTTGCGGCAAACTTTTTAAGAACAAATCTATTTTATTCTTTATTTTTTGGTAAGTTATAGAAAACTCTTTGAAAAAAAATCTTTTCTTTTTATAATAAGGGAAAGCCTTTGTGACGGAATGGTAGACGTGCCAGTTTTAGGAACTGGTGTCAACTGACGTGTCGGTTCGAGTCCGACCAAAGGCAACCATATATCCAAAACTAATAAATTCCGTTCTTTTTTTTTTGAGTTTTTTTAAAGAAAAAACTCAAAAAAAAAAGAACGGAATTTATTAGTTTTGGAATTAAGAGACAAAGCTTCAAGGTGGTTTTTTTACTCAAATGATGTCTTTTTTTGATTTCTCTAATCAAAAAAAGACGTTCAAAAATTACTATGGTACTTTTTGAAAAAAGTACCTTGCATTAGACTATCTTTCCAGAGGGCCTCCCCTCAAGTATTGTCGCCCCTTACACGTTTCACTTCTTAGTTCGGGATGGATAAGGTGGTTCCATGCAAGCAAGAATACAAGGTAAAGAGAAAATCCTTCGTAAAAAAATTTTTTTACGAAGGATTTTCTCTTTTTTGATTTTTTATGGTCAAAATCAATCGGTCTATTAGTACAGATCAGCTGAAACTATTACTAGCCTTACACCTTCTGCCTATCAAACAGGTTGTCTTCCTGTGACCTAATGGAGAGCACTCATCTTGAGGTGGGCTTCCCACTTAGATGCTTTCAGCGGTTATCCACTCCACACATGGCTACCCAGCGTGTACCATTGGCATGATAACTGGTATACCAGAGGTGTGTTCTTCCAGGTCCTCTCGTACTATGGAAGACTCCTCTCAATGCTCTAGCGCCTACACCGGATATGGACCGAACTGTCTCACGACGTTCTGAACCCAGCTCACGTACCGCTTTCATGGGCGAACAGCCCAACCCTTGGGACGTACTACCGCCCCAGGTTGCGATGAGCCGACATCGAGGTGCCAAACCTTCCCGTCGATGTGAACTCTTGGGGAAGATCAGCCTGTTATCCCTAGAGTAACTTTTATCCGTTGAGCGACGGCCCTTC
>Ga0116230_10007594_pt1 | contig 10704 bp, 9 predicted proteins | sample S1TSphfallax_3_FD_88678 | JGI IMG/M metagenome (GOLD analysis project Ga0116230, IMG submission 88678) | Host-associated microbial communities from peat moss isolated from Minnesota, USA - S1T2_Fd - Sphagnum fallax MG | ecosystem: Host-associated > Plants > Peat moss > Unclassified | place: USA...
CGGTGGCCACCCCCCACCGCGACTTGAGAATGCTCATTTTCCCCACCGAAATTCCCTCTTGGCAGTGTTTGCTTTTTTTCTGGGAGATACACTACTCGCTGTATGAAAAAATCACTACAGGGTCGGGTGGCTTACACGATGCAGATTCCGTCCGCCAGGGTGTCGGTCACCCGCTGGCTCGAGAATTTCACAAAGGGCGGGTAACGGTCTCGATGGGCCGCATCGCCGTCGGCATGACCTTGATGTGTTGCGGCGTGTTCTCGGCCGGGCGTGTGCTGGCAGGCGGGGTGGTCGCCCCTGAGTGCCGTGCCCTGGGTCGTTGCGCGACTGGGGACGTTTTGGATTGTTCGTCGCCGCCGGGGGGCGATTGCGCAACGGGGAGACGCTGCTGCCGCCTGATTGGCTCCAGCAATCGACGCGTTGGACCCAGGCGAGGGGATCGGTTACACCGGCGACACCTGAGGGCCAATATGGCCTTCAGTGGTGGAACGTGGGGGTCGACCCTGGGCTCAGAGATACCGACGGGGCGGCGCTTACCGCCGCTGAGTCGTTCTGGGCCGAAGTTGTGCGGGCGTTGGCGCAGCCCTCGCCCGGGCGCTGATCGCTGTTGTACAAAGGCGACGATTTCGGCAAGACCGACCTCGTCAGCGCCGTCGATCGCCTACTGAACCGGTAACCCCTCTTCGCTGCTCGCCTGCCCCGCGCCGCTGCGCACGTCGTGCGCGCCGAAGTATTCCTCGCCGGCCGCCGGCAGCGCATTGAGCGGCAGAAAACCGTCCTCGCCCATGCCATCGTGGCCGGCAAGACTCGGTCCACCGACCAGGATTCCCTCGGCAATACCCCAATAGCCGGCATCACTGAAGGTATAGCCGCGCGATGTCAGGAGAGCGCGAGTGTCGGGCGACAACGCCTGACGCTCGAGATAGACCTTGTCGGGCATCCATTGGTGATGGATGCGTGGCGCATCGATCGCCTCCTGAATGGTCATGCCATGATCGATGACGTTGATGATCGCTTCGAGAGTGATCGTGATGATGCGCGAGCCGCCGGGGCTGCCGATCACCATGACGAGTTTGTCGTTCTTGGTGACGATCGTCGGTGACATGGAGCTCAAGGGGGTCTTACCCGGTTGCACGGCATTGGCGGCGCCTTGAATCAGGCCAAACATGTTCGGCACGCCGGGCTTGGAGGTGAAATCATCCATTTCGTCGTTCACTAAGATACCGGTGTCACCCGCGACGTGCTGTGCGCCGAACCAGTTGTTGAGCGTGTAGGTCACGCTCACCGCGTTGCCGGCGGAGTCGACGATCGAGTACTGGGTAGTGTTCGTGCCCTCGCGGGGCGATGCGCCCGCAGCATGCAAGGCGGCCGACGGAGTCGCGCGCACGGGGTCGATGCCGGCCCGCAATTCCTCGATGTGCCCGGGGCTCAAAAGTTCCGCCATGGGATTACTGACGAACTGAGGATCGCCGAGATCCCGCCGATCGGCATAGGCACGGCGCATGGCCTCGACCAGATAATGCACTTCGTCGGCGGAATGGAAACCCATCCTCGGCAGGTCGTAACCCTGCAGGATCTCGAGGATCTCGCAGATCATCACGCCGCCGGAACTGGGCGGGGGCGCTGAGATCAGATGAAAGCCTCGGTAATCGCACTCCACCGGCGCGAGTTCGCGGACCTGGTAATGCTCGAAGTCCCGGGCACTCAAGATTCCGCCGCCCGCGCGGCTCGCCGCGGCGATGGCGGCGCCGATCGGCCCGCGATAAAACGCCGCCTCCGGGCCGCGCTCGCTGATGAGCTTGAGCGATTGCGCCAGTTGCGGCTGCACCAAGCGATCCCCCTGTTGCAGCGGCCGCCCGTCCTTGAAAAAGATCTTCCCGCCGATCGGGTCCTTGGCGAGTTCCGCCGTTGCGATCTGATAAACCCCGGCATCCCCCTGGCCGATCGTAAAGCCCTCTCGCGCCAACCGGATCGCCGGCGCCATCAGTTCCGCGCGCCCCATGCTGCCGTACTTGACCCGGGCGTACTCGAGACCCGCCGGTGAACCGGGTGTGGCCACGGACAGCCAAGAATCCGTGGACAGACCCGGCACCACCTGGCCGTTCTTGTCCTGAAACATCGTCTCGGTGGCGGCGAGCGGGGCCTTCTCCCGGAAGTCGATGAAGGTCTTGCGGCCGTCGGCGAGGCGCAAGGTCATGAACCCGCCACCGCCGAGATTGCCGGCCTGCGGATAGACCACCGCGAGCGCGTAGCCGACGGCGACGGCGGCGTCGACGGCGTTGCCGCCGCGACGCAGGATGCCCGCGCCGACCTCCGAGGCCAGATGTTGGGCGGTGACGACGACGCCCTGGCGCGACGCGACCGGTGCCGGATCGGCCGCCCATGCGGTGAGGCTGACACTCAAGGACAGCAGCAATACGAGGATCGGCTTCATGTGCGCGATGGTATCAGTCGTCGCGCGCCATGAATTCGGCGAATGCGTCCGCATACATCGGGTCCCAGCGGGACAGGGGCGGCCGACCCTCGATCAGATCCTGGGCGGCCCAGAGAATGCGCTTGCGGTCCATCGCCGATGTGACATCGTTGTCGGGGCAGATGATGTAGAAGCTCGCCATCGCAATTCCCGACAGCATTGCGTCGATGACTTGATCCGCCGTCCAGGCACCGGCCGGCTTGTCGGCGCGTCCGGTCAGTCCCGTGAAGGTAAATCCGGGTACGAGCAGGTGGGCCGTGATCCGGCAATTGGGCAGATTTCGCAACTCGTGTTGCAAGCCCTCGGTGGCGACCTTGACGCCGGCTTTCGAGACGTTGTATGCCGTGTCGCCGGGAGGCGTGGTGATGCCTTGCTTCGAGCCGGTATTGATGATGAGACCGGGGGTGCCGCTCGCCGCCATGTCGCCGGCGAATGCGCCGATACCATGAATGACCCCCCATAAATTGGTGTCGAGCACGCGTCGCCACGTCGTCATGTCGGCGAAGGCGCCGCCGCCGTTGCCCACGCCCGCGTTGTTCATGAGCACATCGACCGAATCGAATCGGCGATAGGCCTCCGCCTTGAGTGATTGAACGGATGCAAAGTCGGCGACATCCGTCGGGATGCCGATGACGCTGCCCGCACCCGGCGATTGCGCCACTGCAAGCGTCGCGACGTCGAGCGCGCTCCCCGGCAGGTCGGCAAGAACGACGTGCATGCCGAAGCTCGCAAAGCGCTTCGCCGCAGCGAGCCCGATGCCGCTTGCGGCACCGGTGATGACGGCGACGCGACCAGAGCTCAGCGCGGCGTGTATCGACATAGGAAGATCCTCAGCAACATAACCAATGGCGAAAATAACAGATCACTTGATGAAGAGCCCGAAAGCGTCCTGCGCATTCGACAGCATCTGGAGTTGATCCGGCACGGCACTGCCCCGGCGCTGGATCACATCCTGGACGAGAAGATTGAGAGCGAAATGGATGCCGGTCGGCAATCCCACGAAAAAGCGTGACTCGGGCGGGAACATGAGAACGTGCGGCGTGAGATTCGCCGTCCACTCGCAAAACTCATCGCAAAAGACGATGACCTCGACACCCTGCTGGGCGGCGATCCGCGCCAGGATCGGACCGTGAGCGGCATAACGGAAAGTATCGATGATGATGAGCGTCCTGCGCGGAGCGGGGTCGGCCAACAGATCCGCATAAACGCCGTCGCCACCGTCGAGCAGGTGGACGTTTCCCCGCACATACCGCAGGCGCAGACACAGGCCGTCGGCAAGATAGCGCATGGTTTGGAAGCCGATCGCGCAGACGCTATCGGCAGCCGCAACGAGGTCTACCGCATTCTTCCACAGCGCTGAGGTGCGCAGCTCCAAGGCGCGACGTATACCGCTGGCTGCGACGGCAAAATCCGCCTCGGCATCGTTCGCCGACTGGTTGGCGGCGAAACTTTCGAAGCGCAGACCGATGCGGCTCGCACCGGGACCGAACATGTGATTCTTCGAGCTGGCCCGGGCGGCCGCCGAGCTGTCGAAACCCAGCTTCTTGAAGAACCGCGTCACCGTCATCGGACTTACATCGAGCTTGGCGGCCAATTCCGCGCTGGTCTCGACAACGAGTGCCTCGGGCCGTCCGGACAGATAAGCGGCGATCCTCGCCTCCAATTTGGTGAATGAACTCCTGGCGCGCGCAATGGCGGCGGAAATGTCCTCATCCATGGCAGGTCGTCGTTGCATAGGCCCTTGGGGTGGATTTGGTACGCTTATAACGAAATGTATGATTGTGTTATATTCGTATCATATCAGCACAGGCCCCGTTAGGTATCGACTCATGAAAATCGCAGTGCTCGGCAGCGGTGTCATCGGCGTGACATCGGCGTACTACCTTGCCGCTGCGGGACACGACGTCGAGGTGATCGACCGGCAATCGGCGCCGGCTATGGAGACCAGCTTTGCCAACGCGGGCGAGATTTCTCCGGGTTACGCCTCGCCCTGGGCTGCCCCCGGCATTCCGCGGAAAGTGCTCAAGTGGCTATTCATGCGCCACGCCCCGCTCATTCTGTGTGCGCGTTTCGACCCGCATCTGTTGCGCTGGATGTTCGCGATGCTGCGCGAGTGTTCGCACGCGCGCTATGCGGTGAACAAGGAGCGAATGTTGCGATTGGCGCAATTCAGCCGGGATCGGCTCATCGAACTGCGGGCGAGCACCGGCATTCAATACAGCCAACGAATGCTGGGCACGCTGGAGGTGTTTCGTTCGCAGCAGGAGTTCGATTCGGTAGCCAAGGACGTCGAGGTGCTCAGAGCCAACGGAGTGCCCTTCGAGATGCTGGATGCCCGGGGCTGTTTCTCGGTCGAGCCGGGCCTCAAGTCGGCCGCGGCAAGAATCGTCGGCGGTCTGCGTCTGCCGAACGACGAGACCGGCGATTGCTTCGAATTCACGACGGCTCTGGCTAGCCTTGCCGCGGCCAAGGGTGTGACCTTCCGTCATGGGGAACTCGTCAAGAGCCTGCGTCTCGCGGGTAATCGAGTCGACGCTGTGTTGACCGATGCCGGCATCGTGACTGCCGATGCCTATGTCGTCGCCCTTGGAAGTTACTCGCCCGCGCTGCTCCGCCCCTTGGGTTTGGCCCTCCCTGTTTACCCCGTGAAGGGCTATTCGTTGACGGCGCCCATCCGGGACGAGGGCCATGCACCGCAATCCACGGTGATGGATGAACGCTTCAAGGTTGCCATCACTCGACTGGGCGACCGGATACGTGTCGGTGGCATGGCTGAACTGTCGGGCTTCAACCATCGGCTTCCCGGGCGACGGCGGGAAACCCTGGAGCACTCGGTTGAAAGTCTTTTCCCGGGTGGGGGTGATCTGCCGGCGGCGTCGTTCTGGTGTGGTCTTCGACCGATGACGCCCGACGGCACCCCCATCGTCGGACGCACCCGCATCCGCAATTTATTCCTCAACACCGGCCACGGCACACTGGGCTGGACGATGGCCTGTGGCTCGGCGGATGTTTTAACCGACATCATCAGCGGGACCGAGCCCGCCATCGAAACCTCTGACCTTTCCATCGAGCGCTATGACCGCAAGCCCGCTGGAAGCCGCGCATCGACGCGGCATGCCGGGCTGGAATTCCCATGAGTGGCAGAGTTGCCGGTCTCGCCTCGGTTGCACTGTCGGTCATTGTCGGGTTCGCAGTGTTCGACGATGCTCAGGCATTCGATGATCCTCGGGCGCCCGACGCTGCGGATCGGTTCGGCGGTTCGGCGGACGCATCGCCAGTCGGCCACATTCCGGCGCAGCCCTCGAAGGCGCTGCGCTCCCTCATTGGCGATTATGGCCCGGGCGAGGAGCTCGTCAGCATCTACGAACTCGGCGGCCGGCTGCATGCGAACGGGCGGGATTTGGATCACGTCGTACTGCGTGCGCGGGGAAAGCTCAAGTTTGCCGTCGCGGGCACCGAAAGCTCCGGCAAGGGCCCTACGCTTCTCGCATTTCAACTGGACGCGAGCGGATACTGCACCGCCGTGGTCATCAACGGTGCGCAATGGCCGCGGCGAGACGTGGGCGCTGAAGTCATCAAGGCCATACGATCGGGTCTCAAGGCTGATCCTGCGGCATTGCGGGCCGCGGCGCTCGCCGTGGCGCCTCCCGTCGAACCCGCGCCGAAACGCCCGACGGATCTAGTCGAGCTTGCCGGCATCGAGCCGAGCATCAAGTTCGACATCCGCTACGCGTCCGCGAATAATTTCATGGGCTTCCCGCTTTACGAAGTGCCCGATGCGTTCTTGCAACGACCGGCCGCGGCAGCGCTCGGTCGGGTGGCCTCTAGTCTGCGCGCCAAGGGCTACGGAATTCTCGTCTACGATGCCTATCGACCGTGGTTCGTAACCCACATGTTTTGGGACGCAACGCCGCCGGCAAGTCGCATCTTCGTGGCCGATCCGGCCAAGGGTTCCCGTCACAACCGCGGCTGCGCGGTGGATCTGACGCTCTACAGCCTGCGCACGGGACAGCCCGAGGAAATGACCAGTCGCTACGATGAGTTCTCGCGGCGCGCCTATCCCGACTATATCGGCGGCACCTCCCGAGAGCGTTGGCTGCGGGATTTGCTACGCCGGGAAATGGAGTCGGCGGGTTTTACGGTGTACCCCGAGGAGTGGTGGCACTTCGACTATAACGGCTGGCAGGATTACGGGATCGGCAACGAGACTTTCGCCGCACTGCGCCGATCCGAGGCGGGCCAGCATTGACGGCCGCGCACAGGATTGACTGCTGCACCCGCGTTGACCGCCGCCGAGTGGCGATTGACGCCAGGCGGCCCGCGCGGCCCTTAGGCGCAGGATTAATGACCGCGGATTGCGGTTACCCGCGAGATCGACCGCGGGTTCGCCAGCGCCTCGATCAGCTCGCGGTAGCTCGCGAGCGGCTGGGTCGTGAGCCCCGCCACCTTGCCCATGTCGTCCCAGCGTCGTAGAGCAATGGCGTCTGCATGGAAGGGGTCGCGCTCGAAATCGGCGACCTCGGTCGCCGACATGGCGCCTCCTTGCAGTGTCAGGGTGTAGATCGACGCCTCGCTGAGCGTTGACAAATAGCCGGGATCGACGGCGCAGAGGTAGCGTTTTGCGGCGACGTGCAGGCGCACGGGTTCGACGATCGACGGGCCGAAGTGTGCGGCAAGCCAGCGCGCTCCCACTTCTTCATGGCGGCCGTCGGTGTGCCAGTCACCGAGGTCGGAAGGGACGGCAGCGACGAGGTGCCCCAGGTCGTGCAGCAAGGCGGCGAGCACCAAGGGCTTCGGTGCATCCGCTGCTTGCGCAAAATGGGCGGCCTGCAACGAGTGGTCGGTGCTGGTGACGTCTTCACCGTAGGCAGCACCGCCGTGGGCGGCGAACAGATTCAGGATGTCGTCGGCGATGTTCATGGGGCGAGTGATCCTTGTAGGCGACGGCGTAGCAAAGCCCACTCCGAGTGGACGCTATCGCGGGTCAGATAGCAGCCGCGCAGATGTCGGGCGTGGCGCGTGGAGGAGAACGCGGTGCGGCCGTGCAGAATGCGCCGGTTGTCGAACACCACCAGTTCGCCGTCGCCGAGCTTGCGCGCGAACTGATGCCGCGGCTCATGCAGCAGTTCGGCGAATTGCCGGTAGGCGGCGTAGAATTTGGCTACGTCGACGCCGCGAACGGGCAGCGGCGCGATGGAGCGATTGTTGTAATGCACGGCGATCACCGTGCCCGTCAGCGACAGTTCGATGAGCGGCCGTTCGGCATAGAGCTCGGCATCCGCCGATCCATAACGGAACGGTACCGCGATCTGTGTGAGGACGTCGAATGCGGACGAATCGAGCGTGCGCAGGTAAGCCGCGAGCGCGAAGCCGTCCGCGAACAAACTGTCGCCGCCGTCGGCCGAGGCGATCAGGACATGCAGCGCCTGATAGCCAGGCACCGGATCGCGATAGGGATTGTCGGTGTGCAGGCCAAGTCCTCGATCCGAGTCGGCAAGATTCGACGGTGAGGGTACGCTGCGCACGTCGAAAACCGAGCCATAGTTCGTTTCGCTGACCCGCCCCAGCGGCGCGACGGTGTCGAGTAATGCACCCGGGGTGCGCGGCACGTCGCTCAAGAACGCGAGGCCGTCCTCGAGCAACCGTGTGGTCCAGTCAAGCCGCTGCAGCGGCTCGCGGTGAAATTCGTTCGCTGTAAGCCAGGCAAAATCACGCCTCGCATCGCGCGTGCCACCACTCAACCACGGAACCGCAGCAGGGGGGGCTGAAGAGTCGTCGGTCACCCCGGCTTGGGCCGCCAGCCATTGCAGTTCGAAGCAGTCTGGGACGGATTCGGCTTCCCACTCGACGCTCAACAGTCGATCGGTGGCGGTGGCCGATCGGATCCTAAGGGAAGCGGGGATGTCGGTGATATCGATCAGGCGCTGGCCACTGCGGGGGTCGCGATCTTCAGGGCGGTTATCGCGCAACCAGATTCCAGGATAGGTGACAACGGTGCCATCGTCCCATTCGATGCTCAAGGCGTCGGGAGACGCAGTCAGGCGGCGCAGGTGGGTCGCGCGGGTCATGCCGCCGTTCCTCCTTCGAGGCCGCGGACCGCAGCCGTTCGCGCGTTGGCAACGTAAAGCGCGCCCGCAGCCAGTGCGGACAAGGCGCTGATGACGGCCAACGCCGCAAACACACCCTGCCAACCGAAGGCCACGGACACCCGGGCGACGCTGTCGCCGGCGGTGACTGCGCCCAAGTAGCCGACCCCATCGATCAGGCCCGAGGACAGGGCGGAGGCGCGTTTGCCACCGAAGTCGGCGGCAATAGCTCCTCCCAGGTAAGAATAAGGTCCGAGCAGACAGAGTCCGATCAGCGCGATGACCGAGAGTGGCAGCCATGTGGCGCCGGTGCTCGACCGCATGCTCATGAGCAGCAGCAGCGCACTGGCGGTGGTGGTCAATCCGACCAACAGGATCAACGCACGACCATTCACACCGAGCCGATCACTGAGCCAGCCGCTGCCGAGTACCGAGACGACACCGACGGCCGGGAACACCGCGCTCATGCGGGCGGCCTCGCTGACGCTGAACCCCAAGTAGTCGCGCAAATACACCGGTGTCCAGGCATTGAAGGTCTCGCGAATGATGGTACAGCCGAGAGACAGTACGCACACCAGCAGAAAGGCTCGGCTGCGGACGAGTGGCAGCAGCAGGTCGCGGAGTCGCTGCGGAGCATCGGGCTCGGTTGCGAACAAGTTCAGCGGATTGGCGACCGCCTCGAGATATCCCGATGTGACGCGCGACTCGCGCAGCAGGAGCCCATTCGCCAGCCAGAAGACGCCGGCAACAGCCGCGGCCAAATAGAACAACGGTCGCCAGCCGACGCCGTGCGCCATCAGGTTTCCCATCCATTGGCGCGCAACGGCATCGCCTACCAAGTAACTGACGCTGAGCGCACCAATGATGATGCCGTACGAGGAGAAGTCGAACCATTTCGACGACACTTTGATGAGGCCGGCCCAGGCAAGCGACTGCGTCAGGCGGTTGCCGATCCAAGCTGAGGTGAACACCGGCAGGAATGAGCCTGAGGCGAACCAAAGAGTAAACAGCGTGGCGCCACAGAGGCCGAGCAGAAAGTTGATTCGACCGCCCCACATATCGCCGAGGCCCGTCAGAAACAGCTTGCCGAGAGCATAGGCCAGCACGCCGTAGGAGGTGATCGAGCCCAGTCGAATCACCGCATCATCATGGCTCATGCCATGGCGGTGCAATTCGTCGATCAGCAGCGGCGCCGCCACCGACAGGTCCGCACGGCAGAAGTAGAGCGACGCATAGCCGCCGAACAGCAACAGCAGCGTCAGCCCCTGCGCCTTGCGCAAGGAGGAGGTTGTCGGTGCGGCCGACCCGGTAGTCGTCAGAGCTGGCATGGAAACTGCAAATTACCTATGGCATGCGGAATCTAGACACGAATTGTGACGAATCGAGCGCGAAGGTTGCAGAAGGGCGGCAAATGACTGCCTCCACCGCGGCGGCAGGCGGCGAATCACTGCCGCAACCCGCGCTCTGGATGCCGGCTGCGGCAGGCGATCACGGTGATGACCCTAGGACCATATTACTTCTAAAGGAAACATAATCATGTCGATAGCTAGCACTGCCGCTGCGTCCGCGGCGGCCCAACAGAATCTCGATATCTTCAGCCAGGGTAAACCGAAGCGAGCCCACGGCACCAGTTCCTCGGGTGCGGCGTCCGGCAGTGCGGCCACGGGTTCGAAAGGCGCCAGCGCGTCGTCGAGCACGGATTCCACGCAGGGCTTGTTCGGCAGCATCTTGCAATCCCTGGAGCAGGTGGCCGGCATCGCGACCAAGTCGTCCCTCGCCGGCGTGGCCGCATCCACCGTGCTCGGCCTCGGCGGCACCAGTGGCAGTGCCGCGAGCACGGCGACTCCCGCCAGTACCGGAGGCACCCCCGCCGCGAGCAACAGCACGGGCAGTACCACCAGCGCGTCGACATTGGCGACCGACATTCAGCAGTTCCTGCACTCCTTGTTTCAAGCATTGAAGGCCGATGGCTTGGGAAGCGGTACCGCGGGCAGTGCGGCAACGACTGCGAGCACGGCCGCGACCGGCTCTGCGACGGCGACGACGACGACCGCCGCCACCACGACCGCCGCTGCCACGACCGCCACGACCAGCGCTGGCATCACGACCGCGGCCAATGGCACCACCGGCAGCACCGCGGCCGGC
>Ga0116230_10007595_pt1 | contig 10704 bp, 10 predicted proteins | sample S1TSphfallax_3_FD_88678 | JGI IMG/M metagenome (GOLD analysis project Ga0116230, IMG submission 88678) | Host-associated microbial communities from peat moss isolated from Minnesota, USA - S1T2_Fd - Sphagnum fallax MG | ecosystem: Host-associated > Plants > Peat moss > Unclassified | place...
AACCCCCCCCCCCTTAAAACTTTAAAAAAAAAAAAACCCCCCCACCCCCCTCCAACATATAAAATTAAAAAAAAAACTTGACCCCCCAACCCTAGCCATTTGACAAAGAAAAAAAATTAAAAAAAAAAAAAAAAACCCCTTTCCACATGTCAACTGAAGGGGGAAAAAAAACATTAACCTCCACCCCCCTCCCCTTCAACAGTAAAAAAAAAGAAAAAAAAATCAAGGCGCACCCGCTCCCCTTAAACAATGAATAAATATAATAAAATAATACCCCTGGCCCTTTTCAACATTAAAAAGTAATTTATGAAAGTTACAAACAGTAAAAAAGTAACAAACAATGAACTTTGAACAATAAAAAAATAATTTACAAAAGTTACAAGTAGTAAAAAAAGTAACAAAAAGTTTTAAAAAAAAGAAAATAAGTCAAGAAAAACAACCCCCCACTACAGTGGGTTTTTGGCGGTCAAATAGTCCCTAGCCCATGTCCTTATGAGCGTAGTGGGGAAATCATATGTATAGGAAGTGGAGCATTTTTTGCTCAAGAAGCTCCAAGGCCTGTGCGTGAGAGGGCAACCTAAAAGGGAAAGGAGGGTGAATGCAACCCGTGGCAACGGTCGTGCGAAAAAAAATAGTTGGGAAATGTTTTGGGTCCCTTAATGGCTATTTCAATGGAGGCAAGCGGCGTCTCTATCATGGCAAGCATTCCGCAAAGTTTTGAAGCATTATGGGAGCCACTTGGCGAGGCAAGGGCAAGTTGGGGAAGGAGTTCAAGATGCAAAGCACGGCATTTAACGATGCGGGGTCTCCACCAGTTCACAGGATGGAGCAAGCGCTCGTAGTTTCTGTTATAAGTTTTGTTATAAGTTGAGAGCACGACATTCAACGGTGCATTTCTAGGATGTGCATTTCTGCAAAGCTAGAAGATGGGCTCGCAACTGCCTAGTTTTCTCGATCTTAATCATGTACCGCCGGAACAACGGTCGTGCAACAACGCAAGGTAGTAACATGTTTCTTTCTTTGGGAAAGAAGGAAAGGAGAGAGCCTCCGTTCGTTCCTAGGTATGTTTCTTCGCAAGGGATCTACCTGGATTCTCATGAGGTCATTAACCATACTAGTTTCCTGTCATGGAAAGAATGCTTCCGCATATCGAACCAGTTCGGAGGCACAACCACTTGATACAACGGAAAGTTTCAAGGATTCGTATTGAAACATCACTGCAAAAGCCTTGAAGGTCCGTCTCGGTCATTTTTTTTTTCGAGTCGTTGAAGTGGTAAGCTTCCATCTAAGCTCCTCAACTCGGTTTTGTATTGTCCTTTTGTTCAGCCATCAAAGGTCAACGAACACGAGCGGAGGTTTACTCCCATCTTGCATTTGGTGTATTTTCCATGGATGTGTATATAGTGGTTTAAAGGAGGATACACAAACATCTGTTACAATGCACGGGATAAGCATGTCTTAGAAGGATGCGGCAACTATACAACATTATCGTGGGAGGGAAATGATGTCAACAGTCAGGAGGAGCGCATCACCTACAATGATTTGGTGAAGTAGATTGTCAGGCGAAAACTTGTCAGACTTGTGAGATTGTCTCCTTACCAGTTATCTTCATTTAGTTTAATGAAAGTATAGAACAACTTTGCTCACCCAGTTGGTTCTATAAGGGCAATATGCTTTATTTCTTGTTATTGTGTGTATGATAAAAAATCAGAAAACCTTCCTCTTAGCACCAACCTCAATCAGTTTTGTAAAAAGGTTGTTTCAAACACTTTTATTATTATTTTTCAAACACTGTGATGTGGAACTGAAGGGGTGCATTATGCAGTTATTTATTATGTTCAATATATGAGAGACTTCATTTGGATCTCTTAGGGTAGGATAGGGTTGAATTTTCGATATGCCTGAGAGAGTTATGGTGGAATTGAAGTAGAAACTTCTTCATGTGATAGCACATGTGAATAAATAGTTAATACTTTTCACTTTTGCCTTCTTGGGACAACTGCAGGATCTAGTGACGTCTATCTCAACTGGAAATAAGATGTTTACGTTCTCACCTTAGTATATTTAGGACTTTCTTTGCATAATATTGCTGGTAGGCTTCCTTCCTAAATAAGATCTCAAGATCTCTTACATTGCTTGGATAAAGAACTTTCAGATTATTTATGAAACTTATACTACACTGATCATTGCCTCTAATTTATTTTGTTTATTTTTCTTATGCTTTTGTAGATACTGAAAATGAGAGAAATCAAATTTTGGTTGTTGCAACTGTAGTAACACCAGTTTCTTCTAAACCTAGCAAGAAGAAGTAGAAATTTTCATACAACAGCTTAACATTAAGGATTCATGTGATTCCAGCACAAAAAAGAAATAGATTTTTTTTATGACTTGCTAAAACATATGTTGATTTTCATTTTAACTTACTACATATCAATATCATAGTCAATTATGGAGGCTTTCAAGTGCTCACAAGAATGGCACTCCTTGGTGGTCTTAGTCAATTCATGTTTGCCATCTATAGAAATGGTATTGCTGCTCTGATTTTAGCTCCATTTGCCTACTTCCTGGAAAAGGTTTTTGCCTCCTCTGTGTGTTACGTGTGTGTGTGTGTGTTTCCTCTACTCTCCTACCAATTTCAGGAATCCTGGCACAAGGAGCTGGTCCAAGTGAATTGGTATAATGTGAATTGTGGCCAATGTGATGCCCTGCCGTTCTTTTGATCACCAATTCTTGTAACTCTACAGCTAGACTTAATGGGTCACTGGAATTCAAAAATTTGGGTTTCTCCACTTTGAGGCAAGTGTAAGTATGAGACTCACACTCCCAAAAGAAGGAACTTGGAATCCTCCGGGACTCCCGCAACTTCAGAGTTCAATTGTAAAGGTCAAAACACCTTGCCTTGAAATGTTCTTTATACTGTTGAAAAGGCCTTGAAGTGTAGATGTCGAAAATGGCCTCGCATGAGCCATTCTGACATCTGCAACATAAGTTATTGGACCACTAAAAGTCGAGAATTGACCCGACCCTGGTGTGTGCAGGTGGAGTGCGACACACTGTTGGAAAGCTCCTAAGGAGAGCTACACGTTTGCTTAAGACCTCATCCCAATTAGAGGTCTGAGCCAGGAGTTATGAACTCCCAAAGTTCAAGGAGTCCAAACCGGGACAGTTTCGAGACTCCTCCTTGAGAGTCCCGGGACTAAAAGCCATTCAGATGCGAGTGCGGCAAAACAATGCAGAGAATACTATATGGGGGAAGGTGGCGGCTTCCCCCAAGTCCGGGCTGTGGTGAGTCAAGTGAGTCCGTGTTGCTCATGACTTGTCCCAACACCAAGAGTGTTTTCGAAGGTGAACTAACCAACTTGTGGTTGGTTTTGATGCAGGATCGAGTAACAAAATAAGTTGTCCCTCTTCCTAGTTTAGTCCCGGAGCTTTCAACACGCCCCTTTCACCCCCTTTAGTGCTGGAAGCTAGGAGCGGCACCAAGTTCCAACTACTTATGTTCTTTAACATAGTTGGACCCTTTTTGGGTCTAACAAGGAACTTGGGGGCGTGTCAGAATTGGTATAGTGTGAATTGTGGCCAATGTGATGCCTTGCTGTTCTTTTGATCACCAATTCTTGTAACTCTACAACTAGACTTAATGGGTCACTAGAATTCAAAGATTTGGGTTTCTCCACAAACAGAGAAAGCCATAAAGCACATCAATAAATTGAAATAGTTTTCAATTTTGCTATCATGGGGACCATGCATTTTGCTTATCATTTTTTTTTTGGTCTAAATCTTCTTGCGTGTTTTTATCTGCAACAAGAGACCCTCTTATTTCAAATTCTCCGACTTCTTGCATTTCTAGGCTCTTGCTTTCACAGGGTAAGGAAGGTTGGTTATTAATGTTGTTTCTATTGAAATTTCTTTCAATGCTAATGGTAGGCTACCCGAAACATCTGTGCAAATGTTGCTTTTTTTTTTGCGTCATCCCACCAATTTTGAACTGAGCAAACATCCAAAGACCTTATGACATATTTCAACCTCAAGTGATGCTTCAATCTTTAGCATTCGCTCCTCCTTTTCTGCACACCAGATGTGCACTTGATGTGCCAAATTGTACATATATTATATGTGTCCAAATTGAATTCTCAGAGTTACAAGTTGAAGGAAACCTAAAATTAGAAGAAAATTATGCATCTATATGTGTCTAAGTTAAAATCTGAGAGTTACAAGTTCAAGAAAACCTAGAATTGGATGCAAATTGCCCATCGATATGTGTCTAGGTGAATTCTCCGCGTTGCAAGTTCAAAAAAACCTAGAATTTGAAACAAAGCACATCTACATGTGTCCAGGTCAAGTTCTCAGAGTTGCAAGTTCAAATAAACCTAGAATGGGAAGCAAATTGCGCATGTATAATGTGTCCAGGTTAAGCTCCCAGAATTGCAACTTCAAGGAAACCTAACATTAATTATCACTTGTGTTTGGTCTCTCCATGGGAAGAAGGTTCACACATTGTCATTGAGTGTGATGAAACATTTATCATTCTCTAACATGCATGGTGGGTGGGGGGGGGAAGCCAGGCTATTGACGTATCTAGCTACCGTTCTCGTTGATGGAACCAGGGTTCTATACTTTGAGCATGTTTAAACTTCTTGACTCTTGATAATAGAGTAAATAACAAGCCATGTAGAGTTAGGTTGTGCATTACATTCTCTGATCTTGCTTGTAGTTATTGTAGTGCTTGATAATACAGTAATTAGACAACCGTATCAAATCTTAGAGTTAATTTTGTATTGCTTCTTTCTGATCTCACTTCTAGTAATCACAACATAGTGAATAGGGTATCCTTGATTCAACCTTTGGTGTTGAAAGTAATTTTTTTCCTTTAAAAGTTTGACGCGCCCCCAAGTTCCTTGTTAGACCCAAAAAGGGTCCAACTATGTTAAAGAACGGAAGTAGTTGGAACTTGGTGTCGCACCCAGCTTCCAACATTAAAGGGGGCTGAAAGGGGCGTGCTGAAAGCTCTGGGATTAAACTAGGAAGAGGGACAACTTATTTAATTACTCGGTCCTACATCAAAACCAACCAACAAGTTGATTAGTTCACATTCGAAATCACTTTTGGTGTTGGGATAAGCCACGGGCAACACGGACTCACTTGACTCACCACGGCCCGGACTCAGGGGAAGCCACCACCTTCCCCCATATAGTATTCTCTGCGTTGCTCCGCCGCACCCACATCCGAATGGCTTTTAGTCCCGGGACTCCCAAGGAGGAGTCCTGAAACTATCTCGGTTTGGACTCCCGGGACTTTGGGAGCTCATGACTCCTGGCTCAGACCTCTAATTGGGATGAGGTCTAAAGCAAACTTGTAGCTCTCCTTAGGAGCTTTCCAACGGTGTGTCGCACTCCACCTGCACACACCAGGGTCGGGTCGATTCCTGACTTTTAATGGTTGGGAGCCAAACTGCCAGTTTGATTCCCAGCCCTTTTTTCGACCATAACTTGTGCTGCAGATGTTTGAATGGCTCATGCAAGGCAATTTTCGACATCTACACTTTGAGACCTTTTCGACGGTATAAAGAACACCTCAAGGCGAGGTGTTTTGACCCTTGCAATGGAGCTCGGAAGTTTTGAGAGTCCCGAAGGGCTCCAAGTTCCCACTTTTGGGAGTGTAAATCTCATCTTCACACTTGCCTCAAAGTGGGGTTGCGACAAAGTTGCCATTGGCAATGGATCAGGCTTTTTGGAGAACACCGGACAAGCCATATCGTTAGGTAATTATCCCAACAGTATGTGGGAGTGTAGATTGAGGTTTCCATAAAGTTCATATTGTGTATCATTTCAAGTATAACCTGCACTACTATGATGAAATGATCAGATGAAACGTACCTTATGATTGGTTCTTATGGGCATATGGTGCTTTTGCTTGTGCAAAGGTTCTATATGGTGAAACCTTGCCCAAAGGAAATGAAATGTGATGTAGAGGTGAATTACTTGCTTGTCCTGGATTTTGAACTATACCATCCCCTCCATGTTTGTTCAGTATTATTTCAGCTTTATCATCCTTTGATGTGTGGCTCTGTGGTCATGTAGTTTAAATTAGGTTTAGGGGTTTGATTACAGGTGAAATAACATTGATTCTAGGATTGAGATGGTTTGTTGTCAGGTTGGTTCATATGTAGTGCGAGATATTGAAGAATACAAGAATTTTTGTGATCGTCCAACCAACCAGTGCCCGTAACCAGAGGATGTAGTTAGTGTAAGTAGATTGACAATTGCTTGCTTCTAAACTAAAAGAGAGTCAAAATAGAGCTCACCCAATGTGTTATTATGCCAAAAATTTCACAGTGATATATTACAGTAAGTCATTTAGGTTATTTGGGAATGGTCTGACCAGCAATGAGATTATGAAGTAAACACTCTTGCATGAGATTTTGTGAAAAGTTTAGGGTGGTGAAAATTATATTGCAGTCATGCAGGACATTGGGGAACATCTCACAACTGTGTATCTATCACACTGCGAACGTGGTCGACGATGTTTGTATGAGGGATCCACTCCACCTAGAGGATTTCCTAATTCTTGGGTAATTGTCCTCAGCCCCCATGTGCTTGAATTGTGGTTACTTCCTCAATTCTGTTCAATTTTTTGTTGTTCTTTGTCTTGAACTTCTTTCATGTTTTTCTTCCTCCCAGTTCTTCAGTCCTTATTTGGAATTCTCTCTTTGACTTCAAGAAAAGTTTTAAACCTTGTTCTGGTTGTCCTAATCATGAATATGGAGATTTCTTAATTCTCATGAGTTATATTATGTTCAATGTGGCATTTTGACATCCCTCGTCAATCTATCAGTAAACATTGCCACAAAGTTTATAACATGACAATAGCACATCTTGTTTATGTCTTGCAGAATGGTGCCACAAGGTGCACATCTGAACTGACACCCTATAGGAACAATGAAATCCATTGTTGGGACCGTGCATATGATGATGATGGTAACCAGGTACGTGTTGAACAATTTTAACTTTTTGTAGGAAAGACCATACCATTTGGAGGCCCTAAGTCAAGAAAAAGAAACTACTTTCTTCACCAAGTCTTCTGCAGTCAGGGGGTGATATGTTCAACTTCATGGCATCTTGTGCAAGGACAAGTTTGGGGAGTGAGACAAGGACCATATGAGTTTAAGATTGGATGCTCATCTTATCCCAGAAGATCCTTACTTGAGTCTGGCATTTCCACCACGTTCACTACAAGGAAAATTAATGATAAGTCAGGGGCTCCTTTGATGACATAGTCATTTAACCATACAACTATTTGGTCACATGCCCCTTGGATGGCAAAGTACGGTGTGATGAGGGCTTTCTATTCTCCTTTTAGCTCTTGATTTCGATTTCTTTTACAATTGTATATGTACAACTTGTAGAGGCGCATAGTGTGTACATAGAGTGTTTTGTTTGCAAGTAAACCCAAGATGATATGAAAGTTCCAACAACCTTTGTCACCCTTCAGCCAATCCATGGAAGTGTATCTCATGTTTGAACCCTTGGGGCTTCTGTACATTTTTTCTCAAGAAATCCTTCCAGTGGTAGGAATTCTGACCATACTTGTAGTGTCCGAACCCCCTTAAAGGACAGCTGTGTTCAAGCTATGTCTATTGGTGTGATGCCTCTTGCGAACTACAAATTGCAAAACAATGTAGTGTAATAAAAGGTCCTCAAGCATGGGTAATACATTACCAAGACAGTTGTAGTCTATATTGTGTGTCTTCAGTATGGATACCGGAGATTCGGTTTCTGCTTTCACCTGCAATTTATTGAATCAGTTCTGTCACTGCCACATTCTGTTGCTTATGAATGGTGTTTCCACATCTGCCTCAATGACAACAATCAAACCCCATGTAACACCTTTTGTACTCCCTATCCTTAAAGCTTGCAAGTGCAGTAGTGCCCACAAGTGTAGTAGCACATGGAACAATAAACTGGCATCCACACTCTGTTGTAATGAGGGCTTCAACATAAACTCCAAGAGAAGCACGGCTCAGTTTAACATTTCATTTTATGATATACCCTAGACTTGTTCATGGCGTCATTCAAGTGATTTTGCTTGAAGAACATGCATTCTGGATTACACCAGACAATGTTTGAACCCAATCTAGAATCAATCACTGCATCGAGAAGTCATCTGAATTGTAGAAGATTAAAAAATATTTGTTCTTGAGGAAACCAGTCAGTTGCAGTCACTCCTGTTTGCAATTTTACACCAATAAAGTAAACTCACACATTATCAAAAGATAATGAGCACCTGTTTTTTTTGTCTTATCGTTTGAGAATTTGTGATGGATGGACAAGACTTCATCAGGATGATGTTTTCAAGACTTCCAAGCTCTTGCTTACCATGGTTCCTCTATGATCGAACAGTGGGTCACCGCACAGTGTGAGCTCTACCTGTTGTTGAGCCTGATTTTTGCAACCGTCATGGGTTTTGGCTGCTCATTACTCTCCATTACTATAGGGATGCATGGCGGCTATTTCTGGAGGATCATGGAGGCTGATCACGCGTGAGTAAAGCGGCACGAAATTATGGTGAAGAGTGGAGCTACAATTATGAGTTGAGGCGGTTGGGGCTACGGTGGCTGAGGAGCTGGAAATTCAAAAGCTAGGGAGAAGGTTTGGAGCGGCAGATTTTTGATGTTGCAGAATAGAGCTTCTGAGGAGGTCCAAAAATTTTGTGCAGAGCATGCTGTGGAGGCAGGACTAGTGCAGATTATGCTAGACGACCTTAGAGATGTGTAGATAGAAGATGAGATCTGTTTCTTGATAATGGTTTGGCTGGTTACAGACTTTTCCGCTGCGCAAGTAGCTCAGCCAAGTAGTTGTAATTGTCATCAGGAAGCATGGTCTGGGGGAGTGATAGAGAGGGACTCGAAACCAGAGATCGGTTGAAGGTGTTTGCATGAGAGCTAGATTCTGTGAGGGATGCTAGGAGGATGGAACTCAGCTGACTGTGCATTTGAAGTTCCTGTATATATTCGCACTTGCGAGCTTACAGCCCATAAGTTTTTGAGTCTAGAAGAGTGTTGTAAAGGTGCATTTGCTGCATTTTGCTGAGGAAGCAGATCTGGGGTTTAACTGATTGTGTGAATACCAAGAGTTCCTGGTCGGAAAGGCTAAGCCTTGTAGGCTGTCCGATTGGTGGCAGATCTGCTAGAGATCGAAAGCAATCAGTCTCTGTACATTTTTGTGAATGAAATGCAAGTTCTGGGTTCCATGATCAGAGCTGTGAATGTTTCAAGAATGCAAGCTGTGTATGTGTGAAGATTTGTGTGTGTATGTGGACGAAGCCTTGTACAAAGACTGAGAAAGAAAAGATCAAAGGTCGCGATTTAGTTTCAGAACCTCAGAAACTTGAATTTTGTGTGGATCTGTCATCTAGTCAGGGTGTTTGTTTAGGTTTCACACCCTCCTTTTTTGGTTACACCTCATTCAACAGCTGGTCAGAGTTGTTCCCAATCCCACTTATGCTACAAATACTTACAGTTTTGCTGCTGTTGCTTCCAACGCCGCATTTCCTCCACGCGCTTCGGCATCCACCTCTTCATGAGAGATGAGAGATGATCGATCATCTCGTCCACAATTTGAGATGGTTCACGAACTTCAACACATGACGAACATCTGAATTCCACAATAATATTTTCTCTCTCTTCCCCTCCCTTACAAAGATCTCCCGACATAAACACAATTCATATGCAAACTACTGTCATTTTTTGTTGTTTGATCGATGAAGCAACACAACAAATGGACGTACCCACTTCCGTAAACTTCAGATCGGATAAGCGGACAATCTACAAATGAACCATGCAGGTAGCTCCTGCAATTGTGTATTAATGCGAAGCTTCTTTCCTACTGTAGTCTGTGATCTCTCGGCAAAAAAATGGCGTCAATTAGCTTCTGACATCAAGACGGAGATCGCGAAGTTGGAGATGTATTATCTCGCAGTTTTCGTGGTCCCGCAACAGGTGCTGAGGTTTTAAGGTAAGGTTAGGTGCACATGGTTTTTGCCATGGCCAGTGTGCATATGTGCGCTTATAAGCTACTCCAGCATCTGGCTGCTTCGCTGATGGGAATCAAGGAAGACGAAGCACGATTTGTCTGAAGGTAAGGACGACAGATTGAACTCGCTTGGCTTGGTTCTGCAATTTCTTGTTTCGTCGCTTCAATCTACAAGTCGGCAAGTTATGCGATCCGCTTTCTCATCATCTTGATTTTTCCTCCCGATTTCTTCCACTTTGACTTGTCAGTTTTTCAATTATCAGTAGAAATCACCAGGTTTTTGCGGATCATGCAAGCAGTAGAGGAATCGAGCTGTGTAAAGAGTCTTCTTCTCCCCTTTCTCTATCACTTGTTTTTCCACTTGCGCAAACAGAATGGATCTTGTCTTGCTGTGGATTGCAAGTGGGGATTCTCAAGGCTTTGTTTTGGAATTCATGTTGAGATTGGAAAGTGTTGGAAGGCTGAGAAACTTCCAAGTTCTTCAGGGAAAATTTGGATACGCAACTTTGGCTTTAGGTTGCCACAAGAGATTGTTACCTTATGAAAGGCGGCAGTAGTCCTGATACAGGTGATGAGATCATTGGCAGATGAAGAGTTGTCTTCTTTGGAGGATTCAGCAGTAGCTTACCTTGTTGTGTATTCCAGTACCTAAAATTGTTTTCAGATTTTGATT
>Ga0116230_10007596_pt1 | contig 10704 bp, 7 predicted proteins | sample S1TSphfallax_3_FD_88678 | JGI IMG/M metagenome (GOLD analysis project Ga0116230, IMG submission 88678) | Host-associated microbial communities from peat moss isolated from Minnesota, USA - S1T2_Fd - Sphagnum fallax MG | ecosystem: Host-associated > Plants > Peat moss > Unclassified | place: USA...
CCCGCCGGCCGACGCGCGCCCACCGGCCGACGCGCGCGTTGCCGCGGAAACGTCCGACGCCGCCCTATTGCCCGCTCAGTCCGGCGCGCAGCCCGCGGCCGAGGCGCACGCGCCGGGCGCAGCGACGATGCCGCGCGTCCTCGATCGGGCGACGCAGGAGCGCCAGATCGACCGACTGCGCTGGCAATTGAAACGGGCGCGCCTGAGTCAGGCGGAGTTCGATTACTTGCGCATTCTCTGGTCCGTGGGTGTCTACGAGCGCACGCTGCTGAAGCGCCCCGATGTCGGCAAGACGGCGGTCGCCGACGCCGTGATGGGCGTGGCCGCCGAGTTGCTCGAAGCCTATCTCGGCGCAGAGGCGGACCTCACCGTCATCAAATCGGTGACGGCCGCCACCTTCAAGTCGGAGTTGGCCAAGGTGAAGGAGGATGCGCGCATCGCGCCCGTGTTTGCCCTCTGCAGCAACGATCGCGTCGCCGTGCGCGCCGCCGAAGGCTCGCACGTGCTGGCCGATCCCGACGAGCCGCCGCGTCGGCCGCATTACGTCGATCACAAGCTCGGGCCCGACAGCCTGCTCATCATGGATGCGCGTCTGTCGGCGGAACTCTATTCACCCGTGGGCCTCACGGTGTCCTTGGTCACGGCCGCGGTGGCGACGGCGACGGCATGAATGCACGGCCCCAAGCGCTGATCGAGCCGGAACTCGCGGTGGCGGATCTCGATGAAACCGTCACCACCAAATGGCGGGGCTTCATCGACGACTGGGATCCGGTCGTGGGGATTCACGGCTGGGCGCTGGTGGCCGATGCGCCTCTCGATCCCTTGAGCTTGGAACTCGTGGTGGGCACGACGCGGCTCGCACGGGTCGAGACCGGCATCGCCCGATCGGACATCGATTCACTTCTGGGCGTGCGCGTCACCCCGGGGTTCAAGTTCCCGCCCGAGGTCTTTGCCCGCCTGGCGCGACTCCGCGCGCGACGGCGTGACCAACCGGTGCGCGTGCGCTTCGAAGGCACCCAGGTGTATTTGCGCGGCCGATCACCCGATCCCACCGTCGGCGACCTCGTCGATGGCTGGTGTCAGGACATTCTCAACGGCTTCACCGCGCAGCGCGCGGCGGTGAGCACGGGCGATCGGCTGTTGGCGCGGCTCGCCGGCTGGCGCGCCGAAGCCGACCGCTTTCGCGAGTTGCCCCTGCGCCCGTCGAGCGAACTCGACGCAGGACATCTCGAGGGCTTCTTTTTGAGTCCCGGCGGCGAACTGTGGTTCATCGGCTGGATGCTGCGCGGTGCGCCCACCGAATTTCCCTTCCTGCTCATCGACCGGCAGAAACATCCGGGCGGCGCCGCCGTCATGCAATTCGAACGCCAGGATCTGGCATCGCGCTTCGTCGGCGTGATCGGCGTCATGGACTCGGGTTGGGCACCGCCGGCGGTGGTGAAGGAATTCTTCGTCTATGCCGGCGCCGATGCGCGCCTGCAGCTGCGCGCCAATCCGCAGACCAAGCTGTTGAGTGCGGAAGCCTTTCTCGCCGCCTTCAAGCAGGCCGAGCACGCGCCGCTCGCCGGCGACGCCGCGGGGCTTCGGCACTTGCTCACGTCGGGTCAGAGCTGGCTGCCCGGCAATGCGGCAGCGGCGGGGATCGCCGCCGAAGCGAGCATCGATCGACTGTTGCTGATTCCGGGCTTGGGCTGCCTGGTCGAGGGCTGGGCCATGTGTCCGTCGAAACGCATCGAGAGCTTCGAGATGAAGGTGGGCGACACGCTGCTGGTGGCGGAACCGTCGAGCACTTACTTCCGGCCGCGCCCGGATTTGGCGGAGGTCTTCGGCGCCGCCTCGCGCGTCGCTCGAGCGGGTTTCGTCACCTTGCTGCGCGGCGACCTGCCGGCCGCTGTCGCCGGCGCGCCGCTGCTGCGGGTGCTCTATGCCGATGGTTCCTCGTCGGTGCATGCCGGCGACAGCCGGCAGCTGCGAACGCTCGACTGCCTCGCCGATTCCGAGGAAGTGCTCGCCCTGTATCCGTCGCTGCGCTACGAACCCTTCTACCCCGCGCTCCTGTCGGGTCTGCAGCGGCACTTGAAGGCGCACGTCAGCGTGCCGCAGGCGCTCGAGGTGACACCGGTGTCGCGGGTGATCGTCATGCGCCTGCCGGTCGAGTCCGCCAACCGGCGCCTGTGCTTCGATTTCATCGCCCGGCTCGCGCCGCTCGATCCGGAGGCGGGTGTGTGTCTCATCGCCGACGACACGCGGGGACTGCCCGCCGCCAAGCTCGAATTCCACGAGCTCAAAGAGGCGAGCGGATTGCCCTTGAGCCTCTACACGCTCGATGCCACGGTGGACGCCTTCGCCGCGCTGCCCTTGATCCTCGCTCAACTCCTGGCCGATCGTTTCGTGTATGTGGATCGCGGCGTCGTGCTCACGCCCGAGGGCTGGGAGGCGGCGCGCGCGTCCCTGCGCCGCGGCGGGCATGCCGTGCATTTCTTCGAATTCATCGATGACGCCGAATCGCCCGATCGGATTCATGGGGCCCTGTCGGCCGGCTGCTTCGGCTGGTCCACCGCCGCGCTGTTTGCATGGCTGCCGACGGCGCCGCGTTTCGTCCGCGGCGTGTATGGCACGAACGGCCTGCCGCCCGCGAGTCGAGCTCACGTCTTTTCCGGCGCAGCCATGCGGGTGGAGGCGCCGGTGGTTGCCCCCTTAGCCGATCTGATCGATCACGATATCCTGCGAGCCGCGCGATGATCGGTACTCCCAAAGTGGCCATCATTTGCCACAGCCATCCCTCGGTCTCGAAGGGCGGCGCCGAAATTTCCGCCTATACGCTGTTTCGCGGCCTGTGCGAGATCGGCGTCGATGCCATTTTCATCGCCGCGTGCAGCGAAGCGGATCGCGGCCGGCTCGCCTTCGCGGGCGGCAACGAATTTGCGGTGTTCTATCCCGAGGACCGGTACGAGCATTTCTTTCATCTCGCGCCGCTCACCGTCGAGGCGCAACTCATCGAGCTGTTGACCGACGAGCAGGTTGAGGTCGCGAACTTTCATCACTTCCTGCATTTTGGCGTCAACACGCTGCGCGCCGCGCGGGCGCTGCCCGCGCTCAAGCTCTTCTTCACGATGCACGAATTCCTCGCGATCTGTCACCACCACGGACAGATGGTGACGCGCCCGGCGCGGCTGCTCTGCAGCGAGTCGAGCGCGGAGGCCTGCAGCACCTGCTACCCCGAGCATCAGCGCACGCAGTTCGCGCTGCGCCGGCGCGCCTTCCTCGACGTGTTGCGCGCCTTTGACGGGCACATCTCGCCCAGCCGATTTCTGCTGCAGCGTTACTCGGACTGGGGACTCGCGGCGGAGCGGATCAGCGTGATCGAGAATGGGCTCGGCGACGTCACACCGGTCACTCGCGGTCCGCGGCCGGAGGGAATTTGGACCTTCGGCTACTTTGGCCAGATCAACCCCTTCAAGGGCGTGGATCTTCTGCTCGACGCCGCCGAACTCATCGCCGAGGACGCCAAGCTCGCGAAGATCATCCGCATCCGCATCCACGGCAATCTGGTGGGTCAATCGCAGCAGTTCATCGACCGCTTCGAGCGGCTGCAGCGGGAGCTGCCGCTGCTCACCTATAGCGGACCGTACAACGGCACCTCCGTTGCCCGTCTGATGAGCGACTGCGACTATGTGGTCATGCCCAGCCGCTGGTGGGAGAACTCGCCGATGGTCATCCAGGAGGCCTATGCGGTGCGCACGCCGGTGCTCTGCTCCGGCATCGGCGGTCTCGCCGAGAAGGTCATCAACGCCGGCTCGGGTTTGTATTTTCGCGTGGGCGAGGCCGCGGATCTGGTGCGCACCATGAAAATCGCCGCCGATCCGAAGGTATCCGAGCGGCTGCGTGCGGGTATCCCGGCGGTGACCTCGGCCGCCGACATGGCGCGCCAGTACCTGCGGCTGTTCACCAGTCGCAGTGCGAGCAAAGGCAAAGTCGCGGCCGGCGATACGGTGGGTTGATGCTTCGCGGGAACATCGACTTCGTGTCGCGGACGCGGGTCGAAGGGTGGGTGCACTCGGATCTCGCACCGCTCGTCGGGCAGCGGCTGCTCGCGTTCGTCGACAACGACTGCGTTGGCGCCGGCGTGATCGAACTGTTCCGTGAGGATCTGGTGCAGGCCGGTATCGGCGATGGCATGGCCGGCTTCGCGTTTCCGATTCAGCTGAAACCCGCACACGATGTACGCCTGGTCGACATCCGCCTGGACGGCGGCAATTTCCTTTTGCGCCAGGCCGACAGCTGTCTCATGCCGCGCGGCGCGTTCGGCACGGAACAGCGCCGCGTGCCGCCCGATCCCGAGACGCTCACCTGGATGCGCAATCACGGCTGGCTGACGCAGGAACAATTCGAGACCTTGGACATCTTGGGGCGGTTCGGCGTCTGCCGCGGACCGCTCCGCGAGGCGTCGCCCGACGTGCCGCCGACGCGGGCCGAGATCGGCAGCACCGTCCTGCCGATGCTCGAGCTGCATCAGCGACGCCGGCTTGGTCTCGCCGTTGTCGAGAATATCTGGGGCGACCAATTGCCCGAACTGAAGGAATCCCTGCTCACCGAATTTCCCGCAAGTCCCCCGCTCGTCGCGCTGTGGTCGCCGCAGACCCAGTGCCTCAATGTGATCGAAGGCTCGCACTGGGGCCGGTACGGCGATGACATCGCGAGCGGTGTAGACTATGAGTTCGGCGCCGACACGTTACTCTGGATCAATCTCGATGCGAATTTACACGTGCCCACGGGCGGGCTCACAGCACCGCTGGTCGCCTTTCTCCCCCGGTCGATGGAAGGCTCATGAGTAAACGGATCGCCGTCGTCACCGACGCGACCTCCGCCGGATTTTGGTTTCCCACCTGGTACCGCTACTACGCCGGCGAGTTGGGCGCCGACGCGCTGCATGTGGTGACCTACCGGGGGGCACGCCGCGAGTTCAAGGACTTCGATCTGGCCGGACTCTGGGATGTGCCCCACCCGTACGATGATGATCTCCGGGCGAAGCTGATCTCGAGCCTGGTCCGAAGCCTGCTGCTCACCCACGACATGGTCGTGCGCTGCGACGTGGACGAATTCCTGATTCCCGATTTGCGAAAATTCGACGGCTTGAAGAACTACTTGGTGCGCTGCGACCTGCCGTATGTCTGTGCCTACGGCGTCGAAGTGTTCGAGCGCGAGGGAGAGGCCGGGATCGACGGCGAGCGGCGGATCCTCATCACACAGCGGCGCCACGCGGTCATGAATTCGGCCCTTCACAAGATTGCCGTGACCTCCATTCCGCTCGACTGGACGCCCGGCTTTCACTCGGCCAATGCCGAGCCCGTGTTCGATTACCTGTACCTCTTCCACCTGAAATTCGCCGACGTCGAACAGCGCGCCGCCTGGTTCGAGTTCATGCGGGCCGGCGTCTCCGAGGGCTCCTTCGAGCACGACTACTTTTCGTCCACCCTGGAAGAAGTGCGCGATCTCAAGGAGACGCTGTCGGAGTTGCCGCTGAGCCCCGACCGCTGGCGGCACCTCCCCGACCGCCATGCACTCGAGCGCTTCCTGGCGACCGTCAAGCGCGACGAAACGGGCTCCTGCCAGGGCGAGTTCTTCATGGCCGAGTCGTCGTTCCTCATTCCCGAGGAGTATCGCGGCAGGGTGTAGACTGCGCCGCCTCGCCGCCTCGCCGCCGTTTGACCGTGCTCCATTACCAGGGTAATGTCCATCCATGGCCATCGCGCAATCCAAAGTCACCTCACAGGGTCAGATCTCGGTGCCTGCCGAAGTGCGCAAGCGACTCGGTATCGGCCCGGGATCCGTCATCGAATGGCATGAACAGGACGGCATCGTCATCGTCCGCAGAGCCGGCCGTTTCAGCTCGTCAGACATCAATCGAGCGCTGTTTCCGAAAGGAGCACCGAACACTGGGCTGCGTCATGACGTGAAAGGCGCCATCCGTAAAGCCATCCGCAAGCGGTATGCTCGCGATTGACACGAACCTCCTGGTGCGACTGATCGCCCGGGACGATGACGCGCAGGTGAAAGCCGCCGATGAATTCGTGGGGAATGGAGCCTGGATATCCCATTTGGTGCTCGCCGAGACATTTTGGGTTCTCGATTCCGTCTATGAGCTCTCGCGGGCGCAGATCGCCACCGCCGTCGATATGCTCCTCAATCATGAGGATTTGACATTGCAGGACGCCGACGTGGTTGCTGCGGCGCTGGGCCATTTTCGTTCGCGCCCTCCCGTAGGCTTCTCGGACTGTCTGGTGCGCGAAATTGCAAGGAAGGCAGGGCATCTGCCGGTTGGCACGTTTGACCGGAATTTTGCCAAATTGGCCGACGTCCAAAGACTACGTTAACCGAAGAGCGGCCTGCGACCGCGGATCGACGAAGTCCTACCGATCCCGGACCCCCGACATCAGTTACACTCCCATGACACGCTTGCCTTTGGCGGAGCGTCTCGGGAGGGTGGGACAACGAGCCTACCGCTGGTGCGACATGGGTGACAATTCGGCATATGAACGAGGATCCGCCCGCCGCCGACACTGAATCGGTACTCAACGCCTGGGTCGACGCCCAATGGGCTCACTGGGACAAAACGAGCGAGCTTCGTCCCGAGGTGGGGGGCGGACTTTCCGACCCTGACGAGGTTCTCGACCGGCTGAACGAGGCGGCGCGGGAAATCTTCGTCTTCGATATCCGCGATCTCAAGGTCACCCTGCTGCCGAAGCCTCGGCACTACTCCGCGGCCGACATGGAGCGGAGCGCCCACGGTTTCATCAAGCGCGCGCACCAGTACCGCGAGTTCTTCGCCGCGGTGGTCCGCGAGTTCTGTCCCGCGGTCGAGTGCCGGCTGGCGATGTCCATGGACGACAAGCCGTTCGAACCCTCCACCGTGCCTCTCTTTTCGTTTCAAAAGCTTCGCGGCTCGCATGCGGTGCTGTTGCCTGACATCGACGCGATCGAGCATCGCTTCTACGTCGGCGTGGCCGACGACACCATTCCCTACACGCAGAAGGTCAACAAGGCCGTATTCGTCGGCTCGACCACCGGCGAGATCCACACACTCCAATCGGTGCAGGCCCTTAAGAATCAGCGGCTGAAACTCGGTGTGTTCTTCCAGGGCAACCCGGACGTGATCTTCAAGCTGCCGAATGTCGCCCAATGCGACTCGCCGGCGACCGAACAGGCGATTCGCGCGCTCGGCTTCGGCACCGGCGCCATGAACTGGCAGCAGCAGCTCACCTATCGTTTTCTGCTCTCGGCGGACGGCAATGGCGCCACCTGTTCGCGCGTCGCGATCGCCTTGAAGAGCAACTCGGTGCTGCTCAAGTTCACCTCCGACTACCTGCTGTATTACTTTGAGGGGTTGCAGCCGGGCGTCCACTACCTATCGCTCGAGCAGCCGGAAGAGGTTGCCGAGATCATCCGCGCCGAGCGCGCGACCCCGGGTCTGCACGCACCCATCGCGCGCGCCGGCAGCGAGTTCTACCAACAGTTTCTCACGCGCACGCCGGTCATGAGGTACACCGCCTTGCTGCTCGAGCGCTATGCCCGGTGGATGCATCCGCACCGGGGCACTCCCGCGGGCACTGCGCCGGTCGGTGTCTTCTCGGCCATCCCGGATTTCGAGAGTCGGCGCTCCCCAGTGCGGGCGACCTGTGTGGTGCACATTCGCAATCGCGGCGACGTCACCTTTGATTTGGGCTCCTGGGTGGGCGACTTTACGGGTGATGGGCCGCTCGAGGGATTCCAGCTCTCGTTTCAGTCCGGGATACCCCAGGGCAGCCTGAGCTGCAAGGTGCTGCTCGAGGCGGAGAGCGAGTGGGTGACCGCGCCCAACGACCGGTTCATCGGCTCGCGCAGTCAGTCCAAAGCCATCCGTGGCCTCGCCTTCGAACTGACCGGCGACGCAGCGGCACTCTATGACTGCCTGTATGTGGGCGCGTTCCAGGACGGCAGCATTTCACCCGCCTATATGAACGGCGAGCCCTGCGCCGCGGCTGATCACCGGCCCATCAAGGCCTTTCAGGTCGCCTTTCCGCTCAAGCGCAGTGCCGCGCCGGCAAGCGGGAAATGATTGCGCGGGGCCGCGCCAGGTGCCAGGCGCCGGCGCACGGCCTCGACCCGTTCACCCTCTTCCATTCGCGGCGCACACAGCCGGGCGCGACCGATCGGCGTTCCGGGATACAGCCGCTTGAATTCCGCCGCATTGTCGAAATGCTCCCGGCTCTCATCGTCGACGAAGCTTTCCGTGAGCGCGCCCTCGGCAACGAGGATGGCATGAGCGCCCAGTTCGAGATGCAGGTACGTAATCGCGCCATCGGGCCGATCGGTGCGGATCGACTCGCCATTGACGAGTGCGCGCGCCGGGATCAACACGCCGTCGATGTACAGGGCATGGTCGGGCGACACCCACAGATCCCGGCGCGGCAGGCCATCGCCCAGGGCACCCGCGAGAATGAGAACGGGCAAGGCGTCGGCACTGCGCGCAACTTGAGTACTCGAGTAGTGGCGCCGCCCGATCCAGTGAATGGCGTGACTCGCCCCACTCATCGTCACCACGGCATCGCCAATGCGAAGGTGTTCGACGGGCAACTCCCCATGCGGCGTCAAGATCCGGGTCCCGACGCGAAAACAGGGTGTCGGCGCGGCGGTCGCGCTGGTGGTGATGTCAATGCCGATCGCACCGGCCGACGCGAGAGAAAACGTCGTCCCCGGATTCTCATCGATGTCGATGTGCACGGTCGTGCCGCCATCCTCGACGGTCAACACCCCGTCACTGAAAGTCGCGCTCACGTCGTCGGGGTTCGGATTCAGTTTAAGGTCGGTGAGGTCGATGACATCGCCGGCGACGAACCCATACACGTTGGCGAGGGACTCGATGCCGCCGGCGGCGCCGGCCGGCGCATCGACGGTCCATCGCGACCCGGTCGCGAAGGTCAAGTCATGAAAATTATCGAACTGAGTGCCGAGACCGCCGGAGAGCGTTCCGCCGACCGCACCGGCCAAGATCAAATCCGTGTGCGCGCCGCCCGAGGCACCCCCATCCACGGTGCCGTCAAAGACCGCGCCCGAGTCAATCGTCAGGGAACCCGTGGTCGAGGGAGCCGCGACGAATTGCACGGCGTCGCCCGTCGCACCGAACGGGACGGTGTTGTAGTTACCGCCGCCTTCGCCACCACCCCCTTGGAACGACGCGCCCGAGCCCGCCGTCAAGGATCCGCTGCCGGCCAATAACACGCCGGCGCCGCCCGCGCCGCCGGGCAGACTACCGGCATGGTCATAGCCGCCGTAGCCACCGTGGATCGCGCCCGCGATGACGATCGCGGTGCCATCAACGACAAGGATTCCGGCGCCGCCCGCGCCCGGCTGTGACCCCTCCCCCGTGCCGTTGCCGCTATAGAAACTGTTGGACAGGCCACCGTTACCGCCGTTGATCGCGACGCCGGCGTGGGTGGCGCTGCCCACCGTCAATAGGGCGCCAGGTCCGACAGAAACACCGACGCCGCCGGCCCCCGCATCCCCCGGATTGGTGGCCTCGTCATAATATCCCGTGCCGCCGTTACCCCCCTGAATCGTTCCGTCATCGAGGTCCAACTGGGCACCGGCTGCCATGGCAATGCCGAAACCGCCCGCGCCCGCCGACCCGCTCATCGTACCTTCCGCCTGCCCCGAGGCGGCGCCGCCGCCGCCGGTGATCGTAGCGCCGGCTTGGTTGTCGAGCGTGCCGCTGGCCGCGAGGTACAGGCCATCGCCGCCATCGCCGCCACTGCCGCCGGTGATGGCGCCGCTGTTGTCGAGCGTGCCCGACAGATCGACGCCGGTGCCCGCCGTCCCGTCGTCATACTCACCCTCGCCGGCCACCCCACCCCGGATGGTGCCGTAGTTCAACAGCGTGGCGCCTTGGGCAACCAGGGCGCCCGCACCCCCATGGCCACCGGTCGCTCCCTTGCCACCGTGACCGCCGTAAAGCAGGCCGCTGGTCTCGTTGCTGAAGGCGGCCGTGGTGGGCGTGGTCGCGGTGAGACGCAGACCGACGCCGCCGGCGCCACCCAGCACGACCTGCCCCCCGTATCCTCCATAGCCACCCTCGATGGTGCCGACATTGCTGGACATGCCGACGGCTGCAGTCAAGCTGACGCCCACGCCGCCGCTGCCGGCGAACGCGGGGGTATCGCCACCGCCACCCCCGCCCGCCAGTATCCGGCCCGCGTTATACAAGGTGGCGCCGCCCGATAAGTCGGCGCCGTCACCGCCATTGCCGCCGCCGCCGCTGGCCTGGTAGCCGATGACGCCGCCATTGCCGCCATAAATCTCGGCGCCTGACAAGTTGGATAAGGACCCGCCGGCCGAATCGAGCACCACACCCGCCGCACCCGTACCCGCATCGTAAGCCGAGTGACTGGCAGTGGACGCGCCGAAGCCGCCGGCGATTCGGCTGTAATTGATCATGGTGTCGCCGGTCGTCGCGAGATCGACACCCATGCCGCCGTTGGTGGCCGATGAATTCGCCGCCAATCCACCGCTGCCGCCGATGAAGCCGTAGTTGGTCAAGGTCGAATCCGACGCATCCGTCGTGACGCCGATGTAGATCGACCGGGGGTTGCTGGGCGATGCCAGCGCATCGATGGCACCGTACGATTCAACGGTCAGTGAGGACGCATAGGTGCCGTTGCCGAGGACGAC
>Ga0116230_10007598_pt1 | contig 10703 bp, 6 predicted proteins | sample S1TSphfallax_3_FD_88678 | JGI IMG/M metagenome (GOLD analysis project Ga0116230, IMG submission 88678) | Host-associated microbial communities from peat moss isolated from Minnesota, USA - S1T2_Fd - Sphagnum fallax MG | ecosystem: Host-associated > Plants > Peat moss > Unclassified | place: USA...
CTCCTCACTGTCAGGGGCTACCTTTTCGGTAGCCTCCGTTTCTTCGGGTCCCTTCTCAACAGCAGCGATCAACCGCTTGGCCGATCCGCTTATGGTTTCGAGTGAATCTCGCAGTTGATCTCCATCGACGTTACAAGTGGCGAGGTAGTTGGATGCCACATGCTCGATTCCGAAATGGCGCATGATCACGTAGGCGGTCGCTTCAGCTTCGAGTTCGCGCTTGCTGCGTGTTTTAGTCTTGGCTGCTGAACTATTTTCGTTCTGATGTAAAACCTCATGGCCAGCTCATGGGCGATTACGGCGCAAGTTGAAGCCGTGGAAAGCGATTGCCGAATGACGATTGTTCCGCCGGTGGAATAACCCTGAACGCCCGGTTCCGGGATTTCAAGATATTCCAGTTGCACGGCCAGTTTGCCAGCAGCGGCTTCGAGTTTGGGCAGCAGGTCTTCGCCACCGGCAGCGGCGGCGTATTGCAGTGTAGGCAGAGGTTCGCCTTCGGTACTGGACAGATCGAACACGTAGGCGACTTTGAATCCGAAAAGCTTTTGCACGGTCGGACTGTCTTCGTTTTCCGCGTCAGCCTTCCTGCGGTAGAGGCACGGTGCCAGAATCGCAATTCCCTTGGCTCCCTTTTTCACGTTGCGGCCGAGTTTCTTCCACGTTTGGAATCCCGCAACTTTCGAAGCTCCCGGACATTGAGAACCGCTTTCACACTGCCCACAAATCATCGTCGGCAAAGATCTACTACAGATTCCACCCCTATGTCGGCAAAGATGCTTCCAGTGTCCAGGGGACCGTATCAAAACCCCTCGAAAACGTATCAAAACTCGCTCAGGCCGATTTTGCCACATGGAGCTTTACGAGTCTTTGGGCCAAGCTCTTGAAAACGATTCGGACCTCCTGCTTTGTTGCGTCTTGTTTTCATCTCGCTGTGCCGCGAATTCCGGGCGGATTTCCGCACACTAAGCGATAAACCTACATCTAAATTCAAATTGACAGCAACCCACACGAACCCCCGGATAACGTGACCAATCTTGGTCGATTGACCGCAGGTGGTCACCCTAAGAATGCTCGTTGTCCAAAAATAGGCCTAAAAAGCGAATTGGCATGAACCATGCATAGGTGGGCTAGGTGAATAGAATACCAATCGTCGCTAACCACGGAGTTTATTAGGTCGGGTGGCATGAAGTAATCAATGCCGTCCCCAGTAGTTCAAGGGTACTTTCGCCGCTCTAGGCAGGAATACCCGCATTTCACGGGGCCAAATCGCGGATGTTTCAATTCAGTGTTAACACACAAGGGACTCAAGAGTGAACGAAAAACGTGAGGCCGTCTTCAGTCCGATAGACTTTCTTGCCTCTACCGGATTAGGAAGAAGCATCGTGCAACTGACGTCGAGAGAGACATTTTTTGTGCAGGGAAGTGAAGCAAACCATGTCTTTTATATTCAGAAGGGCCGAGCGAAACTCACAGTAGTCTCAAAAAGCAAGGAGGCCACCATAGCCCTCCTGGCGGCCGGAGATTTTCTGGGGGAAGAGTCAATTGCCGGAGTGCGCGGAATACATCAGGCGAGTGCGACGGCGACCACCCCTTGCGTGGCATTGAAAATCGAGAGGAAAGAGATGCTTCGCGTCATGGACGAAGAACACACTTTCTCTAATATGTTTCTGGCCTTTCTGCTTGCCAGGAGCATGCGCACACAGGCGGACCTTGTTGACCAGTTGTTCAATTCCAGTGAGAAGCGGCTAGCCCGCATTCTATTGTTGATGGCGGAATTCGGCAAGTCTGACCAGCAAGACATGCTCATACCGAAGATCACTCAGGAGTCTCTCGCCGAAATGATCGGCACGACTCGTTCCCGGGTCAGTTTTTTCATGAACCGATTTCGCCAGTTGGGCTTCATCGAATATAAAGGACGAATCAGAGTCAACAAATCACTGCTGAATGTTGTCCTCAACGATCAGGTATTCGAAAAGAATACCGCTAGCACATCATTTCTAGGCGGGACACGGTAGACCCAGCGGCGACGAACCTTTGAGACCCGGCCCCGGCCTTTCTTGCCAGTCGGCGCAGGTTTGAGCACTATTGACCAGACGCGATGGCCTTGGCGATGGGACTCTATAGCTGTAGCTCCATCGAATCGTGTGTCAAGAGGCCAAATGCTAAGCGTGAAAAGTAGAATATCTCAGCTCCCCGCCGCAAGCCTTTTTCTGTTATTACTTGCGGGATGCCACAAGGCAGCTCCGCCGGCGCCGCCCCTTTTGAACGTTGACACCGCCGCCGCTATCGTTCAAAACGTGCCCGTCTTCGGCAACTGGGTGGCGACACTCGACGGTATGGTCGATGCTCTAATTCAACCGCAGGTCAGCGGCTACGTGATCAGCCAGGATTACAAAGAAGGAAGCGAGGTCCACAAAGGGCAGGTGCTCTTTGAGATCGACCCACGGCCATGGCAAGCTACGGAAGATCAGGCGAGTGGATCTCTCGCGCAGGCAAAAGCCCAATATAGACTGGCCACGGTCAATGTGAATCGCGACACGCCTCTCGTCCAGGCTCTGGCCTATTCGCAAAGTTCCCTCGATACCGAGCTTGGAACGCAGGAGGCAGACAAAGCCTCCGTGGAGAGTGCCGAGGCAACGCTGGAGTCAGCGAGGCTGAATGTTGGCTTTACGAAAGTCAGATCTCTAATTGACGGGGTGGCCGGTCAGGCCGCAATCCAGGTCGGCAATCTTGTATCCACGAGTTCACAACTCGTTGAAGTCTCTCAACTCGACCCGATCAAGGTTTATTTTTTCATCAGCGAGCAGGAGTACATGTCGCTTTCGGCCCGCGCCCATGGCATGGGCAAAACTGATCTTTTAAGCAGCGGCGATACCCTTCCCTTGACGTTGACCTTGGCAAACAACCAGAAGTTTTCAAAGACGGGTCATGTGATCTCCGTTGACCGGGCGGTAAGCACACAGACCGGCAGCATTCGTATCGCAGCGAGCTTTGCGAATCCCCACAACCTGCTCCGGCCAAATCAATTCGGGACCGTTTCGGCTCAAACGGACTTGCTAAAAAGTGCCGTCCTTATTCCGCAGCGAGCAGTCAACGAACTCCAGGGATCGTATCAGGTTGTCTTGGTGGGTGCCGACGATATCGTGCATTTAAAGACGGTCACTCTTGGGCCTTCGGTCGGGACAAATATGGTCATCCTGACGGGCGTAATGGGCGGAGATCAAGTCGTGACAGAAGGTGTCGACAAGGTCAAGGAAGGTATGAAAGTCGCGCCGCGTCCCGCCACTTCAGCCGCGCAGCCCGCAACGCAACCACAGGCACAGAAGGCGCAGGGAAATTAAGCATGTCCAGATTTTTTATCGGACGGCCCATCGTTGCCATGGTCATAGCGATCCTGATGGTCATTGGCGGTCTTGTGTCTATCGTGAGCCTGCCGATAGCCCAGTTCCCCGATATTGTTCCGCCGGAGATTCTTGTGAAGGCGACATATCCGGGCGCGGATGCGAAGACTCTGGAACAGTCCGTCGTTACACCGACTGAGCAGCAGCTCAATGGCGTGGACAACATGAACTATATGTATTCCACCAGCGCCAGCAATGGCTCGGCGCAAATTACGGTGGATTTCGATGTGAAAACCAAGCCCAACGACGACCAGATTCTGACGCAACTTCGCGTCTCCCAGGCACAGAGTCAATTGCCGACTGAAGTTCAGCTTGGCGGCATCACCGTCCAGAAGTCGCTGTCGTCTCCGTTCATGCTGCTTTCCGTGTCTTCACCAAAGTCTACGTACGATTCCGTGTTTCTGGCGAACTACGCTTACATCAATCTGGTGGACCAGTTGTCCCGCGTCAAAGGAGTCGCCCAGATACAGGTCTTCGGCGCCGGTCAGTACGCGTTGCGCATTTGGCTGAAGCCGGACCAGATGGCAAAGCTCGGTGTCACCGTCTCAACCATCACCAACGCCCTGTCGGTGCAAAACAACGTGAACCCGGCTGGCCAGATCAATGGCGAACCGGTTCCGGGCGATCAGGAGTTCACCTATACCGTTCTGACCCAAAGTCGTTTAGTTAGCGTTGAGGAATTCGGCAACATCATCCTGTCCTCAAACGTAAATGGGTCCGTGCTTCATTTGAAGGACGTGGCGCGAATCGAGTTGGGTGCCCAGACCTACAACCTTTCCGGTCGCTTCAATGGCAAACCTTCAGCCGTTCTCGCCATCTATCAGCTTCCCGGATCGAATGCGGTTCAATGTGCGAAAGATGTCCGCGCCAGTCTCGCACTGCTTTCGGCGGACTTTCCCGCGGATATGCACGCCGATGTCGCACTCGACACCACAGCGGCCGTCAACGCCGGCATTCACGACATCCTGACGACTCTCTTCATCGCCTTGGCGCTTGTCATCCTCGTCGTATACATCTTTCTTCAAGGCTGGCGCGCAACGCTGATCCCACTGCTGGCCGTCCCGGTCGCGCTGATTGCCACGTTCATGGTGTTCCCGGTGCTGGGCTTTTCCATTAATACGCTCTCATTGCTTGGCCTGGTGCTTGCAATTGGACTCGTTGTGGACGATGCCATCATCGTTGTCGAGGCCGCCACCCGCCATATCGAAGAAGGTAAGAGCCCGCGCGATGCGGCCTACAAAGCAATGGAAGACGTTGCCAGCCCGGTGGTTGCCATCGCACTGATCCTGACTGCCGTTTTTGTGCCCACGGCGTTCATTCCGGGTATCACCGGCAGACTGTATCAGCAGTTCTCCATCACCATCGCCATTTCAGTCATCTTCTCCGCATTCAATGCGCTCACGCTTAGCCCCGCCTTATGCGCGTTGCTGCTGAAACCCAAATCAGAGCAGCGGAAGAAGTCACTTCGATCACGCTTTTTCGACTGGTTCAATCGGGTCTTCGGACGAGTCACCGACAAGTACATCAGCACGTCCGGCTGGCTGGTGCGAAAGTCGGCGGTTGCTTTTATGATGCTTATCTGCCTCACAGCGGTAGCACTTTATCTTGGCATCCATCTGCCCGGAGGATTTCTCCCTACCGAAGATCAGGGCTATGCATTCGTGGCGCTTCAACTTCCGCAAAGCGCTTCCCTGAAGCGCACTTCGGACGCTGCCAAAGACGTTGAGAATGCCCTGATCAAGGTTCCAGGCGTCGATAGCGTCACCTCCGTCATCGGTTTCAGTTTGCTTAGCGCCACGCAGAGTACCTACAACGCCTTCTTCTTCGTCAGCCTTAAGGACTGGAGCAAGCGCAAGACGCACAATCAGCAATTCACCGCCATCCAAAGCAATCTCACCAAGGCACTTAGGGGAATCAAGCAAGGACTGGCGTTCTCATTCCCTCCGCCAGCCATTCCGGGTGTCGGCAGTTCGGGCGGCGTGACGATGGTGCTTGAAGACAGATCCGGAAAAAACGACCCGGCATTCCTCACCCAGAGTCTGGGCAAATTTCTTGCGGCTGCCAGCAAACGGCCGGAGATTGCGGTGGTGATCCCAACCTATTACCCATCTGTCCCGCAACTTCGAGTCGAGGTTAACAAAGAGAAGGTGTCGCAGCAGCAGGTTCTGTTGAGTGATGTCTACACTGCGCTGGGTGCCTTTCTGGGTGGGGACCTTGTAAACTACTTTAACCGCTTCGGCAGGCAATGGCAGACTTATGTTGAAGCCGATGGAACTTACCGGCAAGACATCAAAAACATCGATCAGCTCTATGTGCAGTCCGGTAATGGCAGCCGCGTTCCGCTGAGTGCGCTTGTCACCGTAAAGCGAACCACCGGGCCAGAGTTTACAACCCGCTTCAATGAGTATGAGGCCGCGACGCTGACCATCACCGGCGCACCCGGCGTCAGCTCCGGTCAGGTGATGACAGCTCTGGAACAGGTGTTTGCGGAGTCCATGCCAAAGGGCATGGGCTACGACTACGAGGGCATGAGTTTCCAGGAACATCAGGCAGCGCTGGGACTGCCAGCGTGGGTCGTCTATGCCATCTCCATCCTGCTCTGCTTTCTGATTCTGGCGGCGCAGTACGAAAGCTGGTCGCTTCCGTTCGGCGTGCTGTTAAGCACTCCGGTCGCCATATTTGGAGGATATCTTGCGCTTACCCTCCGTCATCTTGAGAACGATGTCTATGCGCAGATCGGCCTCGTGATGTTAATCGGGCTCGCCGCGAAGAATGCCATTTTGATTGTGGAGTTTGCAAAAGGAAAGTACGAAGAGGGTGAAAGCATCTACGAAGCAACGCTTGCGGGCGCCAAGCTGCGCTTTCGCCCTATTCTGATGACGGCATTTGCCTTTATCTTCGGCTGCGTGCCACTGTGGCTGGCGAGTGGCGCGGGAGGTGTCTCGCGTCAGATTCTGGGAACCATTGTCATCGGTGGAATGACTGCCGCAACCCTCATCGCCGTCTTACTCGTCCCTGTCACATACTCGTTGTCAGAGCGAATCTCCCAGCGATTCGGCAAGCTGCGCAGCGCCAGTCTGGATGACAAACATCCTCCTGATGTGCCCGCGCCCGTCACTCCAGCGCCGCTGCACCCGACACCTTCACCCGCACCCATTCCAGAGGCCGCATGACGCGCAAACTATATCTAATTATGGTTCTTGTGGCACTGTGTGTGTTGTCCAGTTGCATGGTTGGCCCCAACTATAAGCGTCCCGTTATCGTCAACAGTCCCGCCGCCTACCGTGGGGCCAATAACACGCCACAGGCGCCTGGCGCCACTCCTCTTGGCGCTCAGAAATGGGATAAAGTTTTCACTGACCCGGTGCTCCAGGAACTCATTACCGAGGCACTCAAAAACAACTATGACGTGAAGATTGCAGCCGACCATGTGCTTGAACAGCAGGCACAACTCGGTGTAACCAGAGCCGCGCAATTCCCCACGCTCTCGACCGGAGGCACCTATACTGCTCTTGGCATACCCAGCAGCTTGCTCAAAAGCCTCAATAGCGGAAGCAGCACAAAGTCCACCACGGGAACCAACGAACTTTCCGAGGGGTTTAGCTTATCGGCGGCATGGAACCTGGATTTCTGGGGGATGTATAGGCGCCAGACCGAGGCGCAGAAGGCCTATCTTCGTGCCACGGTTTGGGCGCAACAGACGACTTACAGCACGCTAGTGGAAGACGTGGCCACTGATTACTATGAACTTCGCACTCTTGACGCTGAGCTGGAGATTACCAAGCAGAGCAGGGATGCGCGGCAGCGCTCTCTTGACCTCACAAAGACGTTGCAAAAAGGCGGCAACGATACGCTGGCCGATGTGGCACAAGCAGAGGCCCTCCTTCGTGCGGCGGATGCTAATGTTCCAGACTACGAGCGTCAGATCGAACAAGCCGAGAACCAACTGGTTCTGTTGCTGGGTCGCAATCCCGGTCCAGTAAAACGCGGCTGGTCCATCGCCGATGTGCCTCACCTGGCAGCCGTGCCGGCTGGCTTGCCATCGGATTTGCTGGAGCGCAGACCAGATATCCGTCGCGCCGAGGAATTGCTTATCGAGGCCAATGCCGACATCGGCGTGGCGAAAGCTCAATTGTTCCCGCAGTTCTCGTTGTCGGGAGAGGGCGGCACTTCCACCAGCCGGCTCAGGAGTATTTTAGATTCAAAAAACTTTTACTATTACGCTTACGGTAGCGTCTCTCAAAGCATATTTGATGGGGGCAAGCTGCGTAACAATCTCCGCTACTACAAAGCAGAGGACCAGGAGTACATTGACACCTACCAGCAGACCATTGCTGGAGCGTTGAGAGATGTGTCCAATGCCTTGGTCGGATACAGCAAGTCCCGAGAGTATCGCGAAAAGGAAGCGGCTCAGGTTGAAGCCTCTGCAGAGGCCGTCCGAATTGCTGAAATACTTTTCAAGGGTGGTTCAACAAGTTACCTGCAGGTGTTGACCAGCGAGGCCACGCTTTATTCAGCGCAACTCACACTTGCTACAGCCCAGCAGCAAGAGGCACTTACGCTCGTGACGCTTTACAACGTCCTGGGGGGAGGGTGGTGAGGAGTTCACGTCAAGGCCGGGAGATGGACGCATCCAAATCATTCGAAGGGGAAGAACTTGGACAACAGCGCTGAAACGATAAGCGACGCCGATTTGTTGCAACCAGCAGCAGGCCGCTTAAGTGAAACACATGTCGGCGAACAGAAGCACCCCGCTACGAGACGCCGTATCTGGCGATGGATCCTGGCGCTGAGTGTGACCGCTGTCGTTGTGATCGCTGTGGTGAGCGGTGTCAAAAAAGGTGAATCCGATGCTGCGAGCAAAGTAGAGGCGCCGCTGATCGCCACAATTAAAACTGTCACTGCGCACTTGGGACCCATCGGCTTCTACGTGGAGGCTCTCGGCACGGTAACCCCGTCAGCAACGGTCGATCTCTACAGCCAGATCAGTGGTCGCATTGTCGCCGTGCACTATGTCGAAGGACAAATGGTGCACCGTGGCGACCCTCTCATCGAAGTCGATCCGCTCCCTTACGAAGCCCAGTTGAAGGAGGCACAGGGAAGCCTGCAGCGAGACCGCGGCGTGCTTGCCCAGGCAGAGATGGACCTTGTTCGCTACCAGGACGCTTCTGCCCAGCAGGCCATCTCGCGACAGACCTATGAAGACCAGGGACAGCTTGTCGAACAGGATCGGGGCACCGTCACCAATGACGTTGGCGCAGTTGAGTACGCGCGGGCCCAACTCAGCTACTGCCATCTCACATCGCCGATTGACGGGCGCGTGGGGCTTCGCCTGGTTGACCCTGGCAACGTCATCTTCTCCGGTGGTACCAACCCTCTTGTTGTTATTACGCAGTTGGAGCCGATCACCGTTGTCTTCAATGTCGCGGAAGATAATCTCAACGAGGTGCGAAGCCAGATCCTGCACCGTAGTTCGCTCATCGTCGATGTCTTTGATCGTTCTCAGCAGACCAAGCTGGCTACGGGCAAGCTCCTTACCCTTGATAACCAGATTGATACCACCACCGGCACAGTCCGCTTCAGAGGCCAATTCGCCAATACTGACCTGCGGCTTTATCCCAATCAGTTTGTGAATGCGCGTCTCCTCGTTAAGACGCTGAAGAACGCTGTGCTTGTTCCGACCGCGGCCGTGCAGCGTAACGGCACACAGGCCTTCGTGTACATCGTTTCTGGAGATACGGTCAAGATCCGCAATATCCAGGAGTTGACGGATGAAAATCAGATTGCGGCTGTAACCGGCATCAATCCCGGAGAGGTTGTGCCGACTACGGGCTTCGATAAGTTGCAGGATGGGTCCAAGGTTCACATTGAAGGCTCGCCCGCGATCAGCCAGACAACTGGGGGGAAGCCAGACGGCGGGCAGTCCGGGATCAGCCGGTGAATCCTTCGCGGATCTTCATCCTTCGGCCCATCGCCACCATTCTTCTGATGGCGGCGATTCTGATCATCGGCCTCGTCGCTTATACGACGCTTCCGATCTCCGCTCTGCCCGAGGCTGATTACCCCACCATCCAGGTGCTGACCTTCTATCCTGGTGCCAGCCCCCAGGTGATGAGTACCGCCGTCACTGCGCCGCTTGAGCGCCAGTTCGGCCAGGTTGCCGGCCTCTCGCAAATGACTTCAACCAGCTCTGACGGCAGTTCGGTCATCGTGCTGCAGTTCTCGCTCGATCTCAACATCGATGTTGCTGAGCAGGAGGTGCAGGCTGCGATCAATGCGTCCCAGGGATATCTGCCAACCGATCTCCCCGTGCCTCCGGTCTACAGTAAGTCGAATCCTGCCGACGCGCCCATCTTGACCCTTGCGCTTACCTCGAAGACCCTCCCGCTTTCAAAGGTGGAAGACCTGGTTGACTCACGCCTCGCGCCCAAGATCTCGCAATTGAGCGGCGTTGGCCTGGTGACCATCAGCGGAGGACAAAAGCCCGCGGTTCGCATCCAGGCAAATCCAGTAGCGCTGGCATCCTACGGTATTAATCTGGAGGATCTCCGCACCGCGCTCACCAGCACCACCGTCAACACGGCGAAGGGCAGCTTCGATGGGCCGGCGCAGAACTTTCAGATCAATGCGAATGATCAGCTGCTCTCAAGCATTGGCTATCGCGACGTCGTTGTGGCCTATCGGAATGGCGCGCCGGTAATGTTGACCGATGTAGCGAAAATCCAGGACGGGATTGAAAACTCCAAGCTGGCCGCGTGGATGAATCAGACGCCAGCCGTCATCCTCAACATCCAGCGGCAGCCCGGCGCCAACACCATCGCCGTGGTTGAGGCTGTGGAGAATCTCCTGCCGAAGCTCCAGGCAGGGCTTCCAGCCTCCATCAAGCTGGTGGTTCTGACGGACCGCAGCAATACGATTCGCGCCTCCGTCTCCGATGTCGAGTTCGAGCTGATCCTCACCATCGGTCTGGTCGTCCTGGTCATCTTTGTTTTTCTCAGAACCGTCAAGGCCACGCTCATCCCCGCGGTTGCCGTGCCGCTCTCGCTGATCGGGAGTTTCTCCGTTATGCATCTGCTTGGCTACAGCTTGAACAACCTCACGCTCATGGCCTTCACCATCTCGACCGGCTTCGTCGTTGACGACGCAATCGTCATGATCGAGAACATCTCGCGCTTCCTTGAAGAAGGCATGGAACCGCTCGAAGCAGCGCTTAGAGGTTCAGAGCAGATCGGCTTCACTATCATCTCGCTCACCGTCTCGCTGATTGCCGTGCTCATTCCGCTTCTGTTCATGGGGGATGTC
>Ga0116230_10007599_pt1 | contig 10703 bp, 12 predicted proteins | sample S1TSphfallax_3_FD_88678 | JGI IMG/M metagenome (GOLD analysis project Ga0116230, IMG submission 88678) | Host-associated microbial communities from peat moss isolated from Minnesota, USA - S1T2_Fd - Sphagnum fallax MG | ecosystem: Host-associated > Plants > Peat moss > Unclassified | place...
CCAGGTGCCAATAGTCAGGAATCGGCTTGGCGTTGTCCGTGGCTTCCGACGAAAGCGGTTTTTTTATAGCGTCAGTGCCGTAAACAAAGGATGAACGCCGCGACGTAGGGCATCGCGCATGTTGCGCCGCAAGCGCCGGATGAAACCAGGTGCGGTGCACCATCTGCGATCCGCCAATTTAATACGTCGACATTAGACGCAGCCCGCGGAAATGTCGGCACGTTCCCCTTACATTACATGCCCGCCACTGAAGCGGCCGAGCGGGAATCGCGCGTTACATTGCCGTCCATCGAAGCCTAAGCACTGTGCAACAGCTACTTCACTCCACCTTCTCATCGAATCGCGGTCTGCGATTCGCGATGTCGTGGCGAAGCCTGGTGCTCGCGGTGACCGCCGGACTGTGGATCGTCGGCATCGGGGCGGGGATTCGACAGGTGTATCTGTTCGAGACGACCGCGGGCGCGGTGGGGTCGACGCCGCTGACGTGGCCTGGGGCGAGCGGCATCGTCAGAAGTCCGGGCCATGCGACGGTGGTGATGCTCATGCATCCGCAGTGCTCGTGCAGTAGTGCGAGTCTTGCGGAGCTGCGGGAGATCATGGCGCGGGTCCGCGCGCCGACGGTGGCATGGGTGCTGTTCGTGCAATCCTCTGCGACGCCTGAAAGTGCAACGTGGCGCGAGGCCAAGCGCATACCGGGCGTGCGGGTGGCAGTGGATCTCGAGGGCGTGGAGGCGGCGCGCTTTGGCGCGCTCACCTCGGGTCACACCGTGGTATACGACGCGGCGGGGCGGTTGCGTTTCGCCGGCGGCATCACCGGTGCGCGCGGCCACGGCGGCGAGAGCATGGCAAGGCGCCAGGTGTTGGTGGCGCTCGAGGACGCGCCCGCGGAGAAGTCGCCCCATTGGGAGACGCTGCGCCATTGGGTGTTTGGCTGCCCGCTCGGCGATGAGGCGGGGTCGGGCGCATGAACCGGGCGGCGATCAAAAAACGCGCCGCGGCGATCTATCGCGATGGCCTTCACGGCGTGTACCTCAATACCGATCGCGTGTTCTTGTGGCTGCTGCTCGTCCAATGGGCGACGGCCATCGTGTTGGCGTGCGTGGTCTCGCCGTACGCGTGGGCGGGACGGGTGCGCACCTTGCACCCCCACGTCGAGATCGCGATTTTGGGGGGATTGGTCATCAATGCGTTGCCGATCGCGCTCATCTTTCTGCGGCCGGGTGCGGCCATCACCCGTCAGGTCATCGCGGTGTCGCAGATGCTGTGGGCGGCGATCTTCGTGCATTTGACCGGCGGACGGATCGAGACGCACTTTCATATCTTCGGCTCGCTGGCGTTCCTCTCCTTCTACCGCGACACGCGCGTGCTGGTCACGGCCACGGTGGTGGTCGCGCTCGATCATCTGCTGCTGGGGTTCTTCTGGCCGGAATCGGTGTATGGCATCGCCAATCCGGAATGGTGGCGCTTTCTCGAGCACGCGGCGTGGGTGATCTTCGAGGACGTGGTGTTATGGTTGGGATGTCGGCGTGCGCTCAAGGAGATGCAGGTGTTATCGGATCGCGAGGCGACGCTCGAAGTCTCGATGCATAACATCGAACAGGAGGTGGCGGAGCGCACCGAAGAACTCAAGACGGCGGCGGATCGGTACCGCAACGTCATCGAGAACACCAGCGCGGTGCCGTGGGAGATCGATCGGCACACGTTCGAGGTGCTGTACGTGGCGCCGCAGTTGACCACGGTGTTCGGGCTGGACGGCGCGGTGCGCCACGGCTCGAATTTTCTCGATCTGCTTCACCCCGACGATCGGGAGGCATTCCGCCATTTCATGGAGGCACATACGGCCGACTCGAGTGGGCGTAGTGCGCACATCGACAGTCGGATCGTGCACAATAATCGGACTTTGCACGTGCGCAGCTTCGTCGCGGCGCAGCAGCATGGGCCGCAGGCGGCGGGCGTGTATGGCATCAGCATCGACATCACGCAGCAGCGCAAGCTGGAACAGGAGCTGGCGCAGGCGCAGAAGCTCGAATCGATCGGGCAACTGTCGGCGGGGATCGCGCACGAGATCAACACGCCCACCCAATTCATCGGCGACAATGTGCGATTCCTGCTCGAATCGACACGCGAGGTGTTTGCGCTGCTCGACACCCTGGAAACCCGGGTGGCGGATCATGGCAGCGTCGCGGGATCGGAGCTTGCGGCGGCGTGCGAGTCGGCGGACTTGGGCTATCTTAAGGAAGAGATACCGAAAGCCATCGCGCAATCCCTGGACGGGGTCGGCCGTATCGCCAAGATCGTGGGGGCCATGAAGGAGTTCTCGCACCCTTCCATCGAACGGACGGCGTACGATCTGAACCGGGCGATCGCGAGCACGATCACGGTGGCGAGCAACGAATGGAAGTATGTTGCGGAGGTGCGCACGGACTTCGATCCGTCACTGCCGCTGGTCACGGTCATGCCGGGGGCCTTCAATCAGGTGATTCTCAACGTCATCGTGAATGCGGCGCATGCGATCGCGGAGGCGAACGCCGCCACACCGATGGTCAAGGGCTCGATCGTCGTCACCACGCGGCGGATCGACGAGTGGGCGGAGATCCGCATTCAGGATTCGGGCACGGGTGTTCCGGAGAAGATCCGCGACCGGGTGTTCGATCCGTTTTTTACCACCAAATCGGTCGGCAAAGGGACGGGTCAGGGCCTGGCCATTGCGCATGACGTTATCGTCAACAAGCATCGGGGTACGATCGCGGTCGAATCAGCGCCGGGCGCGGGGGCGACGTTCATCATCCGCATCCCGATCCAGGACGCGGACGCCAGTGCGGCGGTGGCGGCATGAGCGGGCGCCCATGTTGAGACTTCTATTCGTCGATGATGAGACGCAGGTGCTGGACGGTCTGCGCCGCGCGATGCGCTCGATGCGCAACCAGTGGGATGCGCGGTTTGCGGCGTCGGGCGTCGAGGCGCTGGCGGAGCTTGCCCGGGAACCGGTGGACGTGCTGGTGTCGGACATGCGCATGCCGGGCCTCGATGGTGCGCAACTACTCAACGAGGTGAAGCGGAAATATCCGGGCACGATCCGCTTCATTCTGTCCGGTCACGCGGAACCGTCGGCGGTGATCCAGGCGGCCGCGACTGCGCACCAATATCTTGCCAAGCCCTGCGACACCAACGTGCTCAAGTCCGCGATCGCGCGGGCACAGCAGCTCAAGAACCTGGTGAGCAATCCGGAGATCGCGGTGTGGACCGGCGCCGCCGAGGCGCTGCCGAGTCTGCCGGCCGCCTACCAACGCATCGTCGCGTGCCTGAAGCGGGGTGACTCCTCGGTGGCGGAAGTGGCGGGCGTGGTGGAGGAAGACCTGGCGATCAGCACGATGGTGTTGAAGCTGGCCAATTCGGCGTTCTTCGGCACGGGTCAGCACGTGCGTACCACCCAGCGCGCGGTCTCGTTCTTAGGCATCGACAACGTCGCTGCGTTGGTGATGGCGCAGGGGCTGTTCAAGCCGTCGGTGCGGCCGTTCCGCAGCGAGTTGGACCTCGCGGCTCTTTGGCAGCACAGCCTGCGGACCGCGTCCATCGCCCGGTCGCTCGCCATCCATCAGAAGTGGGCACCGGTGCGCGCCGACGATGCGTTTCTGGTCGGCCTGCTGCACGACCTGGGACATTTGGTGATCGCCACGGCATCGCCGGGCGAATGGGATGCCGCGGAGGCGGCGGTGGACCACGCCCAGGTGGGGGCGTACTTGATCGGATTGTGGGGCTTTCCGGATGACCTCATCGAGGCGATCGCGTTTCATCATCTCCCCAGCCGGGCAACCCCTCGGGCGGTCGCGCTGCCGGGCGTGCCGTTGCCGGGAGTGCTGCATGCCGCAAACTTGTTGGCGAGTGATGACATCCCGGCGGCCGACGTGAGGCGGGTGAGCGGGGCCGACGCCGAATTCTTTGCCGCGCCGGGGATGCGCGAACGCTGGGCGGAGTGGCACGCCGTCGCGTTGCCGCCGCGGAGCGCGGCCAGCCTGGTGTCCTCGTGAGCGAGCGTGTGCTGTTCGTCGACGACGAGCCGAACCTGCTCGAGGGCATCCAGCGGGCTTTGCGCCGGCGCGTCGACATACGGATCGCCACCGGTGCAGGTGAGGGCCTGCGCGTGCTCGCGCAGGAGGGGCCGTTCGCGTTGGTGATCTCGGACATGCGCATGCCGCAGATGGACGGTGCGCAATTCTTGAGCAGGGTGCGCGAGCAGAGTCCGGACACGGTGCGGATGATCTTGAGCGGGCAGTCGGATATGCAAGCGACCATCGCTGCGGTGAACGACGGACACATCTTCCGCTTCCTCAGCAAGCCGTGCCCGACGGAGCAGTTGCTGGCCTCGGTGGAGGCGGGCTTTCAACAATACCGGTTGATCCGCGCGGAGCGGGTGTTACTCGAGGAAACGCTGAGTGGCGCGGTGAAGATGCTGATCGAAGTGCTCGGCATGGTGAGTCCGGCCGCCTCGAGCCGTGCGTCCCGCTTGCAACGTCATGTGATGTCCATGATCACCACGCTCAAGTTGCCGGAGCATTGGCAGTGGCCACTGGCGGCGATGGTCTCGCAGGTGGGGTGCGTGGCATTGCCGAAGGAGCTGCTCTCCAAAGTCGAGGCGGGCCAGGCGTTATCCGACCATGAAAAGCACCTGCATGCGACGCATCCGGAAGTGGCGGGCAAGCTGCTCGCCGCCATTCCGCGGCTGGAAGACGTGGCGTGGATCGTGGCGGCGCAGGGTGAGCCGGCGAAGCTCGACGCGGCGACCTGGCGCGACGCGGATGTGCGGACCGTCGGCCAAGCACTGCTGCATGCGGCGCTGGAATTCGATCGGTTGGTGGTCGCCGGCAAGGGGGCGCAGGGTGCCGTCGCCAGCCTGCGGGCGACGGCCGCGGCGGTACCGGACATTTTGAATGCGCTGGCGGCGGTGCCGCTGTCGACGCAGCCTTGGGCCGTGCGACAGGTTGGCATCAAGGACCTCGCCCCTGGAATGGTGCTGGATCAGGATTTGGTGAGCAGCAAGGGGATTCGGATCGTGCCGGAGGGACATGAGGTCACGCGGACATTGATCGTGAAACTCACCAGCATTGCGAGCGGCGTCGGCATCGCGGAACCGTTTCGGGTGCGCGTGCAGCAGTGAAGCGGGCGCTGACGATCGGGTAAGCTCACGTATGGCCAACGTCCATCCCGGTCGATACACCACCGCCATCGACGGTGCGTTCGTGGTGTTCATCTTGGGGTTTCGCATCAATCGGCCGTTGGCCTTCGGCAAGTGGTTGTCGGTGGCGAGCGCGATGGGGCCGATGCTCAAGGAACTGCACGCCAATCCGCAGCTGGGTTTGTTGGCGGCGCATACGTCGGTGGTATGGCGCGGCGCCATGGTGACTCAATATTGGCGCAGCTTCGAGCATCTGGTCGCCTACGCGCAGGCGCGGGACGCGGCGCATCTCCCGGCGTGGAAGGCGTTCAACCAGCGCATCGGCGCCGACGGCAGCGTCGGGGTCTGGCATGAGACGTTTCAAGTGGCGGCTGGTCGTTACGAGACCATCTACGCCAATATGCCGCGGTATGGGCTCGCCGTCGCCGGCACGCATGAGCCGGCCACGGGCCATCGTGGCGATGCGCGGTCGCGGATGAGGGCGGCAAGCGAGGAGTGAGTGTGACCGGGCGATAGCGAGGCGCTCACACTACTTGTTATTACTATTGTGATAACATGCTGAGTGATGGTGAAACTCAAAGTTCGTAAAGTAGGGAATTCGCTCGGGCTTGTGCTGCCGAAGGAAGTGGTCAGCCGACTTCACACCGGCGAGGGTGAAGAGGTATTTCTCCTCGAAGGGCCCAACAATACCTACCGCATCACACCCTTTGACCCGGCCTTCGAGAAGAAGATGGCGAAGGCTGAAGAGATCATGACGCGCTACCGGAACACGCTCCACGTCCTAGCGAAATGAGCGAGCCGGTCTGGATCGAAGATGCCCTTGTGCTCGCGATCCATGACCGGCAGCTTGTCGAGCATGGCGGTGCCGCGGGCGTGCGCGACGAGTCGTTGCTTGAATCAGCGCTAGGCCGACCGTCCAATCATTTCACTTACGCCAGCGCCGATATCATTGAACTCGCCATGCTTTACACGGCAGGCATCGTGCAAAATCACGCCTTTGTCGATGGCAACAAGCGCACCGGATTTGTAGTGGGAGTGCTATTTCTCGAACTCAATGGCTATCGTTTCACGGCAAGCGAGGAAGCCGCGGCACAAGCGGTTCTCGAACTCGCTGCCGGCACGATCGATGAAGCGGGCTTTTGTGCCTTTCTTCGTGCCAACGCCAAGCTATGCTGAGGTCACCACGGATTTCCGGGCGTCACCGGCCAGGACCGCCGTCGAGCCAAAACGCAACCAGACCATAGACACCGTGGATCAACAAGGCCGCCGCTGTCCAAACTAAGCCACGCGATTTTTTGATCGAAAGTCACAACGTACGTTCACCGCATATACAAGCCGCCGTTGATGTCCCAGGTGGCACCGGTGACGAAGCCCGCGTCGCGGGCACAGAGGCGCGCGGCCATGGCGGCGACGAATGTGGGATCGCCCAAGCTGCCGACCGGGATGCCGGCGATGAGCTGCGCCATGCGATCGGCGGGGATGGTCCGGTGCACCATTGGCGTGTCCAACGGGCCGGGTGCGATGGCGTTCACGGTGATGCCGAAAGCGGCGAGGTCGCGGGCGAACACTTTGGTCAGGGTAAGGATCGCGCCTTTGGATGCGGCGTAATGGGCGCCGGTGGCGGTGCCGCCGTTTTGCGCCGCGAGTGAGGCTAAGTTGACGATGCGGCCGTAGCCGCGCTGCTTGAATTCGCGGGCGAAGATCTGGCTGGCGAGAAACGTGCCGCGGGCGTTAACGGCGAACACCGCGTCGAACTCTGCGGGCGTGATGTCGAGCACGGGCTTGGCGGCGGTGGCGGCGGCGTTGTTGACCAGGGCTTCGACCGAGCCCCAGCGGGCGAGCAGCTGGTCGCGGGCGGCGTCGATCGAGGCGTGCTCGCGAAGGTCCAAGGGGATGGCGATGGCGGTGGCGTGGCTAGGGTCGAGTTCGGCGGCGCGGGCCGTGGCGGCATCGTAATCGAGATCGCCGATGCCGACGCGAAAGCCCGCGGCGTGTAGTGCTGCGGCGATGGCGGCACCGAGTCCGTGGGCGGCGCCGGTGACGAGCACGACGTCGCGGCTCATGTTCGCGCGGTGCTCACAACCCCATGCCGCTCATAACAAATAGCCGATGCCGAACAGGGCGTCGTCGGAATTGGCGAGCCGCACGACCTTGCGTTCGATGGCGAGGCCGGCACCGGAGCGCACCAGCCTGAAGGTCACGTCGGCTGCGAGGGTGCGGGTGCGATCGTACTTGTATTCGACCAGATGCTGGGCGCAGCGGATCACGGTGGCGCCGTCGACGTCGTCGAGGCGGCGAAAGCGCGAGACGGTGCGCACGGTGCGGGCGGAGGGGCTCGCGGACATGGACAGGCCGCTCATCAGCCGCTTGACCCGGGCGGCGCGCATGCTCGCGTCGTCATAGACGATGTTCAACTGCGCGGCGTGGTCGTCGGCGTCGCGCTCGATGGGGATCACGTAATGGCCGCCGGCGGTCCACAGCGTCAGCCACTGGAGATAGTCCTGGGCATCGAGCAGATCGGCTTCGAGCCAGATGAACTCGATGGCCTCCTGCAACTCGACGCGGCGCAGGGGCGCTTGCCGGGCGTTATCCTCGAGCGCGCTCATGCCGTCATCATCCGTTTCCACATCTGATACGCGGCGCGCATGCCGGTCTCGGCGCTGACGTCGCGCTCTCTGCCGCGATTGAGGAGGATCCACAGGTTCTCGCCGGCCGCCGCGCCGCGCTGCACGCGTTCCCAGCCTTCGGCGTCATCGGGTGTGCCGAAGCCCATCGGACCTTGGAAATGTTCATGCAGGCGCAGGCGCGCGCGGTTCGCGGCCTCGGGGCCGCCGTCCATGGTGATGGCCATGTGGGTGATCTCGGTCTCATCGACGGCAATGGGCCGCAGCACGCGAAAGAACGCCATGGAGCAGGCGATGTTGGGGAACAGATTGATGTTGAAGCCAGTGCCGCCGACGGCGCGCACGATGCGCCTAACCTGGTCCGGCGGGTAGTCGCGCGCCAATTCCGCGGCGAGCGATTGGAAGCGTTCGGGAATGGGTGCGTCGAGATTGGCCTCGAGATCGATGAGATTGGGCATCATCACCATCACGCTGTGGCCGTTACCGAGGTCCTCGACCCAGCCGCCCTGGTTGAGGATGTCGAACTGATCTTCGGTCTCATCGTCCAGGGAGGTCAGGAAGCTGCGATGGACGATGGGGAAGTGATAGGCGTCGGTGGTGTTCTCGAGCTGGATCTTCCAGTTGCCGTGGAAACGAAAGCGATGCGCACCGGCGGCTTTGACGCCGAAGCCGGCACCCTGTTTCATGAAGAGGTCGATCCAGGGCTTGGCGCGGCCCAAATATTCCTCGAGCGGCTGGATGTCATCACGGAAGGTGGCGAAGATCAGTCCGGCATATTCTTCGACGCGGAGCGCTGCGAGCGGGTAGTCGGCCTTGTCGAAGGAGGCATCGTAGCCGACGCCATGCGGCACACCGCGCAGCTTGCCGGTGAGGTCGTAGCTCCAGCCATGGTAGCGGCAGACGAACACGCTGGTCTTGCCGCGGCGTTCTTCGCAGACGCTGCCGGCGCGATGGCGGCAGCGATTGAGGAGCACGTGGACGCGGCCGTCGGTGGCGCGGGTGACGATCACCGGTTGGCGTCCGACGTGCGACATCTTGAATGATCCGGGGGTGGGGATTTCACTGGCGTGCGCGACCCATACCCAGGTGTTCGAGAAGATGCGGTCCATCTCGGTGTCGAAGATGGCGGGATCGACGTACAGCGAGGTGTGCACGCGGTCCTCGCGGACGAGGCCGGCATAGTCGGGTGCGGTCGCGGGCTCGGTCATCGCTGTTCTCCAGGGACAGGGACAGGGACGGCCGCGGCGTCGCTCCAGCGATCGACGGCGCGGCTCGACAGATTTTCGGTCGAAAAGCGGCTGATCCGCCAGCGCTCGCCGTCGGAGGCGAACTCGACATCGAGCCGGGCGCTGCGCAGGTCGGAGGTGCCGCTCGCGTAGGTGGCGGTTTGCAGCATCAGCCACCGGCCGCGGGCGCGGGGACCGTCGACTTCGATGCTCTCTGAGGTGAGGAAATGCGCGTTGAAGACGAAATGCGGCGGTGTGCGGTAGCCGTCGAGCATGGCGAGGATGGCGGCGCGGCCGTGATGGCTGCCGAAGGCGGTGGCGTAGCGGGCACCCACGCCGGTCCAGACGGCATCCACGGTGAAGAGGTCGCCGAGTTGGTCCATCGGCGTCGAAGCATCGAGGCGATCGCAGAGTCGCATGTACTCGGCCATGACGCGGCGGATGGCGGCCTCGGCCTCGAGCGCCTCGAGGCGCGCGCTGAGCTGCTCGAGGCCTGCGCTCACGGCGGGATGACCAGTTCCCGGCCGATGCGCGCTTCGACGCGGATGTACTTCCACAGCCGATGCTCGCCCACCGGTGTGGTGCGAAACAGATTGCAGGCGGCCACCACGGTGGCGCGATCGGGGACGTCGGCCAGGATGTAGAACGTCCACGGCCAGCCGGTGGGCGAGGTGCCGACCAGGGTTTCGTCGTCGTCGAGCGTGCCTAAGATCTCGACGCCAGGCAGCTCGCGGATGCCTTTGAGCATGGCACCGGTGGCTTGCCAGACGGTGCCGATCTCAGCCGCGGGCAGGTCGAAGAAGTTCTGCAGCACGGCGCCGCAGAACAGGGTGCGCAACTTCTTGGGGGCTTCGCTGGTCATTACGGGAATCCTGGTGGCGTGGGCAGGCCGAGCAGCACACGGCCGGCGCTTTGCCAGGTGCCCTCCGAGAGGAAGGCGTGCTGGGGAACGATGAGTGCGTCTTGGAAACGCTGCGCAATCGAGTGGCCGGTGAAAACACCGGTGGTGCCCGACATGCGGTAGGCAGAATGCGCCACGTCGGCGCCGACTTTGGCGGCGTGGCTGGAGGAGAGGCGGAGCAGATTACGCGCTTCCAGGTCGACGGGGTCGCCGGCGAGGAGTGTGGCGTACACCTCCTCCGCCGACTCGAAGAAGAATGCGCGGGCGGAGCGCAGCGCGGCTTCGGCCTCGGCGATGCCGGTCTGCACGTAGGCGCGGTCGGCGAGCACGGGTGCGCCGGTGATGGAGGTGCGGCCGCCGGCGATGGCGGTGATGTCGTCGAGCGCGCCGCGCGCGATGCCGAGCGCCACCACGGCGAGCACCTGCGCGGCCAAGGCCATGGACGGATAGCGATACAGGGGCGTGTCCAGGCTCGACGCGCCGCCGCGAATGAAGGTCCAGGACTCGGGGACCACCACTTTGTCGACCACGATGTCATGGCTGCCGGTGGCCTTCATGCCGTTGACGTCCCAGTTCTTGACGATGCTCACCCGCTCGCGCGGCATCACGGCAGTGCGTGGCAGGCCGGCGGCGTTGGCGGGCGTGGCGGTGGCGCCGGAGGTGGTGAGGGTGGCGGCGCCTTCGACTTTGACGCCGACGCCGATCAGTTCGGCGGCGGGAGAGCCGCTGCCCCAGCTCCAGCGGCCGGAGACCTCGATGCCGCCGGGCACGGCGATGGC
>Ga0116230_10007600_pt1 | contig 10703 bp, 7 predicted proteins | sample S1TSphfallax_3_FD_88678 | JGI IMG/M metagenome (GOLD analysis project Ga0116230, IMG submission 88678) | Host-associated microbial communities from peat moss isolated from Minnesota, USA - S1T2_Fd - Sphagnum fallax MG | ecosystem: Host-associated > Plants > Peat moss > Unclassified | place: USA...
ACTCGGCCCATCTCCTGGTCCTGATCCCGGTCCGAGGATCACACGGTTCTTGCCGTCGCAGGGAGCGGTGACATGAATCCATCCAGAGCGCCAAAGGTGATCGATGCTCGCTGACACCCGGTGGACACCGTCGGGAACTCCTGTAAAACCACATATGGATCCGTCCATAGTTGCAGCGGGTTCGAGATCGACCTGAATCTCGACAGCTGTCGACCACGACGCGAGATCAATGTCGCTCACCCCGATACGGTCCGCCCTCACCGGGATCCGGCGGCCGAGTTGCCAGTGTTGATGAGAGCTTCGAGTCGGCGGTCGAGGGTCTCGATGTTCTGTGCTCCGAGCACTTCGTAGACAACGTGGCCAGAGCGGTCGAGGAAGAATGTCGTCGGTAACCCGACGGCGCCGTACGCGTCGGTGACGGTGTCTCGCGCCGAGTCGACGCCTACGGGGAAATCCGCTCCCGCAGCACGCAACATCGCGAGCGCCTTCGAATCGTCGGTGTCGTTCGTGTCGATGCCGACAAACGCCACCGTTCTACCGAAGTGATGCCAAGCGCCTGCAAACGCACTCAGCTCTGCAGCGCACTGCGTGCACCAGGATGCAAAGAAATTCACGACCGCTGGTTTGTCGGCGACCAGCTCGGCCAGATGGATTGCCGGGCCTCCCCCCAGGCGAGAGAGGGTGAACGACACCGGCGCCCGCTCACCTCGAGCGAGGGTGGTCGAGGCGGGGGGGACGACGACCCCCCCGCCTGATGACGCTGTCGAGCTTCGAGCCGAGGTTACGGCGAGAGCCACGAAACCCACGCCGAGTCCGACCACGATGGCGATCCCGGCACGAACCAGACGTGCGCGTCGCGTCGCCCCCAGTCCAGGCGAGCTCAGCCCAGGCGCCCTCTGTCCTGGCGTGCTCAGTCCAGCCGAGCTCAGTCCTGGCCGGCTCAGTCCTGGCCGGCTCAGTCGCGTACGAGCGCCCGAGCTGCGTCAGCGATGTGAACGGCAGAGATGCCGGCCGCATCGAGGAGCTCGTCTGGTGTGCCTGAGCAGGACAGGTCCCGCACAGCCAGATGCGCGAACTTCGGTCCCACGCCGCTGCCGACAAGAGCACTGAGCACAGCCTCACCGATCCCGCCACTCGGGTAGTGGTCCTCAGTCACCACGACGCGGCCCCCAGTGCTGGCGCTGGCTGCGATCAAGGTGTCCGCGTCGATGGGCTTGATGGAGTAGCAGTCGATCACCTTGGCGGAGATATTTTCTTCGGCGAGGAGATCGGCGGCGGCAAGGGACTCGTACAGCGTCACCCCGGCACCGACGAGCGTCACCGAGTCGTTGTCGCTCGACCGCACGACCTTCGAGCCACCGATGACGAACTCCTCGTCAGGTCCGTAGAGCACGGGGTAGGCCCCACGCGTCGTGCGAATGAACGCCACGCCGGGCGCATCTGCCATGGCCACGACCAGTGCGACGGCGGACGTGGCATCGGACGGGTACAGCACCACCGACCCATGCACCGCACGCATCGATGCGAGGTCTTCGAGTGCCATCTGTGAAGGCCCATCGGGACCGATCTCCACACCGGCGTGGGATCCGGCTAGACGGATCTTCAGCCCCGAGATGCCCGACATCCGGACAAAGTCGAACGCACGGGAGAAAAAGGCTCCAAAGGTTGCTGCGAACGGCACGTAGCCACGGACGGCAAGTCCACCTGCGGCACCCACCATGAGCTGCTCGGCGATGAAAGTCTCGAAGTATCGCTCGGGGGCTACCGCGAGAAAGGACTCGGAGCCGGTCGAGTTGCCGACCTCGGCGTCGAGCACAACAACCTCAGGCCTGCTCGACAGTGCGACCAGAGCGTCTCCGTAGGCCTTGCGCGTCGCGATCTTCTCGCCGAGCGTGTAGGTCGGGATCGTCAACGCCGCCTTGGGGTTGGGCGTGATCGCCGATGACCCGTCGGGGGGAGTGAGGGAGTTGACGATCAACGAGCTCACCCCGCCGAGCTCTTGAACGGCCTTCTCTGCCAGGTCGGGCTTGAGGGCTGTCCCGTGCCAGCCCTCCTTGTCCTCGATCTCGGCGACGCCCTTTCCCTTCAACGTGCGGGCCAGCACGACGGTCGGGCGACCATCTGTCGACGCCTTGCCGAGCGCATCATCAATGGCCTCCACGTCGTGGCCATCGATGATGATCGGGACACAGCCAAAAGCTTCGACACGAGCGGCGTAGGCGTCGAGGTCCCAGCCGAGCTCTGTGGGGCCGCGCTGGCCGAGCCGGTTGACGTCGACGATCGCCGTGAAGTTCTCGAGGTCGTAGAAGGCCGCCTTGTCGAGCGCCTCCCAGACGGAGCCCTCGGCGAGCTCGCTGTCGCCACAGATCACCCACACGTGGAACGGGAGCTTGTCCAAACGGCTGCCGGCGAGGGCGATGCCGACAGCGGCCGTGATCCCAAGGCCGAGCGAGCCGGTTGCAAGATCAATCCAGGGCAGCTCTGGCGTCGGGTGCCCTTGGAGACGAGCGCCAAAGCGCCGATAGGTGGTCATCAGCTCCTCTTCGCTCACGACACCTACAGCTCGGTAGAGCGAATAGATAAGTGGCGAAGCGTGACCCTTGGAGAAGACGAGGTGGTCATTGGTCGGGAGGTCTGGCTGATTCCAGTCGTAATGCATGTGGCGGGTCGCGAGCACGGCAAGCAGATCCGCTGCGGAGAGCGACGACGTCGGGTGGCCAGAGCCAGCTGACGTACTGCTCCTGATGGAGTCGACCCGCAACTGGCGGGCTAGGTCGTTTGCTGCGGCGATCTCTTCTGCGTTCATCGCTTCACCTCGGGTGAGAGTCGTGCGCACGGGGAATCGTGCGCGGGTGCCGACCCCGCATGTGGGGCCGATCGTCGTCATGTCCTTCTCTACCCAAGCTAGTAGGAGATACATCCTCCGGCGAGTTCGCCAGATGTCTTCAACTGCAGATCACATCCAGCTTCCGAGGAGTCGCTGTCGTGGCGCACCGGGCGTCGTCACCTGCGACGAGCCTGCCGATGGGCACGATGAAGCGGACGTCGAGGCCGGCGAGACGCAAGGCTGCTGCAGCACTTTGTGCGTGTGCACCGGATGTGTAGAGGTCATCAATGACGATTACCGGGGAGCGGACAGTTACTGGGGAGCGGGCACCCATGCGCACACCTTCGGTCGTGGCGTAGGCGGAGCGGCTCGCCTTGCAGTGGTCGAGCGGGTCCGGACCTCGTCGCAGGATCTCTGCCACGCGCAGGCGTGGGCTCCTGTCTCCAGCGATCGTGCAACAGGTCCTCCCCACCGTCACGAGCGGATGGGTTCCCTTCCACAGTGTCCGTCCTGGTCCGGTGGAGGGAACAGGCACGAGAACAATCGGATCACCCCAGCGCAAAGAGCTCGTGAGCTGCACAAGATGGTGGAAGAGATCTGCTGCCAATTCCTCGATCGCCCGGGAGCGAAGCGCAGGTTCGCGTGCGGCCTTGTAGATGACCAGACGCTGATGGAGATCTCCGCCACGCGGCACCAGAGCGACTGGAGCTACGGGGCAGAGCCCCATGGTCGGCTGTCCTTGATGTCCGCTGTTGAGCTGATTGCACACCACCTCACATCCACGGCAGAACTGAAAACCTCGGCCGGTCGCCGCTCGACAGATGGGGCACTCGAAGCTTTCCGGCGGGCGATCTCGCATGCCCGGAGGGTATGAACGAGATGCTTTACCGGTGCGCCTACCGCTTGCGGCTGATCAAACAAGCCTTCAGGTGAGCAGATTGTGCAACGTGAGCGACAGCACCTTTTCTGTCGCAACAGCCGATCGACCAAGACCGTTGCGCAGGTAGTACCAGGACTGCCAGGCGGTGGCCGTATCGAGCGCGTCGAGGAGCACCTTGCCCTCACTGCCCCGAGCGGAAATCTCCGTCCCGAAGGCCTGTGCCACGTGATTGCGGCGAACTTCTCGACCTGCCCGCAGGCCGTCCGCCATCTCTGGCGAGCTGTGCTCGTCGAACAGCGTGGCCCGTCGAATCGGTGTGAGCGCCTCGAACAGTTTGCGTAGCTGGCGCGCCATTGCGTGAACTCGATCGTCGAGCGCAGCTCCGTCGTCAAGTGGCTGGAGAATTTCCCAGTGACGCGCAAGCTGAAGGTCCAACGCCATCCGACGCAGTGCCTCGACGTCCTCAAAGTGGTGGTACACGGTGCGCAGGGCGACCCCCGCTCGCGCCGCTACGTCCTGGGCCGTGGGACGAAGCTCGCCTTCTTCGACGAGTGCGAGAAGAGCTTCGAGCACCCGAAGACGAGTCCGCTCGCCGCGAGCTCGGCGTCCATCGACCTGTTCTGGCAACGTGGTCTGTGATCTCGGCATGAATGAAGGGTAACGGTTACGCGCGGGCAGTGTGGGCACAATGACGAGGTTTATCCGACCAACTTCGTCTTGTTGCCATAAGACAACTACAGGCAAGCAAAACACAGCTACCTGTTCCAGCCAGCGTTAACACGAGTCCAATGGTGAGTCCATTCGGTGCGTAACTCCACGAGATCGTGAACGCTCCGGCAGGCAGTTGAATGGACTGCACGAGTCCCACTCGCCGCACGGATTCCGTGAAATCCCTGCCATGTGTACCCGGAGGTGATCGCGTCGTGATTCTCGCAATCCAGCCATTCGCGTAGGTGACGCTTCGAACGAGTGTTGCAGGAGCGCTCAGTGTGACGTGCATCGTCTCGGAGCCCGTGGTGGCATTCGTGGTGGTGGTCACGGTGCCGTCCGTACTTTCGGGCGCGTCAGCAGAAGAACTGTCGGGAGCCTCCAGCCAGGCAGCGCCTCGTGACTGCAAGCTCTCGAGCTCCACGAAAGGACCGATGCTCCCCGAATAGGACCAGCTGGAAGAGGGGAGCGAACCTTGAAGCTGACCGTCGAGATCCAGCCGGCTGCCCGAGGATGTCGTCACGACGATGGCATCGATGACCACAGGGCTGCTCGTCGTGTCTGTGCTCACCCGGGGCACCGCCACCACGACGCGTTCGGTCTTCGGTGCATCCTTGAATGCCACGTCGATCCTCCGCTGCACGTCATGGGGCGCAAGGGCAGCGCCGCCCGACGCAGCATTCCCCGCACGAGATGCAGGGGTGGGTTCAGCGCCCGGGGCGATCGTGCGCCACATCGTCGGACGGTTCGACGATGTGAGGCCAATGCGGATCGGTTCGTCGGCGCTGAGCACGACAGCGAGCGACGCGACGGATGTCGGAGAAGCCAGTAGCCAGCTCGACGAGCTACCCGTAGTTACCTTCCACGGGCCCGACGGCGCCGTCGGTCCTGTGGAGGTCGCATCGCCGTTCGCTGACGCCGCAGCACGCGCACCGGGCGACCCTGCGGGTAGCGGAATCGGCTCCGACGGGGCAAGGCGAGTCTGGAGGTAGACCGGAAGGGTAAGAAGGGTCTGCAAATTCAAGCTGTCGTAGGTGGTGCTGGAAAGACCCGAGGGGTCCAGTGCTTCGACCGCATGGGTGTCGGTGGCATTCTGGTAGGCGCCCTGCACGATGGAGCCGTAGCCCTGCACGGTTGCTTGGTGGCGCAAGATGTCGAGGTCGCTGACTCCGACCTCGTCGATGGCCGTATCTTCCCCGGTGGCGCTGTAGTCGGGATTGTACAGAGCAAAGCGGCCGGACGCTCCAGTTGCTTGCGCGAGTTCGCTGCTCAGCGAGTTCGTGGTGGCCAGAGTGGAACTACCCGCTGTTGCGTACGAGGCGGTGCAGACGTACGTGGCGACGTCGAGCACGACAAAGCCACACATGAACCGGGCACGAGCGAGATGTGAAAGATGCCGCCATCCGAGTACCACGCCACCGAGCGCGATGTCGATGACGAGGGAGATGACGAAGTACGGACGCAGCTCATCGAGCACCCCGGGCGCACGTGAGGTCCGACCGACGAGGGACACGACAACGTGCGGGTCGACGAGCGCAAGAAGCGCAAGCGTCGCGAGCCAGACGAGGGGAACACACGCCAGCAATCTGGCGGACCGGCCATCGAGGGCGCGCAGCGGAGCAGGCAAACCCCGTGCGAAGACCCCGTCGAGGAAGTAGGCAAGCAGCACGCTGAGGGCGAGGTCCACCATGGCCATGTTGCGGTTTTGCAGGCGCTCGCCGCCAAACAATGGGATCTGGACGAGGACGTGTCCAAGAGCAGTATTGGCTCCGAGTGTGAGAAGGACCCCCACCACGATGATCACGTACCAGACGCCGATCGGACGTCGAACGCTGGTCTGGCCTGCAGCCGTAGAGCGACGACGAGATCCGAGGCGTTGTTGTGCCACGGTGAGCGCGGGTCGCAGAGCCTCAGGGATCAGACTCATCATCGCAAGCGACGCCACGATCCCGACGCCAATGGTCACTTCGGCGGCGTTGTAGCTGCCTGCATAGGAGGCCATGCCAAAGTTCCCGTTGCCCCCGACTGACCACGGCAGCACGAGCAGTCCGGCGAGTTCCCCGGGTGCTAGCGAGCCCGATGCGAAGAAGTTGTAGACGCTGACGCCCCTCTGCGATCCGTGCAGGAATGCGAGCCCGGGCACCCACTGCACCGCGGATAGCGATACAGCGAGGGCGGCAGCGCAGGTGGTCTGGAAGAGAAGCTGCAGGCGAGCGTGTGGCCTTCCGATGGAGCGCGCGGCGAGGAACAGAGCCGAGGCGATAATCGAGGTCGATACGGCGCGTGGGTCGCCAGCGAGCATCGTCAGCGCGCCGGAGATTCCTAACAATCCGATTGCGCTACGTACCCGGATCGAGCAGGTTGACGACGAGCTTGCGGGTCGGGCGAGCAGATCAATGCCGAGGAGAGTCCATGGCAGCATTGCTGTTCCTTGGACCAGGCCGAGATGCGCGATCTGACCGCTCATGAACCCGGTGTAGCTAAAGACGACGGAGGCGAGCGCAGAGGCGGGTTCGCGCACGCCGAGCCGTCGGCACAGCGCATAGGTGCCCCAGCCTGCGGCGACGCCGACAAAAGCCATGTTCGCTGCCCAGGCCCACGAGCCGGGAAGGATCGCAAACAGCCACGTCCCCGGAAACATCGCGCCGGCATTCCACCCGGCAAGGAGAGGCGTGCCGCTCCATAGGTAGGAATCCCACGCCGGAAGATGGCCAGAAGCGATCACTTCCCCGGCAAGCACCCGTAGGGGATAGTTCTGCGTCAGATCGTCACCGGGCACGAGCGTGCGACCTGTCGCCAAGAATCCCAGCTGGATTGCCACCGGCACGAGGAAGAGGACGGAGACGATGACGAGGTCACGCCGGCTCAGTCGGGATCGGACTGCCCGCAGCGCGCCAGAGCGGGAGCGACCGATCGACAGCACTCGGGTCGCCGACACGGCGCGCAAGCTACCCGACACGAAGCTGACAAACGATTCATCTCCTCGGCGAACGACCGCTGCCCAGGAAGCGGGCGCAGGTCGTAGTCTCACGAGCGTGATCCGGCACGCCAGATGTTGAAATCGCTCCTGCACCCGATCCTCAGCCTGCACGGCTGGGAGGCCTATGCGATCGTCGGAGCGCTGTGCTTCGGCGAGGCGGCGCTGCTCATCGGATTCTTCCTCCCGGGCGAGACGGCCGTCGTCCTTGGTGGCGTACTGGCCGAGCAGCATCGGGTCAGCTTGTGGGCGATGATCGTCGTCGTCGTCGTGTGCGCGATTGCCGGAGATACGGTGGGCTACTTCGTCGGGCGAAGGTTCGGTCCACTCCTGCTCAGCACGCGCCTGCTCCGAGATCGACCGCAGGTGCTGAAGGCTCGGTCTTTCGTCGAGCGCCGGGGTGCAGTTGCTGTCTTCATTGGCCGTTTTGTCGCGGTGTTCCGAGCTCTTGTGCCGGGCATTGCCGGGATGTCGGACGTGGGCTACGGCACCTTTGCGCTGGCAAACGCAGCCGGAGGGATCATCTGGGGCGTGGCATTTACGGCGGCGGGGTATGCAGTGGGAGACGCGTACAACAGCGTGTTGTCGGACGCGAGCACAGCCTCGTACGCCATCATCGGGGTGGCCGTGGTGGCGTTTCTGGCGTGGACCATTCGCAAGCGCTTGAAGGAGCATCGGGAGCTGCTCGCGTTTCGCTCCGAGTCCAAAGCTGAAACCCCGAGCCACGATTCCTGACTCATTGAGTCGGCTATTGTGGCATCGATCACTAGTGAAGGAGATAGCCAGATGGCACTACAGCTCGGCGACGTGGCGCCCGACTTCACCTCGGACTCGACCGAGGGAACGATTCACTTCTACGACTACCTCGGCGACGGCTGGGGCATCTTGTTCTCGCACCCGAAGGACTTCACGCCGGTCTGCACGACCGAGCTCGGCGAAGTTGCGCGGCTGAAGGGTGAGTTCGAGAAGCGGAACACCAAGGTTCTCGGCGTTTCGGTCGACTCGATCGAATCCCACAAGGATTGGGTTGGCGACATCGAGGATGCGACCGGCAACGCGCTGAACTACCCGCTGCTTGCCGACCCGGACCGCACGGTTGCCGGCCTCTACGGCATGATCCACCCAAATGCGAGCGACACCACCACCGTGCGTTCGGTATTCGTCATCGGTCCGGACAAGAAGGTCAAGCTGACCATCACCTACCCGGCAAGCACCGGTAGGAACTTCGCCGAGATCCTGCGCGTCATCGACTCGCTCCAATTGACCTCCGGATTCTCGGTAGCGACGCCGGTGAACTGGACGGAAGGCGAGGACGTGATCATCGTGCCGGCAGTCTCGGACGAGGACGCCAAGGAGAAGTTCCCCAAGGGGTTCCGGACGGTGAAGCCGTACTTGCGCTACACGCCTCAGCCCAACCTCTGATCGAGCAGCGCGACTGATCGAGCTGCTCTGCTGATCAAGGAGCGCGGCTGATCAAGCAGCGCGGCCCCGCCCGGGAGACCCTGGGCGGGGCCGCTTCGCGCCTGAGAGAGGCTGGCACTCCCAGCGCCCCGCTACCATGCCGGAGATGGGCACGCTCGGGCGCTCCTTAGGCGAGCGGTTGCTATCCCTTTGGGAGCAGATGTTCCGTTGGCCGCTTCTCGTCCAGGACGCTGTGCTCTACGGTCTGTCTGCCCTGTTCGGCGCCTCGACGGCGCTCTTTGCCATATCGTCCGACTATCGGGCCTGGGGGCAGCTGGCAGGGGCTACCTATGCCGGGGCGGCCGTGGTGTGCCTCGGAGGTTTTGCACTTGCTCGCCGACGCGAGGCATCAGCTCGTAGCCACCAGGCATCAGCCCTCGAGCCAGTGGGGGCGGTGACTGCACGTCGACGCACAGCAGGGCTGGGGAGTGCGGGAACGATCCGAGGGCTCGCCTTTGCCATGGTGCTCCTCGGCGCCGTGCTCGCTCCGCTGTTCTCCCAGCTGGTATGGCGCGCAGACAACGCGCCGGGTCAGCACGCCCAACCGGAGGTTGCGGTCGTCGAGCGAGCGGCTGATCGAGTAGCTGCCGGCACTGACCCGTACATCTTGCACCCAGCGTCGGTCGGCATCTCCCCCCGGTCGGACAACCCGAAGGTCGACGCAGACACGTTCTTTCCCTACCTGCCGGGGATGCTTCCCTTCGGTCTGTTGAACTCGCTCCATATCCCCGCTGAGTTGCGAGACGCCCGCGTCACGCTCGTCAGCTTCACGCTGCTTGTCGGTGTGATCGCGCTCGGGCTGAGTGGCGCGCCTTTGGCCCGGCGAGGTCGAGCTGCGCAGTTCCTCATCGCCTTACCCACTGGGGCGCTCGCACTGGTCACCGGTGGCGACGACATGCCGGTGCTCGCCCTGATGCTCGCCGGTCTCGTGCTCGCCCAGCGACGACGTCCCGTGCTGGCAGGACTGGTCCTGGGCTTTGGCGGAACGCTGAAGTTCACATCGTGGCCGCTGCTGGTGTTCATGCTGTTGGCCGTGCGAGATCGTGAAGATCGTCCGGCTGGATGGCGATTCGGAGGCGCTGTGGCACTGGTCATGGTGCCGGCAGTGGCTCTCGGCCTCGCCACGGGGCCATCGGCCTTCATCGAGAACGTCGTCAAGTTCCCGCTCGGGCTGGCGTCGGTCAAGTCGCCGGCTGCTAGCCCACTGCTCGGTCAGGTGCTGGTCAAGATCTTTCCCCGAGAGAAGACCGCAGTGACGGCATTGCTGTTAGTGGTCGCAGCCGTCATCGTGATCGCCGCTTACCTGCGCTACAAGCCACGAACATCGATAAGCGTCGCACGCTTTACCGCGTTCACCATGACGGTGGCGACGGCGCTCGCGCCAGCGACGAGATTCGGCTACCTCATCTACCCTGCGAACCTGTGGGTCTGGGCCTACGTCCTCGAGCGCATCGACGCCGGTCCACAGCAACATCATCAGCCGGACCGTCAGTCGGCGTCGTCGATCTCGAACAGCGTCAGCGCTGCAGTGCTCGTCGGGTCGTCGGTGGCACCGCCAAGAGCAGGTGTGATCGATGCAGTGACGGGGTTCACCACGATGCCGACCTCCCAGTAGAAGCCGTCTTCACTCGCGTAGCGGGCGAAGATCTGCGTGCCATTGCCTGAGGCTGTCGCGTCAACGGCGAGGAGCGACCAGTGGTCATGGACAAGCTCGTGCTTGTAGAAGTTCACGACTGACGAGGCGCTGTGGGTGATGTTCAGCTTGAAGGTTCCGCTGTACAGATTCACTGCCGGCGGAGGCTTTGGAGCTGACGAGACCGTCGAGCCGTCAGGGATGACGAGGGACTTCG
>Ga0116230_10007601_pt1 | contig 10703 bp, 8 predicted proteins | sample S1TSphfallax_3_FD_88678 | JGI IMG/M metagenome (GOLD analysis project Ga0116230, IMG submission 88678) | Host-associated microbial communities from peat moss isolated from Minnesota, USA - S1T2_Fd - Sphagnum fallax MG | ecosystem: Host-associated > Plants > Peat moss > Unclassified | place: USA...
CAAAAACTCCAGTATCTATTGCTAGTTCAACTAAGGGGAATAATTAACCATAGACATTTTGTATATTATATCAAACCATAGATGCTAGAACTGATAAGGATTCTTTGCGTGCCCATTGGTCAGCTGTCAATATATCATCTAGACTGGGGTTGCTGATTGGAGTGTGTTTGTCTAAAACTTTCTGCAAATGATCGGGAATGTCTCCAAAACGTATTCTCTTACTAAGAAATCCGTCTACGATTACTTCATTAGCAGCATTAAGAACACTTGCTAGGGTAGATTCTTCTTTAGCGATTGTCTGGGCAATTTTCAAACAAGGGAAGCGGCTATAATCGGGCTCTTCGAAAGTGAGAGAACTCATTTTACAAAGATCAATTGTTCCACTGCCACTAAATTCTATGCGTGCGGGATAACACAGGGCATAGTGAATGGGTAATTTCATATTAGGCGTACCAAATTGTCCAATAAGTGAACCATCCTTAAATTCTACGGCTGAATGCAAAATAGATTGCGGATGTACCACAACTTTTATTTTACTGGTAGCAAAATCAAATAACCAACGCGCTTCAATTATTTCAAGACCCTTATTCATTAACGTAGCAGAGTCAATTGTAATTTTTTTGCCCATATTCCAATTAGGATGACGAAGAGCATCGTCTATGGTGGCATTCTCGATTTGTTCCTGGTTCCAAGTACGAAATGGTCCGCCTGACGCTGTTAGCCAGATATGTCGAAGATCTGTCGATTGATAGCCGCGTAAACATTGATGAATAGCTGAATGTTCGCTATCTACGGGAATTATAGTGGCGCCGTGTTTTTTTGCCAATGGCATAATGACACAACCAGCGGCTACAAGAGTTTCTTTGTTAGCTAGCGCTATGGTTTTGCTTTGTTTGATTGCAGCGTAAGTCGGTTTTACGCCGGCAAAGCCGACTACTGCTGTTAGAACTATATCAACCTGAGAATCGGCGGCGGCAACGATTAGCCCTTGTTCGCCAGTAAGAATGTCTGGTTTAGTCTTAAGGTCAGAAAGCAAATTACGCAACTGATTAGCAGATTCATCGTCTGGTACTGTTACTATGCTTGGGGAATATTGTCTAACTTGTTTAGCTAATTCATCAAGATGTTTCTTGCCTGCTGCTAAGGCAACTATTTTTAGTCGCTCCTGGTTAGCTGAGACCACTTCCAATGCCTGCCGACCGATCGATCCGGTTGAGCCGATTATGGATAGAGTTTTAATTTTTGCATTGGGCATTTTTATGATAGTCGCTGCTTATGCCTTAGCTGAACCTAGCTTTTTGTTTCCGCAACTTTATTCTCTAAATTATCAAGGACTCGACGGCTTATTTCGTCTTTAATTTGAGAAACAAATTGATCTATAGGCATGCTTCCCAGATCACCAAGACGTCTATGTCTCAGAGAAATTGTGTTTGCTTCTAACTCTTTATCGCCTATGACTATCATGTAGGGAATCTGTTCTTCTTGTGCTTCACGAATACGATATTTTATTGTCTCGGAACGACCATCTAATTTGACACGGACAGATTGTTCTCTAAGCAGAGCATCAAGCTTAGCTGCCATCTCTTGATGGCGGTCTGAAATAGGAATAATTGCTACTTGTATTGGTGCGAGCCAAACCGGAAATGCACCGGCATAATGTTCCACTAAACCGCCAACAAAGCGTTCTAGCGAGCCAAGAATTGCACGATGAATCATGATCGCTCTGTGTCGATTACCATCTTCGCCAACATAATTAATGTCGAAGCGCTCCGGCAAGTTCAAATCAACTTGCACGGTAGAACTTTGCCATTCCCTACCGATGGCATCGTACAATTTTATGTCTATTTTGGGAGCGTAAAAAGCTCCGCCACCTTCATCAATTTCATATTCTATTTTGAGCTTGTCTAGTGACGATCGCAATGCATTGGTAGCCCTATCCCACTCGGCCTCGGTTCCAATGAACTTTTCAGGACGAGTGGACAAAAATGCCTTATAAGTGTAGCCAAACGTAGACATGACCACGTGAACTAAGTTCAAAACACCTAGAATCTCATTCTCTAATTGATCCGGCGTGCAAAAGATATGGGTATCGTCAATGGTCAATCCCCGCACTCTAAGCATGCCATGCAACACCCCGGAACGCTCATAGCGGTAGCAAGTGCCTAGCTCGGCTAAGCGGACTGGCAAATCTCTATAGCTGTGTAAGTTAGACTTGTAAATCATTATGTGCCCAGGGCAATTCATTGGTTTGGCACGATAAGGATGTCCGTCAATGTCCATAGCGGAAAACATATTGTCGCTATAATTTTCTAGATGTCCGCTGATGGCAAACAATTCTTCGCTGACAATATGTGGTGTGTAGACAAATTGGTAACCGCGTTTGCGATGTTCTTCTCTCCAAAAATCTTCTATAGCAGATCTAACAGTAGCTAGATTCGGATGCCAAAAAACCAGACCGGGGCCTACCTCTTCGTGTATAGAAAATAAATCAAGTTGTTTCGATATACGACGATGATCGCGTTTCTCCGCTTCTTCAATTCGATGAAGATAATCGTCGAGATCTTTCTTCGTCCAGAAAGATGTAGCATAAACACGCTGTAATTGTTCACGCTTCTCATCGCCGCGCCAGTAAGCACCTGATAATTTGAGCAATTTAAAGCATTTGATGAGATTGGTTGAAGGCAGATGGGGCCCACGACATAAGTCATTCCAAACTGTTTTATCCTCTTTATCTTTCATGAGATAAAGAGTCGGCGTATCGTTTCTATGCTGTTCTAAAAGTTCAGCTTTGAATTTTTCTCCTTGCTTTTTAAAATCGGCGATCTGGGCATCTACATCGGGAATGGTATACCGCACAATTTTTTGTCCGGACTGAGAGATTTTTGTCATCTCTTCTTCAATTTTGGCGAGATCTTCAGGAGTCAGTTTGTGATTAGGAATTTCAAAGTCGTAATAAAAGCCGTCTTCAATCGTTGGACCAATAGCAATTTTGGCCTGCGGAAAAAGTTTCTGCACAGCTTCTGCCATGATGTGCGCGGTTGAGTGCCGTAAAAGTTCTAGAGATTCTGGATCTCGTTCGGTTAGGATCTTTACTTGGTCGCCGTCTTTAATTGGCGTATGAAGGTCGCTGAGCTGGCCATTTACGATTGCACCAACAGCCTTTTTCGCCAGAGAAGAAGAAATAGATTCTGCTAAATCAGCGCAAGTGCATCCAGAGGACAAATTTTTGTTCGATCCGTCGGGTAGTTTTATCGATACTTGTGCTTGCACTGCTGACATGCTTGTCCCTCGCTGATACGTAGTCAACGTATTTGTATTATTATTTATTTCATTATCCTAGAGGAGGAGCCGCAAGACAAGATTTTGCTAACGAATGTATGGCGATTAGTAAGGAAGCTTGTTTAGAAGCGACTATTTACCGAGGCAGAAGTTGGCAAATATCGAGGTAATCACTTCTTCTGAGACTGCTGCCCCATCAATTTCTGAAAGGCAGTCTAGGGCGGTTTTTAAATCGGTGGTTAGACAGTCGTGCGGTAAGCCAGTTTCAAGAGCAGTTTTGACCTGATGTAAAGCCCCCATGGCGCTGTGACATAGAACCGATTGTCTAGTATTTAAAGAGGCACCTTTCTCTGCTGATTGTCCTTGATTAAATACCCAGGCTTCAATTTGTTCGGCTAATTCGCCAATTCCTTGGCCTGTTTTAGCGGAAAGTGAGCAGTGAGCAATAGCCCTGTTTGTAGGACTATTGCCTTCTAACTGTCTGGGTTGTTCTTTCAGTAAATCTATTTTGTTCCATAATAAAAACCAGGGTTTATCGCCAATAGAGATAACAATTTCCTCTTCCTCTCTTTGCCAACCCTCACTGGAATCGGCGACTAAGAGAACAAGTTCAGAATCAGCAACCACCTGCTTGGTTCTTTCAATTCCTATTTGTTCCAAAACATCTTTGGTGGTACGCATTCCTGCTGTATCAATTAGAGTGACCGGGATGCCATTAATATCTAAGTCTTCTTCGAGAGAATCGCGAGTTGTGCCGGGAATGTTGGTAACTATGGCTCTTTCCACTTGAAGAAGACGATTAAGCAGACTTGATTTTCCGGCGTTAGGTCTGCCTATGATGGCGAGTTTGAGACCTTCGCGCAGGTATTTACCACTTGCGGCGGTTGCCGCTAGACTAGTCAATTTGATTAAGTTTTCTTCAACAACTTTTCCAATTTGTTGCTCAGGCAATTGTTCAACTTCATCCGGAAAGTCAATTGAGGCAACTATTTTAGTAAGTAGTTGTTTGAGGTTCTCGCGAATAAGCTTTATTTGTCTGCCTAAGTCGCCTTGTAAAGCCGAAAGTGCAACCTGGCTACCTCTGCTGGTTTTTGCCTGAATAAGATCTAATACTGCTTCTGCTTGAGTGAGATCAAGCTTACCGGCTAAAAAAGCTCTTTGTGTGAATTCGCCAGGCCGGGCCAGGCGTGCACCTTTTTCCAGGCATAATGCCAAAATACGGCGAGCTATCAAAGGATTGCCATGACAACTAATTTCAACGACATCTTCCCCTGTATATGAATTGGGTCTAGCGTATACGGTTACAACAACCTCATCTATTACTTCTTTGTTAGAACCAGCGCAAATATAGCCGTGTTTAGCAACATGAGATTTGAGTGCTTGTCCAGATTGGCTTTTCTGGTTGCTTTGAAAAACACTCTGAGTAATTTCTACGGCCTTTGAGCCGGACATGCGAACGATCGCCAATGCACCTACACCTGGTGCAGTAGAAATAGCAGCTATAGTTTGAGCAAAATCCATTGTTTTAGCCGCCTAATAGTCTAGTCAATAATCCACAAAACATATAGTACAATTCCAGTGAGAAAAAATATGTTTAATAGCGTAGTCAGCTTTTAAAGAGGGTTCTAGTCAATCGTTAGTACTTGAACAGTTATATTAGTAGTGATACTATCACTCGATTAATTTAGGTTGTTTACATGCACTGTCTTATCGGTATCCCGTTTATCACTGCCATTTGGACAAAGATTAGGAAGGGAGAAAATGAATAAAGCAGAATTAGTTACAGCTATAGCTCATACGACCGGCCAAAGTAAAATACAAGTTCATAATGCGATTGCTGCCACATTGCACACACTCACTGCTGCTCTGATGAAAGGTGAGCGGATCACCTTAATTGGTTTCGGCACTTTTGAGCGTCGTCAACGGCAAGCTCGTGTTGGTGTTAATCCGCAAGATCCTAGTAAAAAACTACGTATTCCGGCCGCTCGTGTTCCAGCCTTCCGGGCCGGACAAGAGCTGAAAGATGTGGTAGATGGACGTGCCAAGCTACCGATTTTGCATCTTCCAGCACCTAAGAAAAAGGCGACTCCTAAGCCGGTCAAAGCCAAAAGCCATAGCAAACCGGTGAAAAAGAAAGCGACGAAAAAGAAGCGCTAATAAAGCCTTAACCAGGCAATAAAATTTGCGGGCTGTCTGAATTTCAGGCAGCCCGTTTACCTCTGGATGCAAAGTAGTGCTGCGGAACTAATAGCCTATGAACAAGATTTCATAAGTTATAGCTATAGCGGTCAAAGCTACCAACCCTACCCAGCCGATTAGTTGATTATTACGCGCTGATGATGCTCCGGTCACTGGTAATGAGGCAATAGTCAGAGAAATGGCCAGGCCGGCTCCAATGGCAACAATCAGGCTCGGATAAGTGGTTATTTCTGAGCAGATAACGGCATTGAGTAAGCATAGGGTAATTGTTATGGCTGGTCTCCAAGTAAGCGAGCCTAATATAATTCGCGCGCATACAATCAAACTTATGAAGGCATACTCCGACATTACTAGTTGCTTTAGAGGATTAAGAAGGTTGACATGTTGGGTTTCGAAATGCCAGCTGCAAGCAACGGCAATGATAATGCCTATAAAAGCAAAAACTTTGTCAGTCTTTTTTTTGCCTCGGAACCATTTTAGAATTGCGAGTAAAATGAGTAAGCTAATTCCTCGGCTGACTCTAAAGGTGGGCAAGCTGATAATTGATTGCCATGGGGAAATGGCAAAAATTAGAGCCGACCAGATAGTGCTGCCCGCCCCGTTGCGGTTGCCTGAGGATCTGCCAATTTCTAAAGTTATCAGGGCAACGACTGAACAGGAAACAAAATAGAGAGTAAAATCGATAATGCCATTGGGCGCAAAAGAAAAAAAATTTCCCTGGCATAAAGGAATAAAATTGATAAAGCAAAGAAAAAATATGCAAAGTAGGCCAACTGTCATCTGTGTGCGCAGTCCAGACCAATCAGGATGAACTGGCTCAAATTTGTATTCGTCTTGGCTAACCTTGCTTTGCAACACGATTCGTCATGTTCCCTTCAAATTATTTATGCTCATTCTTCCACAAATATTTGTCAGTGCAAAAAATATATATGAAATTGTTCCGCAGGTTTTGAGAAATAGTGAATTCTGATCGAAAAAATGATTTTGTCAAAGGCGCTCTATCTTTCCCTAAAAATTTTCTCTGGGGAGTGGCTACTTCGCATTTTCAAGTCGAAGGTAATCCATTGGAGATTACAAATAGACTTTCTGATTGGTCAAAGTGGACCGAGGATCCCTCTCACATAGTTGATCAGACTACTGCTGATCAGGCTTGTGAATTTTATGAACGATTCTCTTCCGATATAGATCTGGTTAGTCAGTTGAATTTAAATGCTTTTCGCATAGGAATAAATTGGGCTGCAATTTGCCCTGAACCACCTCCGGCAGCTGGAGAGATTAAAGTCAACGCAGATATGATCGCCTACTATAGGCAGGTATTGAAAACAGCGAAAGATAAAAACATAAAAACATTTGTCACTATTTTCCATTTTTCTTTGCCTAATTGGCTTGTCGAAATGGGTGGATGGGCCGATGAAAGAGTTGTTTCTGAATTTAGCAAATTCGCAGAACTAGCCTGCCGCGAACTGGGTGATTTGGTTGATTTTTGGCAAACAATAAATGAACCAATGGTCTACGCTTATCATGGCTACATTACGGGCTCTTGGCCACCGGGATTTAAGCATCAATATCTCAAGTGCTTTCATGTTATTCGTAATTTATTAGCGGGACATGCTGCTGCGTATCGAGCTATTCATTCTGTGCAAAATGATGCCCAGGTCGGTTACACGATGCATTGGCAGGCTTTTACACCAAGCTGTGCTTTTAATCCTCTGGATATTTTTATAGCACGTAATCGCGATGCTGTTTTCAATCATTTATTTCCGTCGGCAGTGCAGACTGGGTCTATGGAGTTGCCTTTCCCTTTTAACAATTTCAAAGTTTTGCATAAGCTGATGGGTCCTATAGCAGGACTGAAAGATAGTTCTGACTATTTGGGTATAAATTATTACACTCGCGATCTCTCCGAATTTTCCTTTACCGCACCATTTTTGTTTTTGGGTGTTCGTTCAACACGAAATCGGATGCCGGTCAATGCGCTTGGCTGGGAAACTTTTCCAGATGGGCTTTACAAGTTACTAACCTCTGGCACTGCGCCTTATCAAAAAGACAGTCAAGGCAAAACCAGACCTATCTATATTACTGAGAATGGCTATGCTTCTGAGTTTCCATATAACAAGTCTATTGCAGACGGGGACTGGTCGGTAAATGATGATGACCGCTGTGAGTACCTAAAGACACATTTGCTAGCTGTGTATAAAGCTATTCAAGCTGGTATAGACATACGAGGATATCTGCACTGGTCTTTGCTGGATAATTTTGAATGGGCGGAAGGACTGCGAATGAGGTTTGGCTTAGTTAGAGTGGCTTATCCTGGTCAGGAGCGAACCTTGCGAAAAAGTGCCAGACTTTACTCACAAATAGCCCAAACCAATGCGTTACCTCCAATCAATTGATAAGATGTGAATATTATGAAAAATAGAGTATTTTGGTTATTTTTGTTTTTGCTTACTTTTGGCTTAGTAAGTGTCGGGACTGCTGGCTCTGCGAGGAACAAGTCGATTGATTCGGACATTGCAGCCAAAGCGCGTTCAAGCGAGCTTGAGTCTTCACCGGCAACGCATCATGTCACCGCTAAATTAATTGCTAACACTAGCAGCGTTGTTGCTGGCAAACCGTTTCGGCTAGGAGTTCAGCTGATAATGGACAAAGGTTGGCACACTTATTATAAAGAATCAGGTGATGCTGGGATGGCCACTAAAATCATCTGGAATTTGCCGTCTGGTTTTAAAAGTGGAACTTTACTATGGGAAAAACCAGAAAAGTTTAACGACAGCGAAATAACTACGTATGGCTATGTTGACAAGGTTCTTATTGCCGCAGATATAACTCCTCCAGAGCAATTGCCGATAGGGGAAAAGATTACTTTTACGGCTCATGTGGAGTGGTTGGCTTGCAATGAACTTTGTGTGCCTGGACATGCCGACGTCCAACTAACTCTCACTAGTGCCGACGGCGCGGAGTATGCTGTGCCAGAAAACGAGGAAGATTTTAGCAAAGTTAATTTTGATGGACCTGTGAGTCAATTGAATGGCAGCAGTGGTTCAGAGTATGACGTTCTAAAAAATAACTTCAATGAGGGCACAGACTCAGGTAATGCCAGCTTCTTCTTTTATTTAGTCTTCGCTTTTTTAGGAGGCATAATACTTAACTTTATGCCTTGCGTCTTGCCTGTGGTGGCGATTAAAGTTTTAAGTCTTCTAGAACAAAGCAGCAAGGAAACAGCGCGCACTTCCACAATTGCATTTGCCACTGGCATATTTTCTTCGTTCTTGTTTTTGGGATTAATAGTAATAGGACTGCAGTCAGCGGGGCATCAGGTTGGCTGGGGCTTCCAATTTCAACAACCAGTTTTCTTGATGTTTATGGCGTCGCTTGTTCTACTATTTTCTCTTAGCTTATTTGGTTTGTTGGAGGTTTCTTTTTCTTTTGGACAGAAGACCGTTAATCAACTGGCTGATAAGCAGGGACTGAGTGGAGACTTTTTCAAGGGTGTTTTGGCGACAATCTTGTCAACACCCTGTACGGCACCATTTTTAGGAACAGCCCTAGGTTTTGCATTTGCCCAACCATGGACAACCACTTTGACAATATTCGCATCGGTGGGTGCTGGTATGTGCTTACCGTATGTCATTCTTATTGTTTCGCCTGGTTATATCAAATTTTTGCCTAAGCCAGGCGTTTGGATGGAAAAACTAAAAGAAGCTTTTGGCTTTGTTCTATTAGCCACCACTATTTGGTTGGTCAATATATTGGCAGGTCAAATAGACAATGAGAGACTAATTGCTTTCGAATACTTTTTACTGATTTTGGCCTTTGTCGTTTGGTTGATGAATAGGTTTGTCAATTTGGCTAGCGCTCCTAGGCGTATTTTTATAGTACGGAGTATTGCGCTGATTATTATTTTGGTTGCTGGTTATTTTTGTTTATTCAATAGGACAATACATTTGTCATTGAATGAATTAAACAAAACATTGCCTTCCTCTGGTTCAGAAGCTGCAGAGAAGGGACAGGAAGCCCCTGGGACCTTTAGCGTCTCTCAGTTAAATGAGCAGTTGAATAAAGGTAAAACCGTTTTTCTCGATTTTACTGCTCGTTGGTGTTTGACCTGTCAGGTTAACGAAAGCACCACTATTAATACTGCCCCTATTCAAGATAAAATGCGTGCTCTCCATGTCGTGTTTATGAAAGCAGATTGGACCAGGCAAGATCCCACTATTACCGCCCTGCTGAAAAAATTTGGACGCTCTGGTGTGCCTCTATATGTCATTTTCCCCGGTAAAAATCCTCAGCATCCGATAGTTCTTCCTGAACTAATCACCCAACAAATAGTCTTAGATAAGTTAGACGAAGCTGGGGCTAGCCAGGATCGATAAGCAGATGTATAGCGAGTCGAGGAGAGGCGTGAAAACGTTCTATTCACCGCGAGCAACTGTACTGAGCTGTCCCAAAAGTTCGTCTAAAGAAACGACCAGGGGTGAGTCAATGAAGACTGCCAAGGCTCCGACTTCTGCATCGGTCAAAATCGTTGTTATTTTTTTGCGATGATTGTTATCAGTAATCACACTGGTTAAAATCATTTGGTCTAGCTTGCCTAAATCAAATCGTAAGGTAGCAAGATTAGAATTGCCCATTAAGCCGTGGGCTAGAACGCCTAAAGTGTCTCGATCGGCTGCACCCGTGTAAGTGGAAGCGATTACTAGACCATCGCCACCGATTAGCATGCTACCTGCTACCCCATTGTGATCGTCTATGCTGTCCAAAAGAGACTGGATTCCTTCACCGTGGACAGCGCTAATTACACGTGCCGAGGGCAAATTAACGGTTATGTTGCCTGCCTCAACTTTTTTGATTATGTTATCTACGTCTTGTGAATCAATCAAAAGTTTACCGATGGTTCTCATGGTTCCAACAGGAGTGTTTGTTTTGTCAGGCGATTTGTTTGACTAACGCCCAAAGTCTTTAAGCTCTGGGGTGGCTGGATTTTCTTGAGTAATTATCTCTGCTGCAGGCACTTCGTACGGTTGGGCTGTTGACCCTGGTTGTTTCGACTGCTTAGTATTTAGATCGGTGACCCCTCTATGTGCTTGTGGAGGAGTAATTTCTGAAAAAGCCTGCTCTACCTGTTTATCTACGCCACCCTGGAATAATTTTCTCTCGCTGGGAGAGGGAGGAGCCGGCGCTTGGGATTGTGTTGAGGGCGAGTTTGATGCGTCAACAGTAGAACG
>Ga0116230_10007603_pt1 | contig 10702 bp, 3 predicted proteins | sample S1TSphfallax_3_FD_88678 | JGI IMG/M metagenome (GOLD analysis project Ga0116230, IMG submission 88678) | Host-associated microbial communities from peat moss isolated from Minnesota, USA - S1T2_Fd - Sphagnum fallax MG | ecosystem: Host-associated > Plants > Peat moss > Unclassified | place: USA...
GCGCTTGACGATGCGTGCGACCGAGCGCGTCGAGAGGCGGCCGGAGCCGCGCAGGTGCAGGTTGAGCAGGAGCGCTTCGGAGTCCTTTTGGGCTGCGGTTAGGCGGGCCTGGCGTTCGGCTAGATAGCCGCGGATGGCCTTGGCCGCGGCGTCGCCCAGGGGGACGTAGCGCTGCTTCTGGCCTTTGCCGCGGACTAAGATGGCTTCGTTGGCCCAGTGGATGTCGGCTAGGTTGAGGCCGGTGAGCTCCGCGTTGCGGATGCCGCAGCCGTAGAGCAGCTCAAAGATCACGGCGTCGCGGGCGGGCCATGCTACGGTTTCGTCGTCGTTGTTGCCGATGCCGTCGACGACGCGGTTCATTTGTTCGATCGATGGGACGCGGGGCAGGTGTTTGGGTAGCTTGGGCGTGGCGACGAGCGAGGCGGCGTTTTGGCTGACGTGGCCAAAGCGGGCCAGCCAGCGGAACCAGCTTCGGACGGCGGCGAGAGCGCGGGCGGCGGAGGCTTTCGACAGGCCGCGGTCGTAAAGCGTGCCGAGCCAGGCGCGGATCTGCGTGTGTTCAATAGCCGATGGGGCGGTGTGCGGGCCGGAATGCTTGGCGATCCAGGCGGCGAAGCCGCGCAGTTCGCGCTCGTAGGCGCGCAGGGTGTGCGGGGAGCTGTTGCGCTCGTTGGCGAGGACGGCCAAGTAGGCGCGGACGAGTTGGCCGAGTGGCGTCTGCTGAGGCGGCGCTTGAGCGTCTTCGGCTTCCAGATCGGTTTCCAGATCGCCTTCCAATATCTCGCTCATGGCGTTTCCTCGCCCGGGCCGGCGATGCGACCGGCGCCGCGCGGGTGGTATTCGCGATGCACCGCTTTCAATCGCCCCAGCGCCAGATGCGTGTAGACCTGCGTCGTGGAAATGTCGGCGTGGCCGAGCAGCAGTTGCACGCTTCGCAGGTCCGCGCCGTGCTCGACCATGTGCGTGGCGCAACTGTGCCGCAGCGTGTGCGGACTGGCGGCGCGATTGTGGCTCTTGACCAGCAGCCAGACGGATTGGCGGGTGAGCGGCATACCGCGCAGGGAGAGAAAGAGGCGCGCGCCGCCGGCCGCGTGGGATCGCGCGCGAACTCCGGATGGGAGACGCGCCAGATGCGGGCGGCCTTCGCGCAGGTAAACGCCGAGCGCTTCGATGGCCTTTTCGCCGAGCGGAACGATGCGCTCTTTGTCGCCTTTGCCGCGCACGAGGACGCGACCGAGATCAAGCGCCAGATCGCTGGTCGAGAGGCTGGTGACTTCCGAGACGCGCAGGCCGCCGGCGTAGAGCAGTTCCAGCATGGCGAGGTCGCGCAGAGCGGTGGCGCGCGCCTGGGGGCGGCTGGTAGGCTGGCTCGCGCTCGAATCCGCGCCTTTTTCGGCGCTGGCCAGCATGGCGTTTACCTCGGATTCGGCGAGAGACTTGGGCAGCACCTTCCACGCTTTCGGCGAGTCGATATTGACCGTTGGGTCGTGATGGATGCGCCGGTCGAGAAGGAGCCATTTGTAAAATCCGCGAATGCAGCTGAGCTTGCGCGCCGCCGAGCGGGCGTCGATATTGTGCGCGCGCAGATGCTCGAGGAACGCCGAAACATCCTGCTGCGCGGCGGTGAGCAGGACGCCGTGGCGGCCGTCGAGGAACTCGGCGAAGGTCTTCAGGTCGCTATCATAGGCTTCGCAGGTCAGCGGTCGCAGGCCTTTTTCGACGCGCAGGTAGGTCAGATACTCCTTGAGCAGACCGAGATTGCCAGCCGATTCCATGCCAGTTTCGATTATCGGCCTCGATTGCCTGGGATGGGTTGGCGAAGATGAGGCGAAGAACCATAATCAACACGGGATCAACTTCATCACCTGAAATCGTTTGGCGGTGGTCAGGAGCCGGAGAGCACTGTGTTGACGTACTGAGAGGACTAGAGTGAAGTGTGGGCAACGTTGCCGTATGATGGCGGCGCTGCCGTGTTGGACGGAATCGAAATAGGGAGTAAGAACTTGCCGGAAACGATCGATTGGCCGCAGGAACCGAGTTTGCCGAGGCGCAGCCGCCGCGGTTTGGTGATCTTCATCGTTGTCATTGCCCTGATCTTGTTTGGGAGCCGCACCGGGCTCTCGTATTTTGTGGACGCGCTATGGTTCCGCTCGCTGGGCTACGGACAGGTCTTTTGGACGACATTGGGCTTGCAGTGGAGCATCTTCGCCGGCTTTGCGGTGGTCACGTTTGCGGTGCTCTTGGGCGCGCTGTGGGCGCTTCGCCACGCGCATCGGGACGAGATGCCGAGCGGCCATACGATTATGCTGAACGGCCAGCCGGTGAAGCTTTCGGTTGAGCCGGTGATTCGTGTGCTAGGGGCGGCGGTTGCCGTGCTGGTGGCTCTGGTGAGCGCAGCGGCGATGATGTCCGAGTGGCCTACGCTGGCGCTTTGGTGGCGTGCCCCGCAGGGCGGCGTCGTCAACGACCCGATCTTTGGCCGGCCGCTGGATTTCTATCTCTTCACGCTGCCAGCATGGCACATTCTGCTGAATTGGCTGCTGGCGCTGGCGGTGATTCCCGCCATTCTGGCTGGCCTGTTTCTAGCCATCTCCAGCGGAGCGACCGCGCTAAGCAAACGAAGCATGCGGTACGACGCTGAGCCGGCGCGTTGGCGCGGCCTTTCGTTGGCGGTTGCCTGGCTGTTGCTCGTCGCGGCGGCGCGTGAATTTGTGGGCCGCTACGACCTGTTACTCGAGCCGCATACGATCTTCCAGGGGGTGAATTACACTGATGCCCACGTCTCGATTGCCGGGATGACCGTAGTAAGTCTCGCGCTGCTGCTAGGCGCGGCGATTGCTCTCGCGAATGCAATGCGGAGGCCGCGGGGAAGGTGGCTGGCCGCAGCGATTTTCCCGGCTGTGGTGTGTTTCTTCGGATTTTCGCTGGTGGGCTGGTATGTGGCGAATTTTGTGGTCAAGCCCAATGAGTTGGTGCGGGAGCAGCCGTATATCGCGCATAACATCGAGATGACGCGGCAAGCTTTCCAACTAGATAAGTTCACGCAGCGCGAGTTTCCCGCGGAAACGACTGTGGGCGCCACCGATCCGGCCAACAACCAGGCGACGCTCCAGAATATTCGGCTTTGGGACTGGCGCGCCTTGCAGGATACGTTGCGGCAGATTCAGGAGATTCGCACCTACTACGATTTTCCCGATGTCGATATCGATCGCTATAGCATCGGCGGGCAGATGCGCGAAGTGATGCTGGCGGCGCGCGAGCTGAACGTGGACAAGCTACCGGAGAGCAGCCGCAATTGGATCAACGACAAGCTCATTTATACGCACGGTTATGGACTTACCATGAATCCCGTCAACGGCTTTACTCCGGAGGGCCTGCCCACGCTGATGCTGAGCAATATGCCGGTGCAGAGTACGGTTCCGGGGTTGAGCGTAACGCGGCCAGAAATCTATTTCGGTCAACTCACCGACAACGATGTGTATGTGAAGACGCGCCAGCAGGAGTTCAACTACCCGCAGGGGCAGACCAATAGCTTGACTTCGTATGAAGGCACGGGTGGCATTGTCCTGGGCGGCTTCGTGCGGCGGGTGTTGATTGCGATCGCGCGCGGAGATTTGAGTAAGCTGCCCTTCAGCGACGACGTAAATGCGCAGAGCCGTCTCCTGATGCGGCGTAATATACGCGAGCGCATATCGACGCTGGCGCCGTTTCTCAGCTTCGATCAAGACCCGTATATGGTGGTGGGCGAGGATGGGCGTTTGCGCTGGATACTGGACGGGTTTACGACCTCCGATCACTACCCTTATGCCAGCCATTATCAGCTATACGACGGCCAGGTGAATTACATGCGCAACAGCGTCAAAGCTGTTGTGGATGCGTACGACGGAACCACTACCTTCTATGTCTTCGATAACAGCGATCCAATTCTGGAGGCGTGGCGCAGCATCTTTCCAACGCTCTTTCAGGATGCTTCGGCGATGCCTGCCGGGCTGCGCAAGCATGTGCGCTACCCGGAGATGTTATTGAAGATGCAGGCGCAGGTGTACGGTCTCTATCACATGACCGATACCGAGGTCTTCTACAATCGCGAGGACCTTTGGACGGTGGCCACCGAGGTTGGGCTGGACGACAATGGCCAGCAGACGACGATGGCCATGCAACCGAACTTTGTGTTAATGAAACTGCCCGGCGGGAGCGGCGTCGAGTTTGTCGAAATACTGCCGTTTACTCCGGCGAATCGCAATAACTTGATCGGTTGGATCGCGGCGCGCAGCGACGGCGCGAACTATGGAACTTCAGTTGTTTATGACTTTCCAAAAACGAAGCTTGTGGATGGGCCGCTGCAAGTAGAGGCGCGTATCGATCAGAACGCGCAGTTATCGGGACAACTGACGCTGTGGAACCAGCAGGGGTCGCATGTCCGCCGAGGCAACCTGCTGGTGATTCCGTGCGGCAAGGCGCTCCTGTACGCCGAGCCAATCTATTTGCAGGCGGATCGCAGCCCCATGCCGGAGCTGCGGCTGGTGGTGCTGGCCTTGCAGGACAAACTGGCGTATGGGACGACGTTCGAGGCGGCGCTGACTTCGCTTTACGGCGAGGGCGGCTCGTCGCTGGCCGGGCAGGAGTCGGCCCAGGGTTCAGGGCAGGGTGCCGGCCAGGCAGGCGCGCAGACGGCGCAGATGCCGGGCGTAACGCAAGCTCCGGCAGATGAGCATGCTTTGATTTCCGAGGCTTCGCGCGACTTCGCCGATTACCAGCGATTGACGTCGCAGGGCAAGCTGGGCGAGGCCGGGCAGAAGCTGGATGCGTTGAAGCAAGTGCTCGACAAACTCAATGCCCTGAAGAAGCCGTAGACCTGCCGCGGGATGACGATTTGCGGCCGCGGTGTCTAAGGAAATTGTGCGGCGAAAAATAATCTGCAAGATTCCCGCAAACCTGCGTTCTGAGGTCAGGCGCGCGGATTCTTCCTCTAGACTCGATCCCGCTGCGCACTTCGTTCCGGCATCGGGAGACGCAGTATGATCGCTTTTCGTTTACACTGGGCTTCGCTTGTTTCGATTGTGTGCTTGTCACTTCTGGCGCTGGGGCGCGAAGTTCGTGCCGAGACCCTTGCCGCGACTTACTCGAACGGCAGACTGTCGCTGACCATCCCCTACCATGCGGAAGATGCCGGCCTGGGCCAGTTAACAATTGAGGTAGTCGATCCGGAAGACAAGGTGCTTGGCCGCGCCGTGCGCACTTATAAGTTGGAAAAGGGCGAAGGGGCGCTGCAACCTTACCTCACTCTGAATGAGAAGTTGGCCCTCGACGACCTGGTTTGGGAGCGTCTTCGGTTCCGCTTTGTCTATCAAGGAGAAACCAAAGCTGCGTTCGAAGATACCAAGTCTATCTCTGAGATTTTGCGGCGTCCATTGGTGCATGTCCTCGGTCAGCGGTCGTATCTGTCGGGGGGGCGGGCTGCGATTCGGGTGATTGCCACTGATTCGCAGGATAAGGTGGCGCTCGGGCATGGCTCGGTGAGCATTGAGCTACTGAGCGCGGGCACCGAACCCACGGAGTTGTTCAAGGGTGAGTTGAATCGGCGCGGCACGACGGAGGCGCAGTTTCAATTTCCGGCCGGCTTGGCGGGGAGTTATCGGCTGCGCTACGTCGTCGAAACTCCGATCGGAACGGCGGAGACGACGCAATCGGTGACGCTGGAGGAGAAGGCTTCGATCCTGCTCACAACCGAGAAGCCGATCTATCAGCCGGGGCAGACGATCCATGTCCGCGCGCTGGCTCTCGACCGTGCCGATCACAAGGCCGACAAGGAGAGGAAGCTCACCTTTGAGCTGGAAGACTCGAAGGGCAATAAAGTCTTCAAGAAAGAGACGGAAACGGATAGCTTCGGGATAGCTTCCGCGGAGTTTGGGCTGGCCGATGAGGTGAATCTTGGAACTTATCTTCTGCGCGCTGTGATCGGCGACGGGAAGGCGAAGAATTCGGCTGAGATTGCGCTGAATGTCGAACGGTACGTCCTGCCCAAGTTCAAAGTGGCGATCGACTTCGACGAGAAGGATCGCAAGCCGAAGCGGGATTACCGTCCTGGCGACCATGTTACGGGGACGGTCCATGCCAATTACTTTTTCGGCAAGCCGGTGGAGAATGCCGAGGTCGTCGTCAAGGCGTCCGCGATGGATGTGGAACTGGTTGCGGCGGCCAAAGCCGAGGGTAAGACGGATAAAGACGGGAGTTATCACTTCGACTTGAAGCTGCCGGATTACTTTGCCGGCAAGCCGCTCAGCCAGGGCGCAGCGCGGGTATTGGTGGAGGCGACGGCTAAGGATGCGACCGAGCACAGCGAGACGCGCGGCGAGCCAATTACGGTAAGTCAATCGGGAATGCTGATCGTTGCGATTCCAGAGGGCGGAACGGTGATTCCCAAGCTGGACAACGAGGTGTTTGTGCTTACCTCCTATCCCGATGGGACGCCGGCGCCTACGCAGTTGACGCTGCATTTTGACATGGCTCCCCAGCAGAAGCTGACGACGGATGCAGGCGGCGTGGCTATAGTGCATACGCGCGGAATGGGCGGCGAGGACACGCTGCATGTGGAGGCGGACGACCGCCGCGGCAACCGCGCGACCAGCGACATCCGGCTGGAGGCGCGGGCTGGGGACGAGCAGATACTGCTGCGCACGGAGCGTGCCGTGTATCGCGCCGGCGACCGGATGCAACTCGAAGTGTTCTCGACGAAAGCTAGCGGTACGGCGTATGTCGATATCGTCAAGGACGGGCAGACGGTTGTAACTCACGATGTGGACTTAGAAGGCGGACGCGCGAGCCTGGCGATTCCGGTAACTCCGGATATGGCTGGGACGCTCGATGTGAACGCCTATCTTTTCGGCAAGGATGCGCGCGCGGTGGGCGACCATCGGCTGCTGTTTGTGCAGCCTGCGGATGACTTGAAGATTGAAGCTGTTGCCGACGCACGGGCGTATAAGCCCGGCGCTGAGGCGAATGTGCATTTCCACGTGACCAATGCGCATGGCGAAGGGGTGGGCGCGGCGCTGGGCGTGCAGGTGGTGGATGAGGCGGTGTTTGCGCTGGCGGAAAAGCAGCCTGGGTTTGCCAAGGTATTTTTCTATCTGGAACAGGAGGCGATGAAGCCGCGCTATGAGATTCACTCCTTCTCGATGAATGAGGCAATAGTTCCGGTGCAGAGTGAGAATGCGGAAGAGCAGAGCCGGCAGGATCGCGCCGCGCGCGCTTTGTTTTCGGCGAGTGAGCTGACTAACTCGAATAACATGGAGACGGAGTTTGGCTCCGATGTGCCGAATGCGAAGTACGCCGCGTTTCAGGATCGCTATCGCGATGCCTTTCTGGCGCAGATGCGGAGGATTGCGTCTCAGTTGAGCGAGACTTACCGGCATCGGCCGGCTAGCTTTGAACCGGTGGCCGAGTTTGGCCGGCTGATGAACGGCTCCGCTCCGCGAGATGCCTGGGGCACGCCGTTGCACATACAGCCGGCAGGGTGGTCGCGCGGGAATCTGCGCTACTTTCGCATTGAGAGCGCGGGCGCGGACCGGCAGATGTATAACGGGGACGACCTGTTCGCGTACATTCAGGTGCATACTGGGGCGGCCGCTGCCGATGGATCGCATCTGTCTGAGACGTCGGTGAAAATCGAGCACGATCGTGGGGCTGCGAATGGACTCGCCGAAGTGGCCGGCAGGGTGGTGGATCAAAGCGGCGCGGTGATTCCCGACGCCCAGGTGCAGTTGACTTCGCTTGCCGATGGCAAGGTGCGCAACGCGATTGCGGATCCCACGGGGCAGTTTCGCTTGGGCGCGATTGCGGCGGGGAAGTACAAGATGCACGTTACGGCTCCAGGGTTTGAGACGGAAGTGCAGCAGTTCGAGGTGGGTGCGCAGGACCTGGCGATTGCGGATGTGACGCTGAAGGTGGGGTCGGCTTCGACAACTGTGACCGTGGCTGCGGAGGGGCCGGTGCCGGCGCCGCCTGCCGCAAAGGCTGGCATGGGACTTGGCGCCGGAGTTGCCGGCGGCGTAAGAGCCAAGGCAAGAGCCAAGGCTGCGATGCCGCAGGGTGCGGCTTCGGCGGCTGTCGATGTGGCGATCAACGGGATGCAGTTGCAGACTCTTGACGCCGCCATTGCTAGTGGGCCGATAGATAGCGCGGAAGCCAAAGCTCCAACGCATGTTCGATCGTATTTTCCTGAGGCGCTATATATCAACCCTGAGATTGTCACGGATGGAAAGGGTGAGGCGAGCATAACTATTCCCATTGCCGACTCGATCACCACCTGGCGCATGGCGATGATGGCTTCGACGCAGAATGGCGCGCTGGGCACGGGCGACGCGTCGCTGAAGGTATTCCAGGACTTCTTTGTCGATCTTGACTTACCGGTGACGCTGACACAGGGGGATCGCGTCTCGATTCCGGTGGCTATCTACAACTATGCCGGCGAGCGCGGCGAAGTTAGCCTGAAGTTACAGCCGGAGGACTGGTATGCACTTGTGAACGACACGGCGGATAAGTCAGTGGCGGCCGAGCCGGGGCATCCGGGAGGGTCGCAATTTACGCTTGAAGCGAAGCGCATCGGCAAGTTCAAGCTGACTCTTTCGGCGAAGATGGAGGGCGCTGAAAAGCGTGAGGATATCGTGGTCCGCGAGATTGAGGTGGTGCCGAACGGGCGCGAGCAAAGCGTGGTCTTCAATGGCCGTCTGGACAGCCGATCCGATTCCGGAATCGAGCATAATGTCGGCTTCCCGGCTAACTCCATTGCCGAGGCGAGTGAGATCACGGTTCGGCTCTATCCTGGGCCGCTTAGTCAGGTCATTGAGGGGATGGACAGCATCTTGCGCATGCCGGGGGGATGCTTCGAGCAGACGTCTTCGAGCACTTATCCGAACGTGCTGGCGCTCGATTACATGAAGCGGACGAAGAAGCTGACTCCCGAAGTCCATGCCAAGGCGGAGAGTTATATCGCAAACGGCTATCAGCGATTGCTGACCTTTGAGGTGCCGGGCGGAGGATTCTCGTGGTTCGGCAACGTTCCGGCGAACAAGATCCTGACGGCGTACGGGCTGATGGAGTTCAGCGACATGGCCAAGGTGTACGACGTGGATCCCAAGGTCGTGGAGCGGACGCAGCAGTGGCTGGCCGGCCAGCAGCAGGCGGATGGGAGTTGGAAGCCGGATACGCAGTTCATCAACGAGGGCGCGACGAACCGGTTCAATTCGGATGTGCTGCGCATCACGGCGTATCTGGGCTGGTCGCTGGCCAACACCGGCTACCGCGGGCCGGCGGTGGAAAAGGCGAAGCAGTATGTTGCGGCGCACATGGGCGATAAGGCGGACGGCTACACGCTGGCTGTGGTCGCCAACTTTGCCGTCGAATACGGCCAGGATCGCGATTTCACGCGGCGGGCGATGCAGTTGCTGCTCAATGCGAAGAAGGAGAGCGGCAACCAGGTTGTGTGGGAGGCGGACGAAACGGGTCTGTATGCGCGCGGCGCAAGCGCAACGATCGAGACCACCGGGTTGGCCACACAGGCGCTGCTCAAGTGGGGGCAGGAGGGCGGGACGGTACGCGAGGCGCTCAACTACATCACCTCAAAGAAGGATGCTACGGGGGCGTGGGGCTCGACGCAGGCGACGATTATGGCGCTGCGGGCCGTGCTGCTGGCTTCGGAGATTGGCACTTCGGATGTCAAAGGCGCGGTCGAGGTTACGCTCGATGGCAAGACGGTTGAGCGGCTGGAACTCACGCCGGAAAACAACGATTTGCTGCACCAGTTTGTGCTGAAGGGCGTGAACGCGTCGGACGCCAACTCTGTGCGGATTCAGTTTTCGGGGACGGGCGGGCTGGCGTATCAGGTGGCGGGCGTCTACTTCGTTCCGTGGGAGGCGCGGCCGGAAAAAGAGGCGCTCTCGATCGACGTGGCATACGACCGGACGAAGCTGGCGCAGAACGACATTGCGATAGCGACGGCGACGGTCAAGAGTAATCTGGACCAGACGGCGAAGATGGTGATGGTCGATTTGGGGATTCCGCCGGGATTCGACCTCCTGAGCGAGGATTTGCAGGACCTTCAGGAGAAAAGTGCGGGCAGGCCGACGGGGCGGCTCGAAAAATTCAGCCTGACGGGGACGCAGGCGATTCTCTACTTCAACGCGCTGGGGCCGCGGGAGACGGTCGAGGTGCGCTTCCGGCTGCGGGCCAAGTACCCGATTCGGGCGAAGACCTTTACGTCGCGGGTGTACGAGTACTATGATCCGGCGGTGACGGCATCGGCGCGGCCGGTGCAGTTGGAGGTGAGCGAGAAGTAAGTTCCTCAGCCGAGATCGAAAAACCGGGTGGAGGGCCGGCGTGGCTCAAAGCAGGTCCTTCCCTCCGTTCAGGATGACAAGAGGAGCAGGTCCTTCCCTCCGTTCAGGATGACAAGAGGAGCAGGTCCTTCCCTACGTTCAGGATGACAAGAGAAGCAGGTCCTTCCCTCCGTTCAGGATGACAAGAGAAGCAGGTCCTTCCCTGCGTTCAGGATGACAAGAGAAGCAGGTCCTTCACTGCGTTCAGGATGACAAGAGAAGCAGGTCCTTCCCTCCGTTCAGGATGACAAGAGGAGCAGGTCCTTCCCTACGTTCAGGATGACAAGAGAAGCAGGTCCTTCCCTCCGTTCAGGATGACAAGAGAAGCA
>Ga0116230_10007605_pt1 | contig 10701 bp, 9 predicted proteins | sample S1TSphfallax_3_FD_88678 | JGI IMG/M metagenome (GOLD analysis project Ga0116230, IMG submission 88678) | Host-associated microbial communities from peat moss isolated from Minnesota, USA - S1T2_Fd - Sphagnum fallax MG | ecosystem: Host-associated > Plants > Peat moss > Unclassified | place: USA...
ATCTCAATGATATCATATATGGGCAAATGTCCTTGGAAATGAATGCAAATATGGTGTAATAGAAGCATATTGGTCAAATTTTCACAAATTGATTTCTATTACATTCAAATTACCAAACACACTTCCAATGTATAACAAAAATCCATTAATGTTTCCATTCATTTAAAGTGTGACGTTTGTGATTATATATATACATGTAAATGTTTCATTTTCCACTTAATTAATCACTCCCAAAATGTTGGCACCTTGAATTTTTACATTGTTTTTCATGGACCATGTGTAAAAAAAAACTCATAAATATCAATAACAAGACAAGAATAAATTTGGACAATTTTTTTATTCACACATACACCCATCAAACACCATAACAAAACACCTTTCATGAAAAACCTATTTACCCAAAATGTGACAAAAACAAATATAAAAGTTGCCAAATTCTTAAACTTAAAAATGAAAATGAGATTAAAAATTTAAAAATTTCCATCTAAATTATATCTATTCAATATTGATGTTTGTATTAAACATCAAAATACCTCATGCACATTGCGAAAGATTGTCTACATTATTCAAGTTTGGAAAACTTGGATTTTTTTTAACAATATGATTATTTATAATTTTATACTCATTAGTATAGCTAAAAGAAAGACAATGGAACTATGGTTTCAATTTTTACATATCCACAATGAATTCAAAGAGGGCTAGAAAATTTTACTTCTTTGTACAAATGTGAAAAATATTAATTTCATGATCTTTCATAAAACCAACAAACCCTCGTCCAATATAACTTGAGTTCGTAATAGAACATTAAATGTTGTACCTTATTTTTGGGACAAAGCTTCTAGTGGTGGAACCATTTGTTAATGTTGTTGCCTATTGTATTTAGTGGAAAGGAAACACATAGTTTAGATTGTGTCACTTTGGTGAAGCTAGTTTCCAATTACTATGATCAAATGAAGCAACCTCATTTGGCATAAAGTTTCACCTTATAATGAAAATTAACAACTATTATCAAATGAAGGCACCTTATTTGGCCTAGAATTATAGGTATTGAGTCCTGACATTATTATCCGAATAAGGTCGGCCTCAAAATTAGGTACTCACCAAAGTCAATTCTATTTATAAGTGGTGTTTTTGGTGGACTCTGACCAAGCCCCCCCTTTTGGAGGTTAGTTTTGTGTTTGTTGTCCTTTGCTTTATTTTTCGGGGGCTCTTGTGTTGCTTGTTCTTGTCACTTTGGAACCTACCCAAGGTCAACCCAAAATGGGCAACAACCCCCGCTATGAACCAACTAATTAAGCCTGCTTTACACTAGGAGTTAGGGCCAAAAAAACTTAGTGCCAATTTTGAACATTTTGGGTTGCAAATTGGCGACCAAGTTATTATAAATGTTAGAACATTGATGTCAAAATATTAATAATTGTTGGAACATTGGTAGCAAGGGTTGCAAATGTGAAACATTAAGTACTTACCCCCCATTGAGCTCTATTTAACATGTGTTCCAAGTCACAATGCCCCACCACCGGACCTTCCATGTCACACATGCGAGCCCCTTTCTTCACCATTTTAAAAACATTTCAATCATTGTCGACCACCTTCAAACACTATTGTTGTTGATGAAGAGTTTTTGTGTTTTCTCAGTAATGTTTCCCCCACTGATGACAAGTCTACATTGTTTCGCTACCTACCTGAATAGTAAATCTTCAAACAACCAAGGAATTTGAACAGTGTGTAAAAAATGGGGGAGTTGGAGATCAAATTTGAAATCCATTTAACATTAGTAGATTTGGGATAAGGTTCTCGAAACACCCACAACCAAGCATTTGAAAGCAAAGTAAACCTAGCACATACCTTGAAGCCCAACCTCATATTTTTTAATTGAAATTCATGTTTTGCTTTAAAACCCATATGCAAAACTTGTTTGTGATCCCCCAACATTCTATTTCCATAAACCAATTTGCATTAAATTTACAAACCAAGATATCTTGTAAGCTTATAAGAAATGTTTCAAAATTGCATTTGGTGATGGAATATCATGACAATAATGTGTTCTTTACATGTATTTAGTTGTAGAGTGGGAAATATTTTCCAATTCCATCCTAGGAAGTCAAATTAGCAACCTTCCCTTTCACCTCTACTCCAACACATCATCTTGTATGTTTAGGGTTTGTTGACCTTGCTTTGCTTATCAAAATCTAGTGCTTCCTCAATGTTCTTTCCAATATCCTTGCTTGCAAACTCCATTCAAGTTTCCAACCTAGGATTTCAATTCTACTTATTTCTATTTTATAAAAACTAAATACATTTGTGTTTTCATTGTTGCTATATTATAGCAACCCATGTTTGAGGGTTCAACTTTTTGACCTTGTTTTGAAGGAGGAAGAAACTAGAACATAATTTATTATTGTTCAAATTCCACTATGCTTGGGAACCTAAGGGACTTAGAGTTTATTGACCTTGCTTTCTTGTTGAAAATGTAGTAGGATTCCTTACATATGGAATTCAATGTCTTCTGCATTAGAATGTTAATTTTGCTTAGTCTTCTTCAATAAAGCTTTCAAGTGTCTATCTTGTAACAAATATTCATTATAGGGTATACAATTTATATTATGTAATGTCAAACCAAGATTATTACAAGGTGGTTATGGATGATGTAGGAATCTCAGAGATCTTGCAAGATGAACCTTGTGTTGCTTCAAAGGAAAGGGATTTAATTGAAGCTTTAAAGGAGACCGTGCAATCACCTCCTCTTGGACCATTCTAGAAAGATCATGTCACATGGTTGCTTCATGTTACATCTGGGCACAATCTTTATAAACAAGCTAAAATTGCGGTCAATCCACGGGATTGGCTTGAAGATTTTGTGCAAGGGAAATAAAAGAATCCATAATTCCCTTGCAAATTTACGAGGACAAAATAACACAAATTTTTCAATCCCCTAAACACATTTACACACCCAAGAACCAACTCTACATCGTTTGTTATTAGGTGAAGAAACAAACAACAAAATATTTAATCTATGCTAGCCTTTTTTTTGCACTTTTGTTCAAGCTTAAATTTTTGATGTGTATTGTTTTGGTTCCTCAATTTTGGCATAGTTAACCATATTGCAAATTTGGTAGTGTTGGTTGTTACATTATAATATATTTATTCCAATCTCCCTTTTCTTTTTGAATTCTATGTTGTTTGCAAAGTTTTGGTGTTGTACCATGATTCTAAAATCTTGTGAAAGTTTGCTACTAAACATCCTTTCATGATATATAAATTGAATTGAAGCTTTAATTGTCCTAGTGTAACATGACCATTCACATTTCAATTTAACAAATAATTGAATATTATGTGGATGATTTTGTTGTTCAAGGCTTGTTGTGAATTTGGAACTCACTTCCTATGTCATTGTGTTACATGTTCTATTATAATTTTGGACTCGAATACTACACCAATGTACTTTCGAAGGACATGCAAAAGTTATTATTGTTTACACAACAGAAATGAAAACATCACCAAGTGAATGGAACAACCAACAAGAAGAAGGGGGAAAAGGCTTTGGTGGAGTTTTCAAAATCCAACCATCAAGCATAACAAAAAACTTATATTTCAAATACAATGTCTAGTATGTCCATTAAATGCGGTTGCCAAAGAGCTTTCATTACAAAGCAACCATATTTGGACCAAAACCCTTGTCAGTACTTGATATACTTGAATGCAGAACATAAAAACAAGGAAGGTTAAGTATGTCATAGGAAAGATGTTGTTGGATACTGGCATGCTCTAGGTTCCCAACTATCAAATGGTATGAAGGTTCACCTAATGGGGTTGTTAAGGCAAGGCCTATCCCCAACTCAAATAATTACTCATCACAAAGCACATGTTAAAAAAATGGCATTGAAAAACGAACTTGTGATTTGAAACACATTTGTTTTCATGTTTGATGTGAGAAACTTGGCAAGAAAACAAGCTGACAAATTGTGGTAAAAACACTGTAAGGACCCCATCAATGTTAGAAGGTGGGTTCTAAAAAATCATGATTTGGTTTTCTTTTATGTTCAACATGCCCCTATAGACTTCAATTCACAAACCCATGATGACACTCTATTCACATTAGGAATCCAAATTCCATGGTAGTTGGAAATTATGCAAAAATTTGGGCATGGTAGTGTAATATCTTTTGATGTAACATTTAGCATTAATCAAAGCAAGGTATGGCCTTTTTGCTACTATATGAAATGCCACATAATTAATATGTTCCACAACAATGTAACTAATGTTGGCATTATGTTAATTACAGTACCCTTTGTACACCCTAATGGTGTTTGATGAATGGCAAAATGGAATACAAGTTGCATTCATTGTCATTGGAAAAAGTTGAGAGTGTGACCTTGACCTAATTTTTCGAACACTATCAAAACATGCCAAACAATTGGATGTTTAATGTTATCCTTGTTAACAATGTTAAGTTGAAATCAATGTGTCGAGGTTTGATTTGCCTAAATATACCTACAATTCCATGATTATTACTTGTGTATTATAGTGCATACTTTGTTGCAGAACAAATTAGTTTAACAAATCATTCTTTGTTACACATCATGTTTTGCCACAAACTATGTTTATTGTATAGAACATTAGTTTTCATCAAAGCATGTTCTATTTCATGCTTGCTTAACATTCAAAAACACTTTATTAGACTATTACAAAAACTAATTTCTATAGATGATATTTCCCCATGCAACAATGTTTGGTTAGGGGCCAAAGTTTTTTTATGTTTATGGCATGTGCACAAAGCATGGGTAGAAAATGTTGTAAAAAAATTTGCAACAACGAAAGACTAAACAAAAACATTATCTATTTTGGGCTAGATCATGTATTAAAGAGCTTATCCACTGGATGATGATCTCGTTTTGTGGGTGCAATTACAAATAGACATCATGGCAACCAAATACCCCAATGCATCTTGATTCATTGAATATCTTAAAGACCATTGGATGCATAAGGTGACAATGTGGTGCGTTGGCAATTATCGCAACATTCCACATGTAGGGCGAGACACCAATGCAATTGTGGAATCATTCCATAACAACATGAAATTAATTATTTTTTCTAGATAATGGTTTACTAGATGTAAATTGGATTGGTTGATTTTTCATCTTGTTGAAAATGTTATTACTCACTACTGGTATGGTGTGCAATGTAAGTTTTTTGTGTATGTGAAACATAAGAAACAAGAATGCATTGTTGCCTTAGTAGTGTTAAAGGCACAAGATATTCCAAATTCCAATGTCTTGTTATGTCCTAATGGGGAGGACATTGCATATGTTGCATCCATCAACCACACACCCAAAGTATGGACCATTCATGCTTTGTCATTTGAATGGTCACAATGCGATTGCCCACTTGCAGAACAAGGGATTGCATGCAAACATGTCATGAAGGTATTCAAAATGCTACACCTTAACATCCATGATGGTGCCATTGTTAGGGATATGGGCACATTCCATGGACTAAATAAGGGTCTTCCAAAAATTGGACACATGGTTTGTGACGACCTACCTAATCAACAACTTGACATTGACCCAAAAAATGAAGACGTTGGTATCTTGGATATGAAAACCATTATTGCCCAAGTCAAATATGTTGACCTAGGGGAATTCATTGACAATGTATTTTATGACATAAAAACCATTGCAATTGAAAATCTAATGTTGCAACTACATTTACTTTCAAGACTCACTACTACCAAAGTGAAATGCAATTTACTAACTTAAATCACTATGGGACCCTAAAAGTGAAATAACTTCATTGCATTTTATTGATTTCACCACAGTGAAGGTTATTTCACTATAATATCATTATGTAGACATCATGTTTCATTAATAGTTAACATAACTCACTATTATAATTTATTATAGTAAATAGGTGTATTTCTATGTTTTTAAAAATATTCTATCTAGGTTACTTTATGATATACCCTATATTATTTTAAGCTATTTTAGTTATTCTAACTTATATTTTATGTTATTATAGGTTATTATAAATTATTGTACCCTAAATTATTATACATTATTTTACCTTAAGGTATCTTAATTAGTCTATCATAAGCTTTTAAATTATTTTAAATTAAATTATTCAACTAAATTTAGGCTATACCTTAGGTTATTTTATTTTAAATTAATATATGTTATTTCAAATTATACTTTAAGTTATTCAAGGTCATTTTACTTTATGTTATTATAAAACATTTTATCCTAAATATAATAACTTAAAATAATCTAAAACAAAACATAATGATTTAAGGTAAAAATAACTTAAAATAAAAAATAATAACCTATGAAAAAAAATTTAAATACCCTACAATATAATAACTACCAATAGCCTATGATATTATAACATGAAATATCAAACAATAATTTATAATACAATAGTTAGCAATAGTTAAAATATAACATATAATAACCAACAATAACTTATAATACAATAACCATTAATAAAATAACCATCGGTAACGACCAATAAAATAACCACCAATGGCTCACAACAAAACACTCAATAATACCCATTAATAAAATAACCATTAATAGTCATTAATAAAATAGCCACAATTAGCCAAATATAATACTAATTAATAATCACCAATATCCACTAATAAAACAGCCACCAATAGACATTAATAGAATAACCACCGATAGGCATTAATAGAATAGCCATCGATAGGCATTAATAGAATAGCCACCGATAGGCATTAATAGAATAGCCACCAATAGGCATTAATATTATAGCCACTGATAAACATTAATAGAATGGCGACCAATAGGCATTAATAGAATAGCCACCGATAGCCATTAGTAGAATAGCCACCGATAAGCCATTAATATAATAGCCACCGATAGCCATTAATAGAATAACCACCGATAAACATTAATATAATAGCCACCGATAAGCATTAATAAAATAGCCACCGATAGGCATTAATAGAATAGCCACCAATAGGCATTAATAGAATAGCCACCAATAGGCATTAATAGAATAGCCACCAATAGGCATTAATAAAATAGCCACCAATAGGCATTAATAGAATAACCATCAATAGGCATTAATAGAATAGCCACCGATAAGCATTAATAAAATAGCCACCGATAGGCATTAATAAAATAGCCATCAATGGCCATTAATAGAATAGCCACCAATAGCCATTAATAGAATAACCACTGATAAACATTAATAGAATAACCACCGATAAGCATCAATAGAATAACCACCAATAGGCATTAATAAAATAGCCATCGATAACCATTAATAGAATAGCCACCGATAGCCATTAGTAGAATAGCCACCGATAAGCCATTAATATAATAGCCACCGATAGCCATTAGTTGAATAGCCACCGATAAGCATTAATAGAATAACCACCGATAAGCATTAATAGAATAGCCACCAATAACCACGAATAAAATAGCCACTAATAAAATAGCAAAAAATAACAAAAAGTAATTGAGAATAGCCATAAATAGTTATAAATAATGTACGGTGAAATAATTTAAATTAATGAAAAATAGTCATATAATAATTGGAAGTAGCTTAACATAGGTAATATTATTATATTAACAAAAAAATTATCCATTTATTAATAAACAAAATTCTAAATAATGTTCATTGAAATGTTATTGAATAATGATATTCAACTTTTATTTTCAAATGATTTTAAACTTTTAAAAGGAAATAAATGTAATTATGTACATTATTGAAAAAATTTAAAATGTAAACTTGAATCATTTTATTTGAATCAAATCTCAATAAGACATGAATTTTCAAAGTTTATGTTTTTGTAATGTTTAAAATGAAATATTTGATAAATAGAATGTAATATAACATTATCACAATAAGTTGGGTGGTTTGATGGTAAGGGTGTTTACTTCCAATCCAAAAGTCAAGGGATCAAACCTCAGGGGTGGTGTTGTGGGTGGTCAACAATGATATGTTGACCAAATATTCTCCTATCAAATTTTTACAATAGGTGTTTAGGTTGATTACGTGGCCTACCTTAAACCCTAAGTTAGTGTGAGTAATGACACATGTCAATAAATAATAGGCTTTTAAAATCATGACATTATCAATAATATTATATGTTAAATAATTAAAATTTAATTGATTTCCACATTAGTTAGTTAATTAATTGATAAATTTGTGTTTCACTTGAAAGTAATCTTGTTTCACTAGGTATTAGTGAAACAAATCATTGTTTATAGCAACTAGTCCCCATTCATTAAGGGGTTAAACAACTTCAGTAGGTAAAAATGTCCAAATTCATTCAAAATCTAGTGAAACCTAGAGTGAACTATGACACATTTCTTAATAATCACTAAAGATGTTGAAAGGCAAACAACAAGACATGATAGCTAGGGGGATTGTTGGTCTTGAACACCCAAACATAGACCTTTTGTTTCCATCTCCTCCCAGTGACAACACATTTAGATGGCATAGAGGAAGTCTAAAACCCCATGTTCAAAAACAGAATCACTTAAAGGACAAAACAACTACACATGCACATTTAGATGCCAAGGGAATCCAATTACCAAATGTGGGTATGGATATGTAATTGCAGGTTACTAATATTTTGTGTCCTTAAACTAATATTTTCATTTAAGCCATATTTTTTATTATTGTTTATGCATTGTTTTGTGGGACTCCATACCATTGCCATAGTCTTTTAATGATATGTATGTTATAGGACATTGTATTTACAACTTGCAATGATTGTTCCAAGACACCATTATAGACATACTGGTCTCTTAACCCTTGTATTCACGACTAGTAAATGATCAAGTGACATTTTGCATATCATTGTAACACAACCTACAATAATAACTAGAACTACATGAAGAACAAAACATTATAAGATGTATGAGTAGCAACACACAAATAAACTAGCACATGAACACTTGCTAACATTTCCAAATCAACCCAAACTACCAAGATGGGAAGCACCTGTTAAAATCCCACTTTCCCCTTTACTATAACCACATTGCTATCAATTTTTTTTTTGCAAATGTAGAAATATAAACACTTGTTAAATTGTACCACAATACATATTACATTTTGTCCACCTATAGAAATGCATGGTTTCAATATCTATTAACATGTGTTAAACCTTTCCAAACCCATCAAGTTACATAAGCTTTAGCACCAAACCAAAAGCACATCTAGACATTGGAAGTTCTTTCCAAACACGTAGAAAACACTATACCATTGCAGTCTACTTGGTATGAGTATGTTCCATTGCTACAAACCCATCTCAAACTTAATATTTTTGTTGAACATTAGCTGGCATATAACACCAACTTCCTAGTTTTGCCACTTCTACAAAATGTTGAAACATGACAAATTGTGTTGATGTTGATCCCTCATCACTAATTACATCTCCCAAGTCAACAACCCAACTTGTGTTTGTAAAATCTAACATATACAACGTATGTAATATTGCATTCACTAGAATTGAATGCATTGCAATCACATCATCCCTTGAAAACCAAGTTGGTGTCACTTGCAAATAGCAAACAATTACCAAATTCAAGATGTAAATAATCTTGTACTCAATTACAACAAAAACATCTATGGGTTGGGTAAAGGTAACTAACTTTAATGTCAAGTGCATTGTCTCGATACATGTAATTAACATATTTGGTCATGAATTTCATGACAGAAAACCCACACTCCTAGTTAGATAGTTGTTGTGGTCCATCAAGCCACACCCAACCATTGTTTGATATTGTTTACTTCCATCAAATGTCCCTAACAATTTACTTTATGTAACAACTCACATTTTTGCACAAAAATGATGCATAATTACAAATTGGAAAATGTTGGTAGTCTTGAGAGGGTCATAGTGCATAAAATGGGAAACACTCATTATAATCACACTTTAGTGTTTAGCATATTGAAGAGGGACTAAGACCTTTCAGATGTTGGAAGGCACTTTGAACTTTTTCTTCACAAAATTCACAACACTACCTTCTAATTCCCCTTTTTCTTTTTGCCCAATTTTTCACCATATCCCACATATGAGGATGGGTGATATATGAATCCTTTTGTGACATATGGTTGTGTGTATACCAAAATTTAAAGAAATCCAATGCATTTGTAGACAAGTAGCCGATAGTGTTGTCTAGTAAGGAAATATTAGCATCAATTTTTATTTTTAAATAATCACATGATATGACAAACTCCATTGTAGATTTGTTGGTCCCACCTTTGTTGGTAATGAAATCCACCATTATTGTTGTTAATTTATAATAACAACTAATGTTATTGAGTAAAACATTTAGTTCCGAGATTTTTTTTCTCTAGATGTATATCCTTTAGCATGTTCTACCCATGTAAAATGTTTGCAATAAGGAAAATGGACAACACAAATACTTCACATTTGGAATATGAAACACAAATGGAGCTATATTTGAATCATAAACTCTGACAATTTGTTGTCTTGACACACTAGTTTGTGGTAGATGTTGTTTTGAACTAAACATGTCTTCTATAACAGACCTACAACTAGTGACAACCAAATCCTTAAACTTGAATCCAATAGTTTTACACTACAACAACAGGGGGCTATTTTGCGATCCGAATATCATCGCAAACAACAAAGAAAGAAGTTTCCAAAATCCCGTTGTTGCGAACCATAATTCCTCGCAAACTCTTAAGCTTTTGCGATAC
>Ga0116230_10007606_pt1 | contig 10701 bp, 9 predicted proteins | sample S1TSphfallax_3_FD_88678 | JGI IMG/M metagenome (GOLD analysis project Ga0116230, IMG submission 88678) | Host-associated microbial communities from peat moss isolated from Minnesota, USA - S1T2_Fd - Sphagnum fallax MG | ecosystem: Host-associated > Plants > Peat moss > Unclassified | place: USA...
CTTTAAATGGTGTTCATTAAAATATGTTATACATTTTTGTGTCACTTGTTGAAAACCAAGAATGAGCTTTGGGTGCATGCAGTTGTGAGTACATGATATGGGGAAAGAATAGAAGAACAAAAAGCCTAAAATAAAAATTGATAAGGAATATCCCAAGTGGCCTTGGGTTGAATATAAACTTCAAGATGTGAACTTTTTCAAGGAGGTTAGACAATTGTTTATAAAAGGTTTTAATCAAAAGTTTGACCTAACTGATGAACATGTGACAACTATAGAGATTGCCAGAATATTTGGTAGTGTTCATAAATTTAAAACCACCAATCCTTTGTTGTCTATGGAAACAAGGACAAAGTTGGAAAGGTTTTATTAGAGGATTTACGGAACAACTCGTATTACAAACAATGAGCTCATGGCATGGTTGGTTAGAGGGTGGGTAGCACAACGCCATGGGCACCAAATCAATTAGGCTAAAGCTATTGCATCTATTGTAAAAAAAAAAAAGCTCAAAGTTTAAGCACAAGCTCGTTGACACATTCAAACAAAAGGGAAAGGACAAAATTGAGTGAAGGTTTAAAACACTCACATGGAGCACTTGCCATTGGACAAACTGCTATAAAACTGGAGATGAATTGTGGTCTAGTAGGTAGTTACAAACATCAACAAAGGTGTGTCTCACTTAAAGACAATGTTGATGTTAAAAAATTATTGGATTTCAAACAAGAGATTTGGAAATGTAGTAGAGCACACGTGCATCATCTCCAAGGGAGATAAAAAGAACATATGGAATGTTTGATTAGGCTACAATTTACTATGGAAGATTATAAGTTCTAACTCAAGAAACACATAACAATATTGATGCAACTGAAGAATCATTCCTTGATCTCAAAAGAAAATTACAATGTTATTTCATTGGGTTTGGCACCTACATTTTAACTATGCAAAATGTAAAATGTATATTGCATGGGTCAACCACTTGAATTAACTTTTTCGTATAATAATCTAGTTTGGTGACATTTGAATGTTATATAAATTATCATAGTTTTTAGATATGATGGACTTTTTGTATATTGGAAATGAGGAGCATGTAAAGGATGGCTTGTTGTTACAAGACCAAGATGGAAACCATGGTCCCAAAGATCATGAACTTGCACAATAGTTTGGATTCCAAGCTTGGCATGAAATATGAATGCCTTGTTGGAGGCTAAAAACCAAAAAAGAAGGGAGTTAGAAATTTTGATGGTGATTGCTAATGACAAAAAAAAATGCATATACTAGTGAAGCTTTATATCAAGAGGTTGATGAGGAATGCCATTTGATAGAACATTAGGAGTTGGAAAAGGTTTTGAAGAACTAACAAGAGTTCAACAGAGAAAAAGAATGCATAGAAAATCAAATTGAAAAAATGAAAATGGGAGGTGGCTTTTGTTTTTGGCCTAACCAAATTTTACACTAGGACAAGCTAGAAGAGGAAGGTGGACACAATGTCATTGTAATTAGGCCTTGTGGTTATTGCAATCAGTGGTACCTTGCCAAGGATATTGCAATCATAAATTGTGAACACACCTTTCACCCATTTTGCCTTACTGCCACGTTGGAGCACTCCAATAAGTGTTGTGTATGTAAGCATAAATTACTCCCAGACTAGTGGAGTTCTTGGGGCTTTCGACCTCGAGATGATGACATAAAGCAACTAGTTAAATATATGAACCCTTGATTCCATGAGGGAAAATATGTTTCAGAAGATCAAAGAAATTGCTTAGATTGGTTTACACCCATTACAATTGATAGATGGTAAGTTCTTTTATTGTGTTATTGATGCATTAATCTTGATCAAGCTTCTAATTCATCTATACCAATTCTCCAATCTTGCACATGATTATTTAGTGTAGTTTTTTTGTTTGATGTTAAGTTTGTAGAAGCATTCCATATTGAATATGGATCAAAAAATTTGTTTTTTAATCACTACATGGGTATTGTAGGTTGTAGATTTGTTGGTGTTGCTTGCTAGTGGTGAATATTACATTGTTTATTGCTACATGTTGTGAATTATTGTGTATTTTATTTACAATTAAAAATATAGACCCATTCCTTATTAAGTTGTATGGATCAACAAATGTTCTAAATCACATGGCTCAAGGTGAGAATAACCAATTTTCTAGCCCCATGAATGTGCTATCATGTCCACATTCATAAAGAAACATTCCCACGTCTTCCCAAGCAAGGTCAACTTCTATTAGTCTTCAACAACAACTTGAATGTGCTGCAACCTCACCTTTGTTAAGTTGGTATAATCCAAAAGATGGGTGAATGTCAAATGATCCACTAACAAAAAAACTAAGGACCTTAAGCTTTGTAGAAAAGCTCATTGGTCAAACTAGAAAGGTAATTCCAACCACCAGAGAAGTTCCAATCATCTCAGAAACTAGTAACTTCACCTTACCTTTCCTTCACCATTTAACATTATGTTCACATTATTTCACCTGCTTAGATCAAGTTAAATTATATTATTTTGTTCACATGTTTGTTTGGTTGCACTTGTGTATGTAGTTGTGCTTGATGTTACAAATTAGGTTATTCATTGCCCCATTAGTCAAAGACTTTCACTCATGAATTACTTGTAGTAGCTACGAAAAATTAGTCTCTCCATCATTAGCACACAAAAAAGGGACAAATAAAAAACTAGACGGTGAAAATGCCCTAATTGAATATGATTGTACAAAAACCCAAATTGCCAACCCTTCATCCCCGTTAAACTCCACATTTAGTTTGGGAACATGGGTAGCTAATACTAAGTTGGGAAAATTCCCACTTGAGCAAGGTGACATTTCAGAAGACCATATTGTTATAATCCTTACCAAGCTATTGACCAAGTTACTTATGAGTGAAACGAAGGACCTTAGAAAAGAGGAACCCAAAAGTGACCAGAATGCAAAGCCATGCCATAGCAAACCACCAAAGTCAAAAAGTTTTGTGAAGAAAAATCCAATGTTTACACATGCTCAAACAACATAACTAACAAAGAGGAATATTATAAATAAAGACAACCTTTAGGTCCTCTTACTACACTTGGGTTTAGGTTGAAGATTGTAGTTTTGGACATGATACAAACTTTAAGACAAGTGTGGAGTATATGGTGTTCATATTGAATATACCTATATAGTTTTTCTATTTCAAACAACATGTGTATGTTGCATAATAGGCTTAGAAACGTAGCCACATAAAATAGTGATGACCCATGTTCATTCCATGGAACACAACATTTTCTAAATAATTTTGTGGCAATATAATAAAAAATTCCAAGTTTTGAAAAAAAAGTTGTGTACATTTGTTTCATTTTTTTTGAGATCTTGAGCTAGTTAAATTATTTTTGGAAATTGGTTAAGTTGCGACTCTAGTTTTATATGCAACATAGTCATAGGGTAGTTTAATCCAAGAAATTTTATGCTAATTTGTTTTCATCTTGTACATTTTTGTAGATTTGTACAACCGAACAAACAACTTATAGATCTCTATAGATTTGTTCAACATCTTCTACAATCTAATAGAAAAATATCCAACAAACAAACCTTTGAAATAAAGCAAAGTTAATTGTCATAAGTGTCCTTCCACATTGCAACATATATGGGCATTACAAATGCATGATCTACCCCATGAATAATGCATGGAACTAGTCAAAAGCATTTTACTTTCAACCATTTCCATTGATTAAAATTAGATTGTGACCCATCTGATAATACCCATATCAAAAACCCATTACAATTCAATAACCTCATTTGCTTCAATTGGCAAAATTGTTCAATACACCATAGTCTATCAGTTAACATTTTTGATAGACCAAGAACACAATTGTCCATCACCATTATTGATGGCACAAGCTCTACCCCATGCATTCCAACTTTCTTTGGAACATAAAAACTCTTGTCTATCAAGAATTTCATTTAAGAAAAACTTGCCTTCATTATCAACAAAAATTCTTCCGTAATCAATTGTTTTCAACTCATCAACAAATAATATTAGAGGAACAAGCCTTGATCTATTAGGAATGTTCTTCAAGGCAAAACAACATTCATTGTTTCTGCTAACTAGCTTGTTGAAGGAGCCCAAAATCTTAGCTTCAATTTCCAACCAGATGGTTTAGCCCAACAACTTCATGTATTTTTCCCATATTTTTTATCATGGATAACCTTGATTAGTGTTGTGCGGGTCCCATGAAATAGTTGAAACTTTCCTTGGACTTTTGTAATGATCACATGTGGCCTTGTGATTTTCAGAATCAATCCCATAATCAAGTTAGTAATGCAAGTGTGAAGGCCAACATATTTAATACATGGAGGGCTCCCTCAAAGGGATTCAAAATTGCAAATGCTGACAACAAATTAGTAGACAATTTTTCCATAGCTGCTAAACCAAATTTTGGCACATAGACACCACTAACAGGTTTTTGCTAGCTATGGTGTCAATGGTTAGTTTTCCCCCCTTTGGAAATGCTTCATGAAGAAGCTACAACATATACCATTGGTGGTGAAGGGGTTTCAAGCTCTCCGCAAGGAGTTGAAAAACAATTGTTTCAAGTACTTTGACACTCCCATTTTTGAGGAAACAAAGAAGCACCCAACACACATAGTTGTGTGATTAGTAACACAAATTAACAATGGAAAACGATTCACCTATAACTCTAAAAAATATATTCAATTTCATTTCATGGTTATTGACAAGGGATATTTTTCAAGTTTGTGATTATGACAGAATAGGTGTTTACCTTCTACTATTGACATCATTAGAACAAGGATCCACATCTTCATTGTCTTTGCCAATTTTGTTTTTTCCTCTTTGGCAAATGAAATCAAACCAAACAAATTGTAGATTTATTTGCCTAATCAATGTGTGAATAAACACATAAGCGGGTTCCTTGGTACATCAATGCACGAGCAAAGATATATAATTCACACCAAAGGTTTGAATGTAGGGGACCAAGGCAAAATGATGTCTCAAAGTAGGCAATAGATAGCAAGGCAACCATTGAAGTAAGAAAGGAACTATAAGAATGTGTGTAGAAAGTTGGGCTATTGAAGCCTTGAACTGAAATCCTTTTAATGATCCTTCAATACTTTGGTTTTGGTCTTCTATTGACGCCATAGACAAATTGTCTTAGATGAATGTGTGCTTCACTCAACAAATAAAAAGTACAACAATTACTAACCACCCTTGCTAGAAGTTTGACCATTAAGGCAATACTTGAATGAGCAAAGTTGAAGTTATCACTTGTTTAGTAAGAGAATGTCACTTTCTCCTTTGCTACTTGACCCAACAGTTCATTTCAAGATGATTTCTTCACATTGGCCCCTCATAAGGATACCTACACCACCCATTTATCAATTTTCAATCCAACCTTATAAGTAAGGAAAAAGAGAGAAAACCAAACCATATTCCAAGTAGCAATAGGATTTACAAATTTATTTGCAAACTATGTCATGTTTGGTCCTCCTTTAGCAACACAATACATTGAATTTCTTATTGCCTAAAGATTTTAATGACATGATTTAGATTATGACCCTATTCCATGTGTGTTAATTGAAAGAGATAAATGTTTAATCTAGTCAAACTAGGTAGCAAAATATAGGAGGGGTCATCATAAAATAATGTCACTTGATTCAATCCTTTAAATTCATGCATGAACTATTGCAAGTTTCTGGGGTCAAAAGTACTTCAAGGTGATCTTTATGCCTCTATGCACAAAGATTTAAAATTTCAATAAGTGAGTGGATTCCAAACCATGTGCTTCCTTCACTTCTTTCCATTGTATTCAAGATTAATTTTGGTGATGGAGGAACTTGAGCTCAAAACTTAAGATTTAGGGAAAAGATAGATGTAAACTTAAAAGTATAACTCGTTGTTAAAGATATGGGCTTTGATGAGATAATTAGTGACCCATCTAATGGTACCCATGGCAACAACCAATTGTTACATTTGCTCCACAAGAGAGCCACATTCTAGGACATTCTAAAAAAACAGAGCCACATCAAAGGGAATGGGCAAACCAAACTTAATCTAGTGCCTAGCATCATTCAAGCACCATGAGCAAGTTCCATCGACACAACAATGAATTTGGAACATAACCTAACATATACAAAAATGTTGAACAACTAATGTGTAAAAACAATAATGGGATTTGTTCTAGCTTGGTAAAACAAGGATATAAATCCCAAAATCAAAACTTTATTGAACCCAAAACATCACAAACTTTATTAAACTATAAACCCTAAAACTATTGATTAAGTGTTAGACAACACTTATTATAGCACTCAATATTAATTCCCACACAAATAACTTTTAATCATTATCAAGCAACCTAAAATCTTCAAGGCCTCCTTTAATGATCCGTGAAACATCTTTAGACAATTCATATGTTGTAAAATTGCCTTTAAGCACATGAACAATTAGTGGCATTAGAAATTTAAATGTTGTAACCAAATGTGAATAAACCTAGGCTAGTGGTGAATTTTCATTAAGGTGGTAAGTCCAATTCTTGGGTTGGGGCCGTTCATACCACAACCCTCCAATGACATTGCCACCTTCATACCATGTTTGTCCCCAATCATCTGTGAATGATTCCTTCATTATGTGCACCAGCTTGTCACATAATATTAAGCAAAAGTGTTCATCAGTAGAGCTTTCACATACAATAGCAACATATTTCCAACAATTAAGTCATTTGCCATTTGCTCTCTTCCAGTTCCAAATTCAACTTCATGACTATCATCATGCATTGTGATCTTGACTATAGAAGTGTCCAAAGGTTTCAGCCTAGCAAATGTCCATTATGGAACATGGTTCATTTATTCACAATGAAGCTTTAAGTTCCCATCCACACAACGTGGGTAAAAACATGATAAATGCTTGATGATGTTTGGAACAAATGTTACAATAAGAGCAAACAAGAAGCTCTTGGCATAATGGCATTACCTTTTAAATGAAATCCATAAGGATGATAAACATTCAAAATACTAAATTGGAAGCACATGGTGCTTAACATAACATGGTTAAAGCCCAAGTGCATCCTTTAGTCATGTTAATAATGTTTCTATAAAATGACCTTAGAATGTAGGGATATGAAAGTTTGCCCCATTTCTAAGATCATTAGAATGTCTTTACCCTCAAAACAAAACTAATAAAAATTGTGTCAAGTAAAATGGTGTTTAACTTGTTGTTTGTGCTTCTTCACATAACAATGAACAAACAAACGACTTGTTGCATGGTAACTTTGCCCTTTAAACAACATCCATAATAACATCTCCAATAGTGTTCACTGCTTGACCTTGCCAAAATACTTTTCACATCCAAGTTTAGTTTCTTTTTTTTACCCCACCCATAAAACAAAAACTGGGACATGAAATAGGTGGGGGACTAGTAATAGCAAACCACTTGGACCAATCATTATGATGGGCCAATCAGAAACATTGAATAACAATCAGATCATGTTTATCACTTTCTTTTTTGCACGTGCACAACATTGCTGCACATTTTACTGACATAATTATGCCGAGCCAAAATGTTTTGGACTTTTTTTCATCCAATTTTACTATGTAGGATCACATACTTGGCACCCCTAAAAATACTTTAAGGATGATAAATATTCAAAATAATAAATTAAAACATGTGTTGATTAACATAGTGGATATGTTGGTAATGTTTTTATAGTGTACATTACAATGCACATGAAGAAAAACCATGTATATAAAAATCAAGGACAAGAATCCATCCATCAAAAGTACAAGGCAAATGAAAGCACGAGTAGACACAACCCAAAGAAAAAACAAAAGCAAACAATCAACAAAAAATAAGGAAAAAACCCTATGCAAATAGGATCCACGGTTATGAAATGATGATCAACAATAACAAAGACCTAAGACAAGAAAGTTGTCATTTGCCACAAATCAGCTAGTGACATAGTTCCACTAATTATGATGTTTGGAAGAGATGAAGACCCCAACCAAGTGCAACAACCCATTGAAGAATTGTTATGGTTTGCGCACACTACAAGGCTATGGACACACATTGTCAATAGTGAGAAATAAGCATTGAGGGGACTAAAGAAGATTGTTGATGATGCGCGATAATGGTCTTTACATAAGCGATAAAAAATGAATCAAAATGAGAATGAAAACACCCATATGTTTTAATAGTACGCGAAATGAAGGCATTGCCTGGTGTTCGTTTGGTGTCCTAAATCATGTCTATTCTTGAACAACCATCGTCCTTACATGTGTCGTCGTCGTCAATGCTTGTTGCACCATATCTATGCAAGTTGGGTCAATAATGACGATGTCCATCAAAGTTCAAAAGCCATCTTTGGTGATAAGAATATCCATTTGTTGTCAGGTGTGGTGAAAGAAAAGGTGGGAGACCTCTTTTGAACATGTGCTCCACTCTCTAAAACAATAGTTGCAACAATATCTTGAAATGTGTCGTGGGTTGTTGCACGTTCACTTCTATAGGGGCATTGAACTAAATGGGTACTTAAATCATCAATGGTGTGACCACATTGACACCATGAAAGGTGGGGCAACTATAGGATGTGGCAAACCAAGATGGATACATAATGTTGTAAAAAAATGGGTTAATGATAAATGAAATGCTAGTGTGGTAGGACAAGCTAATAACCAAACATTTGCCCCTAGATTCACACATGAATGGAGACATGTTTACATGATATCCTAAAGAACATTTATTAGAAGTGAACAAACTTTTGTTCGTGTAAGCAATCTGCTAAATAAACTTGCAACTGGGGATAAGATTGAACCATTAGGCTTTCAAAGGGTGGGACTTGAGACCAAACGACTTTGGGTAACATGGTTCAAACATCTTGTAGTGTTATTTGGAATGGGAAAATGTTATTTCAACACGTGATATTGCATCTAGAAGAATAGGGCAATCATCTTGTTAGAAACAATAAATAAATGTAGGAGTGATTAATGCCCAACACCCCAAGAATGCAAGGGCACCAATTTGAACCATAAAAGGGAGGCCAAACCTGCCCAAAGAAGTAGGAAGAGTGGCATGACGATGAGTTAAATGACCAATAGAACCACCAAAAGATCTACACCAAATAACTTTTCCACCATAGTTATAGTACAAGTATCAAACTTAACATAATGCTGTAAAATATTTAGAAATGGGAACATTGTACGAAATAAGTAGCTTGAGCGTTGGGTGCAACACAATGAAAACATCATAAAAACTTTTGAAGATTTGTAAAGATAGGGAGATTAGATATCATTCCAAGATCCTCATGGAAAGTTTTAACCACAAATGATTCAACAAATGATATGGATCCCATCGATGTGCCCAAAATACATAAACCCGAGTCAAGAATAAAAAAACGAGGAGGAAGTGATATAAAGTGGTCCAACCTTTGAAAAAACCAAGCTACACACTTCATGAGCTACATTGAAAGCCCTAATGTTGATAATTCCTCCCATAATTATAAAATGCAGGAACCACATCTGATGTGGGACCTACTATATGCGTATCATCTACCAAAGAAGGGAAAACACAGGTAGGGTGGGTTGTTGTTATAGGGCAAAAAACATGAAGATGAACAAAAACGAACAACGTTATTCCTAATGGGTCCCCATATCGTGTACCTAATTTCGACAAAATGACTATGAGATCCCCATGTCGGGAAGCCTAAAAAAAATATTGTGGGGATGGGTGTGCGTATAATTGTTAAACAAATGGGAAAAGTTGATCTAAAAAATTGGGCGAAAACTGTAATTCATGAGAAATGGTTGATGGTGACACCAAATTGAAAGTGTTACGGACATCCATTTGTAGCACCACCTAATCTAGGTGCAAATTTAACATCACTCAAACATCGTGAACCATTGTTTCACACCCACCATGAGTTGTTACACCAAATTGATGACAATTAAAATGCTCAGCAATAATATCCTTAAATTGAATAGCCAAAATGTGGGCAACTAAACGACATGTCATTTCACCAATCATGATGGGACATACCTCTAGATTTGATTCTCCAACATTAAAAATCAAAATGCAGAAAGCAAATTTGATATTGAAAATGGAACATGATTTCGAACAATGTGCCCACATACCTTGAAAAAGAAGTCGAACCATTCACAAAATTGCTTGAAATAAAACAATTTCATAAAAGCTCATACACCATACCCAAAGAATCATCGAAAAAAAATATAATGAATGAACCAAAGTAGAGACAAATGCCTCCCAATTTAAAATAACATTAATCTCAAAATGAAATCTTCAACAAAAAAAGAAAAAATTAACCTCAGCAAATGGGTGGAGAATGCGAAGGACTACCATGTTCTCATTAGATGAAGTACATGACCTTAGAATACTTTAGTACCTTGGCCATTTCAACCCATGTTTGTTACATTTATTTTGAAAAATTCATTTCAACAAATAGAATGAATATTCCCAAATATTCACTATTATCCTTCACACTATTTTTTGATTTCGAAGAAATAATTTTTGAAAATTTCAACATTTCTGAAAATAATATAATAAATTGTCGAATTGGCCAAGGTACCAGGGTATATGGATACCAAAGTTTGGCCCATTGTTTCTGGGTGGCATCACAATGTCTCCACCTTGAAGGACAGAGCCAATAAAAAAACAGCTGAACAAACGGATCCATCTGAACATCGGAGTGGAGCCATGAAC